>TARA_Y100000385_G_scaffold289411_1_pt1 | contig 12331 bp, 10 predicted proteins | sample TARA_Y100000385 | Tara Oceans TARA_Y100000385 (sample SAMEA2620980) | marine metagenome | biome: marine biome (ENVO:00000447); feature: surface water layer (ENVO:00002042); material: "saline water (ENVO:00002010), including plankton (ENVO:xxxxxxxx)" | depth 5 m
TTCAGAGTTGCGGACGAGGAAAGCTTGTTTGGTTGCTTCGATTAGACCATGAAGATGCGCAAAACCCTCGCCTTCGGTAACGTTCAATCGATCGAAGAGTGCCAGAATGGCTAGTGAAGACATGCCCTGGGTTGGTGGCCCCGTGTTATAAAGGGTTCCTAGCGATGTTGTGACTGTAAGTGGGATTTGCAGCTCAGCATTGTATTTTTGAAAATCTGCCAACCGTAAAGGACTTCCTTGAGCTTTGAGAAAGTGCGCATGTGTGCTGGCGATATCTCCGCGATAGTAGCTATTAGTTCCGTTTTCGGCGATCGCTGAGAGAGTTGCGCCAAGGGCTGCCTGTGTCAGCCGATCGCCTGGACTTGGAACTTTACCGTTAAATAGATAATTTTCGGCAAAACCCGGTATATTGCGTAGGCCGTCTATTTTATCTTCCGTTGTTATCGCTTGATTGCGCGTAACTGCAACGCCCTGCTTAGCCAATGCAATGCTTGGGGCAAGAAGGTCAATCAGTGGTATCCGCCGTGCCTCATCTACCAAATCCAATGCCGCCTGCCAGCCACCCACAGTGCCAGGAACCGTTAATGCTGCTGCCGCGCCGCGCGTTGGCATCGCGTCTATGTGGCCATGCTTCGCGTACCAAGCAGGTGTTGCCAGTCGAGCGGCCTGCCCACAGGCTGATATTGCCATAGGCGCTTGCCCCTTGCGGTGGATCAACCAGAACCCGTCACCACCGATTCCATTCATGTGTGGGTAAACGACAGCGATTGCAGCAGCAGCAGCTACCATTGCTTCTATAGCAGAGCCACCTGTTTCTAATACATCAGCACCGATTTTTGTTGCTATGCGGTGTGGTGCAGTAAAGCCGCCTGTCAGGCCAAGGGCAGTTTCGATCATTGAAGTTTCCGTTTCTAAGGCACGCCGATATGCACCAATCTATTAAGACTTTCCTACACTCTAGTCGTGTGTAAAAATGCCCTCCTTAATTTTTATAATTGTGACATCGTCGTGGTGTGGTTTATGACAAATATTTTCGCAAATCTGTTACGCATCCTGACTACCATTTTGGATCATGTCTTGCCAGCCAACATTACTTCGATGAGTTTTTGCACACGTAGCGCCTCTTCTGGAGTGGCCAGACGATTAGGCTTTCCGTCAAGGCATAGACGCAAATCGTCAAGCTGTTCTTTCAGGCTGACCGCCCTGGGGTCTGAGGGTCTTTCCTTGATATCGGCAAACGCATTGCCGTTAGAGACTGCATCGACGTAGAAGTCGGTAACACGCCGACTGGTCTTACTACCTTTGATTATTAACTCCTGACGGTCCGGTTGTGCACCCCCGACACTGGCCAGAACGCTCACAGGTCGCCCATCGCTAGTCTCTAGACGAGCCAAAAGATGTGTCTCGCAAAGAGCATCATCATCGGGATAAGTTGGACGTGCCCATACAACCTGCAGGGGTCCAAGAATACGCTCTGAAAAAAAGAGAAAATGCGAGATCACTTCACGCGTCATGCCGCCTTCGTCACGAAATCTTAGCCAATCAGCCGATTTTTGCCAAGCGCGGGGCCAGGCATTGTAAGTCACGACGATGTCTGCACCAACGACATTTCCCAATTCGCCATTTTTTGCGGATCGGGATATGTCGGTAAGGGCTGCACCTGCCGCCTGAGTAAAATTGACGGCTGACGGTACGTTCGACGATTTGAGACGTTTTACGAGAGTTTCACTGCTACTAACATTGATGCCTAAAGGCTTTTCTAGAAAAATGGCTTTGCCATGGGTAGCAGCCATTAAAGCATAGGCTTTACGCGGTGTCGGTGGGCAAGAAAGATACACCAGGTCAGCTGTTGCAATTGCTGCTTCTGCGCTGGCCGTAACAAAAGCGTCAGGCGCTAACATTTGAGCCTGTTTGCATGCCTCTGGGTTTGGGTCCCACAAGGCAATCGGTTTGTACGCGTTGTGAAGGATCATGTGTTCAAGCATACGTCTCCCCATAATGCCTAGGCCAATTACCGCTGTCTTAATTGGTGCATTTTTATAGTTCATTAAAAGTCCCCATTCAGCAAATCGATTTCCATCATCATGTGTATACCTTTGTTGCCATTAACCGTTTGTGTTACGCGCAAGTCTCCTGCAAGTGAGCATAACATATAGGCGTCGTCGCGACTCAATCCCGCGCAATCAACAATCCACGTAATCATATCTTTTAACGCCATTTCCACACAGCGCTCCAGATTTTCGTGCATCCCCATGGTGATCAGGTGGGTTGGCGTTTTAGCTCGCGGAAATTGGATTGGAAAATCATTGCGAATGACAAGCTGAAATGTGCCTTCTAGAGCGGTTTCAATCGCAGTTACGCAAACTTCGCCATCTCCCTGTGCCGCATGTCCGTCACCGCATGAGAACATTGCGTCTTCGGAATGAATAGGCAGATAAAGCGTTGTGCCTGTGATGAGCTCCTTATTGTCGATATTCCCCCCATTGGCCCGCGGCTGAATAGTTGATATTCGGCCCCAATTTGGTGGGGGAGCCACGCCCATAACTCCAAAGAACGGTTTAAGTGGGAGCTCCAGCCCCCAGGATAAATGAGCCATCATCGTTTCACAATTTAATGGTATTGTAACGACCCGGCCTATTTGAAAATCTTCTGGCAAAGTCCCAGCCAATGGCCTTATCAGGTTCCAGCCCCAATTTTGGCGCAATTTGATATCAAGGATTCGAACCTCAAGGACATCCCCGGGCTTTGCTCCTTTCACCGCTACCGGTCCGGTCAATATATGCCCTGGCAGTTGGCGTGGTGTCTGTGCATGGATCTCTAAAAGTTCTGGTGGGATATGAAAACCTGTGTTTGTTGTTGGGATCTGATCGGGCCCTCCCGAAACTGTCTCTATGGTTATGGTTTGGCCACTTTGAATTTCCATAGCAGGGGCAGTGGTAGCATCGAAGTAACCCCATACGCAGGTTGTTGGACTGGCTTTCAATAAGTGTTTCATTATGTGAACCTCGGATCCTTTTCTGAGCAAATTTTGAACTAATTTATTTATCGTCCTAACGTGGGGCAATCTCCCTGGCAAACTCGCTCTTTGTAAAAAAACGGGTCAATTTGGTGGCATCAAAGCTAATGGCATTAACTTCCACCAGGTATGAATGTTCAAAACCAGCGATAGTTTCACAATTTTGAGCCAAGCGCGTTGTTTTGCATAGTATGCGGAGCCCCTCCGCGGTCTGAAGTTTGAGATTGTATTCATGTAACCGCGCTTTGCAATTCCGGTTCCAAGCTACCTGGCACTATTTAGTATTGCATTACTTGTTAGTTCCTCGTTGGTATCCCTTTACAGCTTTTTGCTTGGTAGCGTTTGTTGGGGATTTAATAGGCTACCCAACAGCCTTGCACGACGTGGCATGGATCAACCAGAATGACAAAATACTGTTTTTTTAAAAAATATAATTGCACTCTCCAGCGAGATAATTGAGCTTGCAGTTCGGCCCAAATATTAAAGATTTCATTGGGATTAAAGTATTGGTCGTTTAATTTTGGATCACGTTGACTTTTACGCGAGCAATACACAACAATATGCATGCTAGTGCGAACACTTAAATCATCGTCTACCTGTCGTAAGGTCTCCGGTCTAAATGACAGTTTTGCATTGAAGAGTGTTCTAGGCTTATCGGAATTGTTGGCGGCTGGAATATTTATCTTAAAATAGGTTTTCTAAAAAATTCTTGCGAGAGTAATATTGAAGAAATCTTGTAGGCCAACTTCTTACATCGTTTATCAGAAGTGGTGATCAGTAACCTGCAGATACAAATCGTGAAAACATCTGTCTTGCCTAACTTCATTTGATACTCTGAAGAGTGTTCGGTATTTTTCTAGGTGCTGAAAATGATCCCTAGACGAGATACAGAAGACGATACAGTGATCGCAGTTATTGTGGCAGAATGGCCGCGGGACATTTTCTTTGGTACATTATTATCAGGTCTAAAATTAAAGATTTAGACGCTAGGGTCTCGGTACGGCGGGTCAAATCATTATATGCGCGAAACACTCCGGCGTCAGACGGATGAAGGGTTGGTAGAGGCCGCTAGCCAGTAAGGGTTTCGTGTAACATCTGCGACTGAAGAGAACGTCTGCTACATTGTTATGGTATGCTCTCAAACTAAAAAACTAGCACTTTTTTTACTGATAAAAATAATGACATAGTATGGGAGGGTCGTGTCATTGCAGACCATCACACACTGCAAAAGGCTAAATTGAGAGTTTCACATAATACAGATAACGTGATGGCGTTAGAATGGGATGAAGCATGCTGCGCTTTTTTATCGGCGTTGATTGACGCATGTGCGAGCCCGCGTTTATTGGATTTACAACGTAAGTTGTTCAATCAAAGCAGAAGGTTTTGTTTGGCGTTGCTTTGTGAAGAAAACCTTCTACTTTGGTTTGCGCAGGGTTACTCAAAAACAGATTGTTGATGCAATTTTTCTACGAGATAAGACTGCAGCGGTTGATGCGCTATTGAATGATATTAAGGAAGAATTGAAACCTGAAATTTTTACTAGATCATAGGGAGGAAAACATGATCAAAATAAATCGCCGTAGGGCGCTCGCCCTCTTGGGTGGAACGGTTGCTGCAAGCGGATTAGCCGCCCCAGCATTGGCCTCAAACAAAAAAATCAAAGTTGGTGCGCTGCGTTTTACGTCCCATTCTGGCAGCTTTGTTGCCTTCGAACGTGGCTATTTTGCTGAAGCAGGCCTTGATATAGAATTTGAATTTTTTCAGGCTGCACAGCCAATGGCAGTTGCGATTGCTAGTGGCGATATTGACTATGCAGTTACTGCAATTTCTGGTGGTTTAATCAGTCTTGCAGACAAAGGTGCTGTAAAAGTTATTGGTGGAGCTTTGCAAGAAGAGGCAGGCATCGACGGGCAGAAATATCTGATTTCGGACGCATCGTATAAGGCGGGTATTAAAACTTTAAAGGATCTTGATGGTAAGAAATATGCTGTGACCCAGGCTGGCTCCTCGTTTCATTACATGGGGGCTAAAATGGCGGCCAGCGAAGGGATTGATCTGCGGTTCACGCCTTTACAAAAAGTTGGAGCAATTATTGGTGCGATGAAATCGGGCCAAGTCGACGGTTGGTCTATTGTGCCGCACCTTGCGAAGCCACTAGCCAAAGCAGGGGCGTGGCATATTGTAGGGAATGTATCTGATTATATTCCGAACTACCAAGTCACCACAGTGTTTACATCTGCGAAGAACGCTGCGGATGAGCGTGGAATGACCGAAAGTTTCCTGGCTGGTTTTTCCAAGGGTGTTGAGGACTACGCTGCTGCGATGATTGATGGAACTGCGGATCAAGACGAGATGGTCGATCTTATCCACAAATATGTGTATGCAGATCGTGAAAGGGCAAAGGCTGCTGGATCCATTATCAACGGGACTATGCGTCTGAGCACAGGCGCGGCGTTAAATGTTGCTTCAGTACAAGATCAATTAAGCTGGTTTCAATCAGAAGGCTTGGTTGGTTCTGACATTACGCTGGATACGCTTGTTGACAGTTCTTATGTAAAAACAAAGAGCACTTAGCGTCATTTAAGCGGGGCTAAACGCATGGCCCCGCTCAACTTGTGGGGCAGTACTATGGACATCAAACTAGATGGCATTGGTCACTCGTACGGTGATTTTGATGTGTTGCGTGATATCACTTTAGATATTCCAAACGAGCAGATTGTTTGTATCGTGGGTCCTTCGGGGTGTGGGAAGTCAACTCTGCTGCGCTTCATTGGTGGGCTGGAACGTCCACAATCGGGCCGTGTTCTGCAGTTGGGAGAACCACCTGAAGGGTGTTTGAACGCCATGACATACATCTTTCAAGATTTTGCGCTTCTGCCTTGGAGGTCAGTTTCTAAAAATATCTCGCTTGTGCTTGATGATCATGGCATCAGGGGTGCCGCTGCTAAAGCAATTATTGACGACGTTTTGAAGCGTACAAAGCTTACTGATTTTGCCAAAGCGCTGCCCAAACAACTGTCAGGTGGCATGAAGCAACGTGTCGCTATTGCCCGGGCATTGGCTGTGAGCCCCGCTGTGCTACTTATGGACGAACCCTTGTCAGCTTTGGACAGCCAAACCCGAGAATTGTTGATGGACGATCTTGTGAATCTGTGGGCACGTCGGCCATTTACTGCAGTCTATGTAACTCATAATCTTGCCGAAGCCGTCCGCTTGGGCCACAAAGTTGTGGTTTTGTCACGTCGGCCGGGAAAGATCCGCGAAATTGTCAAAATTGACAAGCCTTTGGCAGAAAGAGAATTTGGTGATTCAACTTTGGATGCATATCAGAAACATCTCTGGCAATTGCTGCGAGACGAAGCTCGTGCCGCAGATGAGGAACTTGTAAATGCCTGACACTTCAGAAAAAATTATTGCCTTTCGAGGTGGTGGATTTGCCCCCAAACCTCAGCGCTGGATCGGTGTTGCAGTTTTTGTTTTCCTGATCGCCATTGCGGAATGGGGTACACAAACAGGCTGGATATCGGCTCTTACTCTACCCAAGCCATCTGATGTATTCGATACGTTTCACCATTTATCCTCCAGCGGTTTATTATATCAGCATCTCGTTCCATCGCTTAGCCGTCTTGCGGTAGGCGCTTTTTTTGGTGTTAGTTTGGGTATCACCGTTGGTGTTCTTATTGGACTGTTTTCACATATTCGCTCTAGCTTGGTACCTTTGGTCGCTGCTATTTTTCCAATTCCTAAAATCGCTTTACTGCCGCTGTTTGTGATTTGGTTTGGCATTGGAGAAGGATCTAAATACGCCTTAATTGCCTTTGGCACTTTCACACCAACGGTTGTGGCGACATACGGTGCAGTTGATAACGTGGATCGTACGCTGATCCGCATGGGCCAAAGCTTTGACTTGTCTTGGTGGTCTATTGTGCGCAAGATCGTCCTGCCAGGCGCTTTACCTGGTATTTTGTCTGGGCTCCGGATCAGCTTGGCAATAGCCATTATTTTACTGGTTGCTGCTGAAATGCTTGGTGCCGAATATGGGATTGGGGCCTATATCCTTGAAGCTGGCTCTCTTTATGACTTAGAACGCTTGTTTGCTGGTGTTGTGCTTCTGTCATTGCTTGGCGTCATAGTTAGCGCTGTCATTAGCTTGATTGAAAGGCACGTGCTTGAATGGCGCACCTAGTGAAGGAAAGTCTTCACCGCATTTTCAAAACAACGCCTGTTTGTTTTGGTTGAAACATTCGATTTTATATCGTTTAGGCATCTGGCTCGTCCTTTGCATTGAAACTATTTTAGGTCTTGAAAACGACATGACTCCGGGCTTGTGGAATGCCAGTTTTTTCTGATTGAAATTGAGTGATCCAACATAAGTGGCCGGTCTGTGCAATCCAATGCCAGCATTAATCATTGACAGATCAGAGCCCTTGATAGGACTTCACCTGCGCATTTAATCATGATGGTAAACAAGATATTACGATAAAGATTACTAAGCTAAGTTCCTATGTGGACTATTTAAAAAACAAGCTTTTTTGACAGATTTTTCTGTTCTTATTGGAATATGCCTTACACGGTTTGTAGTAAAACACTGAGCTTTTTAACTTAAATAAACTTAAAGTTTCTTTCAGATTTTTACTTGAGTAAAAATTAGGAAATGAAGTGGTTGCCAAACAGTGCTTAACGGTATTGAGTATAATATGAAAAATTTCAGGCGCAAAAGAGATAGAGTTTGATACAAAGTGCTTCACGCCCAGTTTGGAAAATCGACGCTGATACGATCTCTCAAATCTTTTTAACATCTGCTAGGAACACCCCCGGTGCCCCATATTGTAAAACAGCGTCGGTTGAGCTCTCATATTCGGATGCAGCAGGTGCAATTCAAACACTTGCAAATGAATTGGACACTGATCTTCGCGGCAGACCCGTAGCGATTATTTTGCCAAACTCGGCTGCTTTCCTCATTGCATATTTTGCAGTGTTGTTTGCTGGTGGAAAGCCTGCATTGATTAATCATGGGCATCCTCGATCGACTGTTAATAATTTGCTTGCAGATCTTGACGCTGTTCTGACTATTTCGGATTGCACGTTTGAGGGTGTGCCAAATAGATTGCTCAACGATAAAATGATCAAAGAGTTGCGCAAGCCTGTCTGCCTTGAAACGTTGTATGATCCGGGAACAGCTTCTGATATTGCTGCTATCTTGTATTCGGGCGGTACAACTGGTCTGCCTAAACAGGTTCCTCATACCAACGCATCAATCGTTGCTACTATGGAGCGTGGTGATTGGGGCTGGCAAACCCAAGATCGTGATGTTTGGCTTCCAGTTGCACCTTTTACACATATTTATGGCTATTTGATGGGACTGGCTAATCCTCTAATGCGGGGGGGTGCGATAGTTTTACCAGAAAGATTTCAGCCAGATTTGATCGTAGACATGTTGGTAGATGAAAAAATTACAATTTTTGGTGGTGGCCCGCCCGCAATTTATCAAGCAATCATGGCGTCAGAAAAATTTGAAGCTGCGAATTTTCCAAACATGCGTATATGTCCGGGTGGGGGTGCGCCGTTTCCTCTTGATGTTCACCGGCGCTGGTGGGCTGCAACTGGCTTGAAGATTTATGAAGGGTACGGAATGACCGAGATCGCGCCTATCACGATCAATACAGAACATAATGGTGTCAAACCTGGGTCAGCGGGAAAAGCCGTGCCTAATACTATTGTTGAAATTGTTGATTTGGAAATGGGAACAGCGGTACTTGGTGCGGGAGAAACGGGTGAAATTAGAGTTAAAGGGCCGCACATGATGATGGGCTATGCCGGTAACCCAGAAGAAACCATGCAAACTATTAAGCACGGATACATTTATACAGGAGATATCGGCACGATAGATGAGGCTGGGTTTCTAACAATCACAGATCGCAAAAAAAATGTAATCTTCGTCAATGGGTTTAACGTTTTCCCCCGCGAGATTGAAGAGCTCTTGTTGGACCACCCCGCAATTTCTAGTTCCTGTGTCGTGTCACAATCGCATGCTAGGTCAGGTGAAGTGCCCATTGCGTTTGTCACTCTGCGTTCTGAAGCAGAAATTGAAGAAATTTTAGCGTTCTGTCGTAAAAATTTGATCTCATATAAGTTGCCAGCTCGAGTATTTGTTCTCGATGCTCTGCCCCTTACACCTGCAGGCAAGGTTGATCGCATACAGCTTCAAAACAGCTTGGAAGAAACAGCGTGATCCGCTTAATGGATAAAAGCAGATGAACCCACAAATCCAACAGATCAGATCCCGTTTGATACTACCCGCAATTGCGGCGCCAATGTTCCTTGTCTCTGGTCCAGATACGGTCATTGCAGCATGTAAATCAGGTGTCATGGGTTCGTTTCCTGCGCCTAATGCACGCACGAGTGATGATTTACGGGACTGGTTGGTCGAAATCACTTCCGCGCTTGGTCCAGATGATGCGCCCTGGGCTTTTAATATGATCACGCATTCTAGTTATGGTCGTTTTGACCAAGAAATTGCATTAGTTGAAGAATTTAAACCTGATCTTGTGATTACCGCGTTGGGTGGCCCACACCGTGTGACGCAACAGGTTCATGCGTATGGTGGATTAGTTTTTGCGGATGTCACCTCGCCTAACTTTGCACGAAAAGCTTTAAGCAAAGGAGCGGACGGACTAGTTCTTGTTTGTTCAGGTGCAGGAGGGCATACGGGTGAGTACGCTATGCTTCCCTTTATTGACGAAGTTCGTAGTTTTTTTGAGGGACCAATAATTGTTGGTGGGGGAATTGGTACCGGCAAGGCTATTCGCGCTGTTGAAAATCTAGGAGTGGATTTCGCTTATCTTGGCACGCGGTTCTTGGCGGCTAAAGAAACTATGATTTCTCAAGATTACCGCGAAATGGTCTGGCAAAGCTGTATGGAAGATTTGGTTTTGTCCCGTGCAATTACAGGAGCACTTGGTAATTGGATGCGTGCCAGTGTTCACGCCGCTGGTATTTCGCTTGAAGATATGAGTGGTGTTGCAAAGCTTGATTTTTCAGGCGATATGCACGCGGGTTCAAAAGCTTGGAAATACGTGTGGAGCGCAGGGCATGGGGTGGGTGAAATCACTAAGCCAGAGACTATTTCAGAAATCGTAGATTTACTTTTATCCCAATATATACAATCTGTTACAGAGCAGAGTAAAGGCAGTTTCTACTTGAACGCATTCAATAAAAATAGCCTGAAAGTATGAGGTGCACTATTTTAAAGATTGTCTTTTTTTTGCGTCAAAAAACGTACCACCTCATCGCGGACAGCGTTGATGCCGTCTGGTTTCAAAGGTGGGCGCAAAATGGAATCTCCCATCAAAATAGAAAAGGCTATTTGAGCTCTGCGTCTGGTCGAAGCCGTTTTGAATTCATGCTTAAAAAACATGTCTTCAAGATAGTTAAGCCACGTAAGATCAACATCTTCAATTGCATTTTAAGCCTTCGCGTCCCGGCACTTCCAATCGCGGATAGATTGTTCGATGCGCGCAAACTTAGGCGATTTAGATCGCCCAGGCAGGGCAAGCAATGCACGCAATCGCATATTTGCGTCACCCGCTTGGGCTCCCAATCGTATGATGACATTTGTTGTCATTTGCTTTCGCCGGTTTCGCAGAACGCCAGTCAGCAAAGCAGGCCACCCAGAAAAATGCTTAAAAAAACCGCACTTGGTTATACCAAGTCTTTGACACAGCGCATCTATACGTCCACCACGAACGTTTTCTCTACTAGAATTTCGATTGCAGTATTTATCCAATCAGTCTCGTTAAGCTGTGTGTCCTTCAGAGGTCAAGTTGGTTCGCGTGTGCGTTTTGGTGGGTTTGCCCGCTCATTTTCCATCGGTAGGACCCTCAAACAGAATTTGATGGGCATGAACTAACGACATGTTTACCTCACTCAATAAATCATTTCAAATATGGAGTTCGATTTTATGAAAACTAGCACCGAAGAAATCGATATCATCAAAACTACTTTAAAACACTGCGAGGATGGCTCTACGGATCTGCAACCAAAAATAATGCGTAATCCAGTTTCAATTTACACGGATCCTGAGAATTTAAAGAATGAAGTGGAAATACTATTTCGTAAATTTCCTATTATTGTGGGCCACAGAGAACAATTAGCGGAACCAGGTTCTTTTTTTACTCATGATGACACTGGCGTGCCCATGCTGATTGTGCGCACAAATGACAATAAAATTAAGGCGTTTATGAACATTTGCCGCCATCGAGGCGCGCGTTTAACGGTTGGGCCCTGTGGCAAATCAAAAACATTTTCCTGTCCTTATCACAAGTGGACTTATGACTTGACTGGAGCTCTGCGCGGCTTACCACAGGCGGGTGGGTTTGGTGAAATCGATAAAAGCCAACTTGGACTGATAGAATTGCCATCATTTGAACGGTATGGATTGATTTGGGTGCGCCCTTCGGCAGGAGAAAATTCCATAGATTTGGCGTCTTGGATTGCCCCAATGGAAGAACAATTGAGTTCTTTGGAGTTGGAAAATCACACCATATACAAGGAGTGGTCTTTAAATCGTAAAATGAATTGGCATTTGGCCTTGGAGGGATTTCAAGAAAGCTATCATTTTTGTGGTGCACATGAGCACACGGCGTGTTCGGCTTATTTGGACAACCAAAGTGTTTGGTTGGACAAGTATCCCCATGCGCGCCATTCAGTGCCACTACCTACCGTGGTTAAAATGAAGGATGAACCCTTATCAGATTGGAAGTATCGCCCCCATTTCATGACGCAGAATTACGTATTTCCTTGTAATTACATTCAGGTCATGACCGATCACGTTTATGTTCATACGATCATACCTACGGGTATAGATACTTGCGTCTTCAAGTGTATGATGTTGATCCCTGAACCTGCAAAAACTGATAAAGCGAAGCAGTATTGGCAGAAAAATTATAATGTCGTACGCACGGTTTTCAATGAAGACTTCGAGATTGGTGAAAATATTCAAAAAGGTCTAAATTCCGGTGCCAATAAAGATTTTTTATTTGGCCGTTACGAAATTGGGCTCCATTTGGGAGCAAAAGCGATCCAAGATGCACTTTCAGGAAGTTTGAAGATTTAAGCCGTCTGAGGCTTTTAATTCTTCATAAAGTCGATCACTTAATGCAAGAAAATTTACTGGTTTGTGCGCAATACCAATCCGTGAACTGATCAGATTGCAGCTATTCTTTACTTCTGAAGCCCGTTTAGTTAGAAACTACGCTGACTTAACTTGTAAGTGCATAAAACTTATTCAGCGATATCTTCTGCCCACAGTTCAGG
>TARA_Y100000385_G_scaffold291332_1_pt1 | contig 12281 bp, 10 predicted proteins | sample TARA_Y100000385 | Tara Oceans TARA_Y100000385 (sample SAMEA2620980) | marine metagenome | biome: marine biome (ENVO:00000447); feature: surface water layer (ENVO:00002042); material: "saline water (ENVO:00002010), including plankton (ENVO:xxxxxxxx)" | depth 5 m
TATAATATTTTTACAGCCCGCTAGCGTCGCAGGTACAGCTAACATCAGTACTGTTGAAAATAAGGGAGCACTGCCTCCAGGGATATAGAGTCCTACCGATTCAATAGGCCTTTTTTCTTGCCAACATCGAACACCTTTTTGTGTTTCAACAACTACTTTAGAGGTTTTTTGAGCTGTGTGAAAGGCTTCAATATTTGACTTTGCGTGTTGAATTGCTGTCTTTAGCTTGTTATCAACTAGTTCACTCGCTCTATCAATTTCTTTTTGTGAAACTAAAAGAGTTTCCAATTCAACCTTGTCAAATTTTTTGGTATAGCGTTTTACAGCCACATCTCCTTCTGTTTTTACTGCTAAAAATACTTCATCTACAACCGCTTCAATAGTTTCTATAGATTGTGTTGGCCGTTGTAAGAGGCCTTCCCATGTCGATTTTGCTGGATATTTTGTAATTGAAGTCATTAAAGAACCATTTTTTCGATTGGACATATAAGGATACCTTGAGCTCCAAGTGCTTTTAAATCGTCTATAATATCCCAAAATAGGTGTTTATCAATAACACTGTGAACCGAACTCCATCCAGTAGTTGCAAGGGGAAGAACTGTAGGGCTTTTCATACCGGGTAAAATAGAAATAATAGCATCCAGACTTTCGTTAGGAGCATTTAAGAGTACGTATTTTGAAGACTGGCCTTTGAGAACGGCTTCAATACGGAATTTAATTTTATCTAAAAGCACCTTTTGAACCTCCTTTATGGAAGGTGAAACTGCCAAAACCGCTTCTGATTTTAGCAAGACTTCCCTTTCAATTAAATTATTTTTAAATAAGGTCCCCCCTGTTGAAACGATATCAACAATGGCATCTGCGAGCCCAATATTGGGGGCAATTTCAACAGAACCATTAATAATATGAATATTTGCAGAGACGCCCTGCATCTCTAAAAAGCCCCTAACAGTATTTGGATAAGAGGTGGCAATTTGCTTGCCCTCCAAGTCGCTAAGAGAGTTGTATTCCAGGGATTTTGGGACGGCGATAGAAACTCTACATTTAGAAAACCCAAGCTTAGAAATATACCTAATTGAGTTTCCTTTTTCTACGAGTATATTGTTTCCTATTATTGCAGCATCTACAACGCCATCTTTTAAATATTGAGGAATGTCTCCATTTCGGAGGTAAAAGACTTCAATAGGAAAATTTGAAGCTTTGGCTTTTAATTGATCCTTGCCGTTATCTATAGAAATGCCAATATCTTTTAAGAGTTTCATTGAATCCTCCTTTAGGCGTCCTGATTTTTGTACTGCAATTTTTAGTGTATCCATTTTTTAATAAAATTTTTAATAAAAAAAACCCGTTTGATTTATCAAACGGGTTTGTATATGGTTTTGAATATTTATTCAACGCATTAACAGCTCGCTTGTTTGCAAGGTGTAAAATGATGATGAATAAAAGTTATTGCTGTCATTGATTTAATGCTAAACAAATATTCAGAAAATAAATATTAAAAACCAAATATATTTTAAAATATTATTGATTTCCTAAAATGATTGGCAGACCTGTTTTTCCAGAGCCAATAACAATCACTTTACTATTAGCCGATTCAGACAGCTTTACAGTCGCTTCAATCCCTTTGTCTTGAAGAATACGGTCGTTAAGAGACGCACTTAATATTCTGTTTGCATCTGCTTTACCTTGCGCTTCAATACGCACTTTCTGAGCTTCTTTATCGGCTGTAACCAACCTAAACTCATATTCTAAAGATTCTTGTTCTTGTTTTAATTTACTCTCAATCGCATTTTTGATGGTATTTGGAAGCTTTACGTCTTCTACCAATACACGTTTTACATTCAAATATTGCCCGTCTAACAAAGTCACGACTTCATCGAGAATTTCCTGTTCGATAACATCACGCTTACTAGAGTACAATTGCTCAGGCGTATAACGCCCTACAACACTACGCGCCGCTGCATTAACAGCAGGGTTAAGAAGTTCTGTAACATAATCTTCTCCTTTTGTTTTTATTAAATTTCCAAGGTTTTCATATTCTGGCTCATACCAGATAGTTCCATTAACTTTAACTTCAAGTCCGTTTACTGAAAGTACATTCATTTCGTCAGAAATTGACTGTTGTCTCACTTTCTGAATTAACATACTATTCCAAGGGGCTACAATTTGAAAACCTTCGCCATAGGTTTTATCTGTTACAATACCATCTCCAAAACGTTCAAATAACACACCGCCCTCTCCGGGACCAATAGTCACAGCAGTTTTAGAAATTAATAAAAGAAGTACGCCCACTACTACAATAATTGGCAATCCGATTTTAGGTAAATTTTGCATTTTTTTTATTTAATTATTAAACTAATCCGTTATACTTTCTAAGGAGCCATTCTGATGTTAAACTTGCCATTAACAAAAGTAAGCAGAATTTTAAGTCCAACAAAGATACTGATTTTTTAGTAATTTTTTGAATTGTATAAAATCGATTATCAGATATCAGTTGTGCTATTAGTTGATTGATTTGTATATCTAAATACATCTTAGTATTTGTGTTTTTTGCAAGCTGCTCAAGGGCTGCTATATTTGCATTTAAAAATTGTTGTTCAATATTAAAATTTAAGATTTTAATAGTTCCTGAACTGCTGTATTCCCCCTTGTTCACGCGCACTTTAAAGGTATAAGTTCCAGGCTCTAAAATGTTAAGGTCTAAACTGTAAACGCTTGATTTATTTAGCATTGGAAATTCAAACTGTTGGCTGTTATTTATGTTATTAAACAATACAGTAATTGAGGCGTTGGCATCATATTCATAATTTTTATTGAAATACTGTGCAGTCATTTCCATGTTTTGACTTCCGTCATAGATAGCTTCATAGTCAAGCATTAAACGCTGCTTCTTATTTTTGACATCCAGATATTGAATGAGTTTAGCTATAAAAGAATCAAAATTCTCAAAACTTTGGTCATCTTGATAGGAATATAGACGCCATTTCCACAAATTTTCAGCCAACAGTACGGAAGTCCTAAAAGTGTCATTTTCTAAAGTAAACCACAGTGGCTCAGAGCTTATTACGCCATTAATAGTCTTGTAAAACAAAGGACTGTAACGGCTGTTAATTTTAATGCTTCCAAACTCAGAGGTTAATGGAGGGTGGGCTGAAAAATTATATTTTTCAATGTTATAATTGTTGTATTCAGGGTTAATTTGAGCTTGAAAAACTTCATTTTGTTCGGTGATTTCTTGGTAAAAATCTGACTGAATTGTGTTTAAAAACCGCCAATCTGTATGAGTGCCTCCAATAATAAAGCTGTTGGTTTTTAATTTCTTAATGCGCTCAAATACAGCATTAAATCTCAGATTGGGCTGGTACAGGACTACAAGACTGTAAACTGCTTTTGAAGCCTTATATTCTTCTGGAGTCAACAGCTCAACCTTGCGTTGCTTATTGCTTTCAATGGAAGTTTTTAAACTGCCTATATCGGGATGAGAAATAGTAGCTATTATAGCCACTTTACTAAACTCATCAATTGTTTCAATACTAATAGATTTGAAATTGTTTCGGATATTTTTTTCAGTTTCTATGGGACTCAAGCTAACTTGATAGGACTGCAATCCTACTTTAGAAGTTTTAAGTATCGGATTTGATATTTTGGAATTCATTTTTTCTGAAAAACTCAAACGTTCCTTATATACTATTTGAGTGTTAGAGCGGATAATTAATTCAGAACTTACAGGGATGTCACCTGTGTAAGAGGTAATTATTTCAAGCGGGAATTTATTGTTTAAATAGACGTATTTATTTACATTTATTCGCTCAATTTTCAAATCTGTATACGTGGTTTTGTTACCAAGAACGAGTGGGTATATGGCTTGATTAAACCCTTTTGATGCGTACTCATAGGAAGTTCCAATACTTTGATTTCCGTCAGATATTAGTACAATAGGGGCTTGTTGTGATTCGTAAAGAGACTCGATATCTTGAATGCATTTTGTAATATTTGTTTGGGGCTCTTCAAAATTTAATGCTGGACTTTGATTTAACTGCTTTCCAAAGCTGTAAGCTTTGACGTCAAATTTTTTGTTAAGCGCATTAGATTCCTGCAAGGTTTTAAGGGCTAACAAAGCAAGGCTATCTTTATCTAAATACAAAATTGACTGTGAATTATCGGCAGCTATTACAAGTTTTGGTTTAATATTACTTATTACGCTTTTGTCAAACTTAGGGTTGACAATTAGAAGTAAAATACAAAAAAGACTTATAAACCTTAAACCGGTCAACACCCATTCAATGCGACGGCCTTTGGCCTTGTATATATACTGAAAAAGTGCAAAAAAGAGCGCTAAAATTGCAGAACCAATAATATAAAATAAGGTTTGTGTATTAGTCATAAAATTCGCTGTAAAAAGCGTGTTTATATGCAGTATTAAGTTAGCATCCCACCGTCGACATTTATTGTCTGACCGGTAATATAACTCGAGAGGTCACTGGCAAGAAATACACAAGTATTAGCAATATCTTCAGGTGATCCTCCCCGTTTTAAGGGAATGCCAGCTCGCCATCCAGCCACAGTGGCTTCATCTAATTTAGCAGTCATTTCCGTTTCGATAAAACCAGGAGCAATCACATTGCTTCTAATATTTCTTGACCCCAATTCTAATGCAACAGATTTAGAAAACCCAATAATTCCTGCTTTTGATGCTGCGTAATTTGTTTGTCCTGCATTTCCCTTTACGCCTACTACAGAACTCATATTAATGATTGAGCCCTTGCGTTGTTTTAACATGGTTCGCTGTACAGCTTTGGTCATATTAAAAACAGATTTAAGGTTGACTTCAATTACTTTATCAAAATCTTCCTCTCCCATTCGCATCAGTAAGTTGTCCTTAGTAATTCCTGCATTATTTATTAAAATATCAATACTTCCAAAATGTTCCAATACATCAGTAGCGAGTTTTTGTGCGTCTTCAAAGTTAGCGGCATTGCTTTGGTAGCCTTTAACTGTAGTTCCATATGCTTTAAGCTGGGTTTCTAAGGCCTTTGCAGCTTCAACAGAAGCACTGTAGGTAAATGCTACATTAGCCCCGTGCTGAGCGAAAACAGTAGCAATTCCTTTTCCAATCCCTCGACTTGCCCCAGTAATAATTGCAGTTTTTCCTTCTAATAATTTCATAAATAATGTGTAAAATTGATAGTTCAAAGATAGTAAAATGGATTCAATTAAAATTCGTTAAGAACTAACTTTAAAAAGCCATAAAAAAACCTCGAAACATAGATGATTTCGAGGGGGGAATGTTAAACTTAAAATGCCGTTTTTTTTATCTATAGTTTGAGATTAGATTAGCCTAAAACTTCAGCTACTTTTTTTCCAATTTCTGCAGGAGATTCTACAACATGAATTCCGCATTCTCTCATGATTTGTTTTTTTGCTTGTGCAGTATCATCACTACCACCAACAATAGCACCTGCATGCCCCATGGTACGTCCAGCAGGCGCGGTTTCACCCGCAATAAATCCAACTACAGGTTTTTTACTACCACTCTCTTTATACCATTTAGCAGCATCGCCTTCAAGCTGCCCTCCTATTTCACCAATCATAACAACGCATTCTGTTTCAGAGTCATTTATCAACAGTTCAACCGCTTCTTTAGTGGTGGTACCAATTATAGGGTCACCTCCAATTCCGATCGCTGTGGTAATTCCCAAACCTTGTTTAACAACTTGATCCGCCGCTTCATAGGTTAAAGTTCCAGACTTAGATACGATTCCTACATTACCTTCCTTAAATACAAAGCCTGGCATAATACCTACCTTAGCTTCTCCAGGGGTAATAACTCCTGGACAATTAGGCCCTACGAGACGGCATGCTTTATTTTTTATGTAATTTGAAGTTACTATCATATCCGCTACAGGAATACCTTCTGTAATTGTTATGATAACCGCAATACCGGCATCTGCAGCTTCCATTATTGCATCCGCCGCAAAGGCTGGGGGTACAAATATAATGGTTGTGTTAGCAGCCACTTGATCTACAGCTTCTTTTACTGTATTAAATACGGGTTTATCTAAATGAGTTTGCCCTCCTTTTCCAGGAGTTACTCCTCCAACAACATTTGTCCCATACGCAATCATTTGAGAAGCGTGAAACGTCCCTTCACTCCCTGTGAAACCTTGAACAATTATTTTTGAATCTTTATTTACTAAGACACTCATTTGATTTTGATTTTATAATTTAAAATTGATGCTGCAAATGTAATTTTTTGGAGGCTAATTTTAAAGGATTTAAAGTTTAAATTTTAATCAATTGTTTTTTTCTTTTAATTCCTTTATTATCTCAGGTAATTTTCGAACTAATGCCAGTTCCTTGAGTTTGGATCTTGATTCTTCAATAGGGGTGCCAAAATAAGTTTTACCTCCTTCTATTGATTTAGTAACCCCCGTTTGTCCTAATATTACAGCCTTAGCCCCTATGGTTATGCCGCTACTCGTTCCCACTTGGCCCCAAATGGTTACCTCGTCTTCAATAATACAGCAGCCTGCAATTCCAGTTTGAGAAGCGATAAGGCAGTTGTTGCCAATAATTGTATCGTGACCAATTTGGATAAGGTTATCCAGCTTAGTTCCTCTGCCAATGGTAGTATCGCCAGTTACCCCGCGATCTATTGTACAAGAAGCCCCTATGTGTACATTATTTTTTATGACCACTCGCCCACAAGAGCGCAGCTGATCATATCCATCGGGCCTCCTTTTATAGTAAAACGCATTTCCTCCAAGTACTGTGCCGGCTTGTATCTCAACATTATCGCCGATTATGGTGTCATCAAAAATACTCACGTTAGAATGTATTATAGAGTTTTTACCAATTTCAACATTATTGCCAATAAAGCAATTGGGTTGTATAAGGGTTCCTTTCCCTATTTTCGAACGTTCTGAAATCGCTTTAGTTGAAGCATTAAAGGGTTTAAAATGAGCGGTTAGTTTATTGAAATCTCTGAAAGGATCATCGGAAATTAACAAAGCTTTCCCCTTAGGGCAGCTCACTTTTTTGTTAATTAATACCACTGAAGCTTTAGAACTTAGTGCCTTGTCATAATATTTTGGATGGTCTACAAATACAATATCTCCTGGTGAGACTACGTGAATTTCATTCATACCCAGCACCTCAAATGAAGGTGCTCCTACATAGTCACAACCAATAAGTAACGCAATTTGCTCTAAGGTTTGCGATTGAGGAAATTTCATGTTTATACTTTGATACGTTCTTTGTAAGTCCCTTTTGCAGTCTCAACTTTAATTTTATCTCCTTCATTAATAAATAAGGGAACCATAACGATAGCACCGGTTTCTACAGTAGCTGGTTTAGTGGCATTTGTGGCAGTATTTCCCTTGATTCCAGGCTCAGTAGCAGAGACTTCTAATACAACACTTGCAGGTAAATCAACCGACAAGGGTGAATTGTCTTCGGTATTAATTAGTACAGTAACAACTTCACCTTCTTTCATTAAGTCAGGGCTGTCTAAAACCGCTTTTTGCAACTCAATTTGGGAATAATCTGCTGTGTTCATGAAATGAAATGTATCTCCATCATTGTATAAATATTGAAATTTATGTGTTTCAACTCTAACTTCATCAATTTTATGACCTGCTGAAAATGTATTGTCTATAACTTTGCCATTCGTCACACTCTTCATTTTTGTTCTTACAAAAGCGGGGCCTTTTCCAGGCTTAACATGTAGAAATTCAATAATTTTAAAAATATCGTGATTGAATCTAATACACAATCCATTTCTAATATTTGATGTACTTGCCATAATTTAATTAATTTGATTTAAAATATCCTTTCATAATTCCACGGTGCGAATTCTTTATGAATTGCAAAATCTCATCTCGCTCTGGAGTGGCTTCCATTTCTGCCTCAATCAAGCCTGAGGCTTGTGAATTGTTGTAATTTTTTTGGTAGAGTAAACGGTAAATATTCTGAATTTCTTTAATTTTTTCAGAACTAAACCCGCGTCTTCTCAATCCTACGGAATTGATACCTACATATGACAATGGTTCTCTTGCTGCTTTTACAAATGGAGGTACATCTTTTCTAACAAGGGAGCCTCCAGTCACAAATGCATGGTTTCCAATAGAGCAAAACTGGTGAATTGCGGTCATACCTGCCAATACTACATAATCTCCAATTGTGGTATGTCCAGCTAAAGTGCTGTTATTTGAAAAAATACAATTTTGACCAACGGTACAATCATGTGCAATATGGCAGTAGGCCATAATTAAACAATTATCACCAATAATAGTTTTCATTTTATCAGTGGTTCCGCGATTGATGGTCACACACTCTCTAATTGTTACATTGTTACCAATGACAACAGTAGTTTCTTCATCGTCGTATTTTAAGTCTTGTGGCATTGCTGAAATAACAGAGCCTGGAAAAATACTACAGTTTTTTCCAATACGCGCGCCTTCCATAATGGTAACATTAGAACCTATCCAAGTTCCTTCTCCAATAATAACATTATTGTTTATTGTAGTAAAAGGTTCAATCACAACATTTTTGGCAATTTTTGCCCCAGGATGTACATACGCTAATGGTTGATTCATTATGTAATTTTTTTAAGATAAATTTATTTAACTTTAGTTATTTGAGCCATTAATTCTGCCTCTGCACATAGTTTTCCATTTGCATAGGCATAGCCTTGCATATGGCAGATACCTCTTCTTATAGGTGTAATTAGAGAACAGCTAAAAATTAAAGTGTCTCCAGGTACAACTTTTTGTTTAAACTTAACTTTATCCATTTTCATGAAAAAGGTCAAATAGTTTTCAGGGTCCGGTACCGTATTTAATACCAAAATACCCCCTGTTTGTGCCATGGCTTCAACAATGAGTACCCCCGGCATTACAGGTGCTCCAGGAAAGTGCCCTACAAAAAACTTTTCATTCATAGTGACATTCTTGCATCCAATGACATGGTTCGGCGACAATTCATATACTTTATCAACCATCAAAAATGGAGGGCGATGTGGTAACATATCCATGATTGCATTCACATCCATTATGGGTGTTTGATTTAAATCTAAGTTAGGGACATTATTACGACGCTCCATTTTAATTATTTTGGCAATTTTTTTTGCAAATTTTGTGTTTACAAAATGACCAGGCTTGTTGGCGATCACCTTACCTTGAATTCGTGTCCCTATAAGAGCAAGGTCTCCAATGACATCAAGTAATTTATGCCGTGCAGCCTCATTGGGATAGTGTAAGGTAAGATTGTCTAAAATCCCATTAGAGGTGACTGAAATGGAATCTTTGTTAAACGCTACTTTTAAGCGTTCCATGGTTTCTTCAGAAAGAGGTTTATCTACATAGACAATAGCGTTATTTAAGTCTCCACCTTTAATTAAACCATTTTCGAGCAGCGTTTCAAGCTCATGTAAAAAGCTAAAGGTTCTTGAATCTGAAATATGTTTTTTAAAATCAGATAAATGCTGTAAAGTTGCATTTTGAGTGCCTAGAACTTTGGTTCCAAAATCAACCATGGTAGTGACTTGATACTCAACGGATGGAATAATTGTTATTTCGCTTCCCGTTTCTTCATCGGTATAAGAAATTACATCTTTAACAACATACACCTCTCTAAAAGCCTCTAATTCTTTAATTCCCGCTGTTTCTAAGGCTTCAATAAAATACTTAGATGACCCGTCCATTATTGGGGGTTCTGAAGTATTCAATTCAATTATAACATTGTCTATTTCTAATCCTACCAGGGCAGCCAGTACATGTTCACAAGTTTGTATGGTGACGCCATTTTTTTCTAAACAGGTTCCACGCTGGGTGTTTGAAACCAGATTGGCTTCAGCATTAATAACTGGAAGCCCTTCCAAATCAACTCTTCTAAATTTATAGCCGTCGTTAATTTCAGCGGGTAAAAAGTTAATTGTGACTTCCAAACCAGTGTGAAGCCCAACTCCTGTTAAAGAAACTTTTTTATTTATTGTTGTTTGTTTATTTTCAGTTTTAAGGATCATTTTTAAGTGAATTTTCTAATGCATTAAAGTCTTTTATAAAAGCTGGAAGGTTTTTAAAATGGACATATGACTTGTGAAAGTCAGCATTGTTAAATGCGGGAGTTCCATTTACCGTTTGATTTGCTTTTATACTTTTTGTCACTCCAGACTGGCCTACAATTTTAACATTATCTCCAATTGTGATGTGCCCAGCAATTCCTACTTGGCCCCCAATTTGACAATCCGCACCAATTTTTGTAGAGCCCGCAATGCCTGTTTGGGCCGCAATTACAGTATTTTCTCCAATGACAACATTGTGAGCTACCTGTATTTGGTTGTCTAGTTTAACGCCTTTTTTTATTAGAGTTGATCCCAAAGTAGCGCGGTCTATAGTGGTTGCTGCTCCAATATCAACAAAATCTTCTAAGATAACATTTCCAATCTGAGGAATTTTTTTATAGACCCCTTTTTCATCAGGGGAAAAACCAAAACCATCAGCGCCAATAATAGCGCCTGAGTTGACAAAACAGTTGGCTCCCAGTACACAATCATGGTAAACCTTAACTCCTGAAAAAAGGATGGTGTTCGATTGGATACTAACGTTGTCCCCAATGTAGGTGTTGGGATAAATTTTAACATTGTCTCCAATAACAACATTAGATCCTATATGAGAAAAAGCTCCTATGTAAACCTCTTTGCCGTAGGTAGCTGATTCCGATATAAATACAGGAGATTCAATACCTGTTTTATTGTTTTTAGACTGATTGTAATATTCAAGTAGTGTTGTAAATGCAGTGTAAGCATTTTCAACTTTAATAAGCGTTAAATCTAAATCAGTTTCAGCTACAAAATCAGAGTTAACAATAACTATGGAAGCCTTGGTTGTGTAGATATGAGAAGTGTATTTAGGATTTGCCAAAAATGTTACGGCGCCCAAAAAACCTTCTTCAATTTTAGAAAGCGTATGAACCTCAACATCAGAGTGACCTACAACTTCTCCATTTAATACCTTGGCTATTTGACTTGCTGTAAATTTCATTGGTACAAAAGTAAAAAAAATTATCCAAGAACATCCTTAGGATAGCATATATAATGCTTTACAACGGTTTTAGACAGCACTTTAAGGGAAAGATGGTCAGAGGCATTTATTACATCTTTAAGCTTTCCGTTTTTGTAAAGTATTTTAAGCCCCCCTTGTTTTTGGTCATAAGCTAGGTTAGATACACTGTCATTAAACACAAAATAAGAAGCCTCCTTTGCACTTAAATTGTGCAGCTTCATCACCTTATCTTTGATGTGTTTAAGTTTTGATTTAGAGATCGGATTGTTTTTAAATTTGATTTTCAACAACGTTCTGTTTAAAAGCATCTTTGACAGCTCTCTAAGCACAAAATCATCATGAAATTGCCAAGACTTTAGGGCAGACATCACATCGTAATCGTCTAGTAAAGAAAATTGATTCAAGGCCTTACCATTAAAATTTGTATCGCCACAAGAAGAGTTTATGAAAAATCTAAGTGCTGCACTCGCTTCAAGGCTTACTTTCATAAGGGTTAACTCTTTGGCGCGTTTTAACACACGCATGACCATTTGCTCAGCGACCAAACTGGTTTTGTGTAAATACACCTGCCAATACATTAAACGTCTTGCCGTCAAAAACTTTTCTATTGAATAAATTCCTTTTTCTTCAATGACCAATTCATCGTCTACAACATTCATCATTGAAATTAGGCGCTCACTATTTATATTTCCTTCCGAAACCCCTGTATAAAAACTATCTCTTTTAAGATAGTCTGAGCGATCAATATCTAATTGACCTGAAATAAGTTGTCCGAAAAATTTCCGGCTGTATTGACCTTTAAACATTGAAATTGCAGTGTCAAGTGCACCTTCAAATTCAATATTTAGAGCTTCCATGAATTTTAGAGAAATGGCTTCATGACTGATATTATTAACAATGCTATGTTCCATGGCATGGCTGAATGGACCATGTCCAATATCATGAAGTAAAATAGCAATATAAAGTCCATTTTCTTCTTCCTTAGAAATTTCAACTCCTTTAAAGCGTAAGATTCTAACCGCATTTTGCATTAAGTGCAAACAACCAAGCGCATGGTGAAAGCGCGTATGGTGGGCTCCGGGATATACCAAGTAGGAAAGTCCCATTTGAGAAATTCGCCGAAGGCGCTGAAAATACTTATGGGCGATTAAATCAAAAATTAATGCGTTGGGAATTGTAATAAATCCATAAATTGGATCGTTAAATATTTTAAGCTTG
>TARA_Y100000385_G_scaffold216519_1_pt1 | contig 12259 bp, 4 predicted proteins | sample TARA_Y100000385 | Tara Oceans TARA_Y100000385 (sample SAMEA2620980) | marine metagenome | biome: marine biome (ENVO:00000447); feature: surface water layer (ENVO:00002042); material: "saline water (ENVO:00002010), including plankton (ENVO:xxxxxxxx)" | depth 5 m
CGCTAAAAAATCTATTTTACCATCATTATTAAAGTCATAAGGGAAAATTACATTCCATAAACCATTAGTTTTTTCTAGACCATAATCTGATGTAACATCAATAAATGTGAGATCACCCTTGTTCAGTAATAGCCTAATTGGCATCCAATCACCAACTAGTACCAAATCTTCTAATCTATCATTGTTAAAATCGATCCATTTCGAATCTGTTATCATTCCGTAACGTTTTTTATCAATCACTTTAAAAGATTTTCCATCTTTATTGTTAAGTAAAATAAAACTATAAGGGCTTAATCCATAGGATCCAGGAATAGAACGACTACCAATAAATAAATCATCATATCCATCTTTATTTATATCCGATACCGAAACACTTGAGCCATTAGTTTTTGGAAGACCAATTTTAATTCTATTGAAATTACCTTTTCCATTATTTATATAAATCCTATCTATTAAAGATTTATCAAGTTCCATATTATCACTACCACCACTAACTATGTACAAATCTTTATCGCCATCCCCATCAAAATCAAAAAGGGCAGCATCAACATCTTCGAAGTCTTTATCTTTATCAAAATCTGGGTTTTGTTTTAAAAAAAACTCACCTTCTTTTGATCCCAAATAAATTCTAGATCTTTGATATTTAGCACCGCCTAGAAAAAAATCTGAAATTCCATCTTTATTAAAATCGTATTTAATAACAGCAGGTCCCTCATATGATAATCTTTCAGGAATTAAACGCTCTCGTTCGTAATCGTAAAATATATTTTCTTGATGTTTAATGGGTAAAATTTTAATTGATGGCTTGACATTCACTTTATTTCTTAAATCTTTGCTCGATATTTTTAAATTATTTTCAGACCTTTTAATTATTCTATTCTTATTTATTGAAAGATCAGATATTTTTTGTTTAAATCCGTCTGGCCATCTTATAACAATAGAGTCAATATTTTTCTCGTTCCCTAAACCAAAGTAAATTCGATTAGTAGATGAGGATTGGAAACCTTTTGTGGTAATATTCTCTTTAACTAGGATGTTATTTTTGGTATAAACATTGATTTTGCTACCACGAGTTATACTATATTTTTCACTTCCTTTTAGAGAAAAGGAAACAAAGTTTTTTAAATTGGTGGTAGTATTTTCTAAAATTTCAGAGGGGGAATTAAGGTTATTTAAAACAATATCTAAATCGCCATCATTATCTAAATCACTATAGGCTGCCCCATTACTGTAATTTGGTTTTCCTACAATATTTCTTTCAAAATTAAGATTGCCCTTATTAGTAAATAAAACATTAGAAGTTTTGTTTGTTGGGATTTTTGATATTAATTCTTTTTTGATGTCGTCTTGCATAGAGTTATTATATTTAGTAAAATCGACATTACTTAAATAATTGATATAATCTAAGTCATTTGGTCTTTTATAAATACCATTTGAAATAAAAATATCATTTTCCCCGTCTACATTAAAATCTTGAAGCAGAACACCCCAACTCCAATCAGAAGCATATGTATTAGTTTTAAAGGCAATTTCAGAATAAGTTTCGTCTCCTCTATTTAACTGAAAACTATTCCTTGAAAACTGTTTTTGAAATCCAAATTCACTTTTGATTCTCGATATCTTATCAGGATCTTCTCCACCCGATTTTAATAAAACTTTTGAATCAAAGGGCATCATATCGGTAGTAAAAATATCTAAGAAACCGTCATTATTAAGATCTGCTACATCGACACCCATCGTAAAATGAGACATTTGAACTAACTTATCTTTAGATGATTCTGAAAATGTTTTGTCTCCATTATTTATATATATATAGTCATTTTCATGAAAATCATTTCCAACATAAATATCAAGCAACCCATCGTTATTAACATCAGTTGTTGTAACAGCTAAGCCGTAGCCTAGTGGAGTATCGTAAATCTTACTAGCCTTTGTGACATCAACAAATTTTTTGTTGCTTTCATTTAGTTTATTTTCAAAGAATCTATCTCCACTTAAAGAATCTGACTCCATTCTTTTTTCAGAGGTTCCATAACTTCTTACAGTATGAATAGCATGGTTTAAAAGGTACATATCTAAATCACCATCTCTGTCATAATCAAAAAATGTAGCTTGAGTAGAAAATCCAGAAAAATCTAAACCAAACTCTTTGGCCTTTTCTGAAAATGTTAAGTCTCCATTATTTATATATAACTTATTTTTTTCTGCTTGAGGGCTAGCAGGGCTAACAATTGAAACATATATATCTACATAACCATCATTATTTATATCCTCCATAGTGACACCACTAGACCACGAATTATCAGAATTTAAACCTGATTCAACAGATATATTCTTGAATTGTAAATTGCCTAAATTTAAATATAGTTGATCAGAAACCTGATTACCAGAAAAATAAATATCTTCTAGACCATCATTATTTATATCACCAATAGCTACACCACCACCATTGTAGTAATATAAGTATTCAATTATGTTTAATTCGGTTCTATAGGTTAATAAATTTTCAAAGTCAATCCCTGTTTTTGAGAAGTTTAAGTTTTTAAATATTTCACTAGAGGGTACACTTTCTTGTTCAAGATTGCATCCTAAAAAGATTATAGAAATAAAACTTAAAATGAGAAATTTATTTACCATCATTTAATTATTTGAAAAATTTCCATATTGGAGTTATTTTTAGCAACATAGATCTTATCATTCAGAACTTTAAGATCTCTAATTTGTCCTTCTACAAAAAATCCTTTACCATTGTTATAAAAATTAAACTTTTCTCCATCTATATTTTCTAAATAGATCCCATATGAGGCATCATATCTACCGAATTCAGGCTTTACATTGTATAAATTACCTCCCATAATTATATCCATATCGCCATCATAGTCAAAATCAAAAGTTTCTATTGCATATATGGGGCTGAATTGAACAGGTCTTGGGATTTTAATTTTATGAAACTTGAAATTCCCTTCATTTATAAAAATACTGGTTTCTAGATAATTAACCTCTGATAATGTTGATTCTGACAAACGTTTCGCACCAATAATTTTTTTAATGTCAAGATTTTTAAAAGAATTGTAATTAGGGAAAGTTTTTTTCAATGTTTTTATTTGATCTATCAAGTCATGCCTTAATGAATAAGGATATTCCTTTCCATTTTGAGCTGTAAAACAAACAATCGCTTCAGCAAACCCATTATTATCAAAATCATTATGATATAATTTTATAGGATTATTTTTACTGGCTTCAAATCTAGAATTTAAACCATGGTTTCCAATAATTAAATCATCAAGACCATCATTATTTAAATCTTTAATTTGAATTTCATTCCACCAACCTTTTAATTCTCTTAGATCACTTTTTACCCTCGAAAAATAACCATTATCATTAGTAAATATTTCAATGCCCATATATTCTCCTACAATAACTAAATCCTTATCACCATCATTATCAATATCTGAAAACTCAGAATCTGTGATCATTCCAATTTCAATAAGTTCTGGAGATATTTTTTGTGTTTGATTTGAAAAATTACCTTTTCCATCATTAACTAAGATAAAACCAGATGAGGGTAGGCCATAATTATTGATTTTAAGTCTTTCCCCAACAAAAATATCTAGATCACCATCTCTATCTATATCTTCAAACGAAGCTGTACCTGTACTAATTTTATGATCAACATCGGGTAATTTTTGATCACTTAGATTAAACTCACCTTTTCCATTATTTATATAAATTCTATCATATAATTTTTCAGAAAACTTAGAAAGCTCAACACTTCCGCTACCTATATAAATATCTAAATCATTATCATTATCAACATCTAAAAGAAGAATTACAGAATTTTCAAAATCTAATTTTTCACTTAGAATTTTATTTCCACTCTTAATTAAATTGTTTTTATCAACTTGAAATGATTTAATGTATTTCCCCAAAGATCCAGATAAAAATAAACTATTGGCTCCAGAATTATCAATATCACCAAAAGCAAGATTTGGGCCTTCTGAACTACACATATGAAATAAAAGTCTGTCTTTATTAAAATCTACGTAATTATTTTCTTCATGATTTATAATAGTATCTAGGATCACTTTTCTAAAAATATTTTCTTTTTCAGAATTTTTATTTTTTACTTCAGTTGTAGCATCTTTTTCATATAATGTAATATTTTGATTCGGATCAACATCAAATAATTTTTTAGTTTTCCCCGAGGGCCATACGATTTTAGCATCTATTTTAGTATTTTTTCCAATTCCAAAATTAGGCCTTAAATCAACCGAGGATTGAAAACCTCTGGCCGATTGAACTTGTTGCATTTGTTTTACCCCATTACTTTCTACATAGACTTTTGCTCCAACAGAAAAAATATTTTTTTTCTCACCAATGAGTTTAAATTTTATGTAGTTAGCTTTTTTATTTGTCTGATTTTCGTAAATAAAAGTGGACATATTCACATTATTGACAACCAAATCTAAATCCCCGTCATTATCTAAATCTCCATAAGCTGATCCATTTGAAAAGCTTGGATCTTCTAAACCAGAATTATTAAAATTCTCAAATTTTAAACCATCTAAATTTTTATATGAGTGATTTGAAATAGGATTTGAAGGTATAATCTCAACTAATTTTTTGTAATCCACTTTATTTTTTGAAACAATGGAATTAATTACTTCTTTATTTGAGATATATTGAAGATAATCCTGATCTGTTAAATCTTTGTAAATCCCATTTGCTATAAATAAATCTTTAAGACCATCATTATCAAAATCAAAGAATAATGCTCCCCAGCTCCAGTCAGATGCTTCTACACCAGAAAACCTACCTACCTCACTAAATTTATTATTCTCAATATTTAGATGTAAAACGTTTCTGGTAAATTGATGGTGGTAACCATTTTTTACATTGTATTTATATTTATCCCACCCTTCGAAAGTGGTTACAGATTTTAATCTTTTATAGTCCGATGGAAGCATTTCTGTGACAAAAATATCATTTGTTCCATTATTATCTATATCAGCTATATCAGCTCCCATCGAAGCCCCACTAATAGAATTCATCCGGTTTGTTAGATCCTCTTTGAATGTTCCATTTTTTTGATTTAAATACAAATAATCTCTTTCAAAGAAATCGTTACTAATAAAAATGTCATCCCAATTATCTCCATCAATATCGCCAATAGTAATGCCTAAACCAAAACCAATAACACTTCCATAAATACCAGCAGATTCACTTACATCATTAAAGTATCCATTATTGTTCTGCATAAGTTTGTCTCCTCCTAAAACATCTCTTTTAGGCCGTTCATTTCTTCTTAGATCAAAGCTCCCAATTGCTTGGAAAGAATTGTTAAGTATATAGACATCTAAATCACCATCTTTATCGTAATCAAAAAAGTTTGCATGTGTTGAAAAACCTTTATCATTAAGATTATATTCTAAAGCTGACTCTTTGAAGGTAAGATCACCGTTATTAATAAACAATTCATTTTGTTTATTATCCCCCTCTACATCACCAGAATTACAAACGTATATATCTAAATAACCGTCTCCATTTATGTCAACCATTGTTACACCTGTAGACCAGGCTTTTTCCCCACCTACACTTGCAAATTCTGTAATATCTTTAAATTTAAAATCTCCTAAATTTAAAAACAGTTTATTTTCGCCTTGGTTAGATGTTAGATAAATATCTAATAGATCATCATTATTTATGTCACCTAAAGCAACTCCACCACCGTTGTAAAAGTTTCTGTATTTATAAACATTAAAATCATCATTAAATTTTAGATTGTTAGAGAAATTAACACCTATCAAATTATTATCCTTTAATTCAAATGTTTTTGAATCACATGAAATGATTAAAACTCCCAAGACAAATACTAGAAATTGATTTTTCATAGAATTTATTTGAGATTATTGATTTTTGCTATCACGTCTTTAGAGTTTAACTTATATAATATAATTCTCCTGTTTCCATCAATCTTAACAAGGGGCTTTTTGTCAATCCCGTCTATACTAACTTCTATAAAATCATTTCCTGGGAGCCAAGAAAATAGTGAATCTTTAACTTGATTAATTAATACACTTGATTGATAATCTTTATTCCAATGTGACCAGCCTTGAAAACTAAATCTTAGTTCAAGTTCTTCAATTATCTTTTTTTCTTTAAAATTTGGAGAAAAAGACATCGTAATTTTTTTAGTATTTTTTGAAGTCGATGTTAGAATCTGTTCTGGACTAAAATTATACCCTCCCACTGTAATTATTTTATTCTTGTTTAGAAGTGTACATCTATCATAGTATTGTTGTTTGGTCATACCAAAACTAAATCCTAAAATTAAATCATTATTTATTTCACCTTTTTTAATTTCTCTTTCAACTAGTTTATGATATTCTGATTTAAAGTTACAATTAGTTAACCCAAAAAAAAGAAATGAAATTAGTATGGCTTCAGTAATTTTAATTAATCTCATAACATTCTATTTCTTTATTGTTTATTCCAGCCATAAACATTTTAATTTTCCCAAATTCAAATTTGGTAAATTTTCTTATTTCTCCTTCGATATTTAAATTGATAGGAGTATTACTTTTTAATTTACTTTTATAGTTAACTAACTCGACTAACCAACCATTGGATGCATCATACTTTCCAAACTGAGGTTTTACTTTACTTTGATTTCCGCCAAATAATACTTTAGTAACATTTGATTTTTGAGATAAAATTTCAATATCATAAACTGAAGAATAATTAATCTCGTATGGCAGGGGTGTCTTTATAAAACTTTTTGAACTATTTAAAAAAATACTACTATCTAATTCATTTAGTTCTCTTGTAATACAATTATTTAGGATTTCATTTCCAAAAATGTCATCCATTGAAAATTTTGAATAGTCCTTGTAATAAAATAGTTTCTTTTTTAGTGCAGGTATTTGACTCAATAATTCATCCTTATCCAGAACTGGGAAATATTTACCATCAATTTTTTCACATATTATTTGTTCAACAGTTCCATTTGAGTCAAAATCATTAATAAAAATTTTCATACCTGGCTTATAAAAAGAATTTTTACCAGAATTAGCAACAATAAAGTCTAAAAGGCCGTCATTATTAAGGTCAATGACTTTAATCGCTTTCCAAAGACCATTTGTCTTATTTAGATTATACGATGAAGTTTTATTATCAAATCCTTTGCCATTATTTATGAGAATCGTTATCGGCATCCATTCTCCCACAATAACCAAATCCATTAATTTGTCGTCATTTAAGTCAACCCATTTAGTATCTGTAATTAGTCCAAGTTTATCAAATGATTTAGATTTTTCCTCAATAAAAATGTTGTCTCCAATGTTTTTAAATAAGTGACCTGATACTGGTAAACCATAAATATTTTGGTTGAACCTTTCCCCAACAAAAACATCTAAATCACCATCATTATCGTAATCTGCAACATCGATTGATCCAGTAGCAAAAGGTTTTTCAAACACAAAAGATTTATTAGAGTATTCAAAATTATTCCGTCCGTTATTTATATAAAACCGATCATTTAACAATTGATCATACTTAGAAAATGCTTTACCTCCTGACCCAACATATAAATCTTGATCACCATCATTATCACTATCGAAAAAATATGCCTCAACATCTTCTGATTTTGAATATTCATTAAATGGGGAAGTATGCTCTTTATAAACTTCATTTTCAGAAATGAATAGGGAGGATGATTGATTTTTTGCACCTGTTACAAAAAAATCATCATAATTATCATTATTTAGGTCCGAAACTGTAATCGATGGCCCTTCATTACTTTGCATCTCAATTAACAGTCTTTCTTTATTAAAATCAACAAAATTATTTTCATTGTGTGAAAATTTAAATAGATCATTCTGCTTGAAATCAATTTTTTTTATATCTGATAAGTAATCTAGTTTTTTATTAATTTTTTTTACTTTATTAAAATCTAATAAATGAATTTCATTAGCTTTTAAATCTTCGAAAACGGATATTTTATTATCAGGCCAAATAACAAAAACACTGTCAACCTCTATACTATTTCCAATTCCAAAGTGTAATTTATTAGATATTGAGGATTGAAATCCTCTAGACGGGAAATGTTCTAGCATCGACTTCTTACCATTATCAAGTTTTAAAATAATTTTTGATCCAATACCATCAATATTATTCCCGTCATACTTTAATAAAAATTGAATACTATTATTAGACTGGTAATTATTTTGATAGATCATTGCAGGCATATTGACATTATTAATAATAATATCTAGACTTCCATCATTATCTAAATCTGAGTAAGCAAGACCATTACTAAAGGTTTTCATATTAAAACCAATTTTATCAGTTACTTCTTCGAACAAAAAATTTTCCTTATTTAAGTAAACTTGATTTTTTACAGGATCTGATGGCATTAAATCTATAAGCTTATTTATGCCCTCTTTTTTTGTTTTTATAAGATTGGAAACTAATTGTTGGTCAGAAATATAATTTAAATAATCTCTATCTAATAAGTCTTTATAGATTCCATTAGAAATAATAATATCCTTAAAACCATCATTATTCATATCAAATATTAAGGAAGCCCAACTCCATTCTGAGGCCGATAAATTGGAAAACCTTCCAATTTCAAAAAAATCATTGCCACCCATATTTCTTTGAAGAACATTTCGAGGATATTGATAGTGATAACCTTTTGATACAGCAAGCTCATGTTTATCCCATGAATCATAAACTGCTTTTGTTTTTTTTCTATCAAAAGTTTTTGGTAGCATTTCAGTAACAAACAAATCTGTTAAAAGATCATTATTTAGATCTGCAGAATCTGCACCCATTGAACCTAAAGACAAGGATTTAAAATAACTATCGGATGATTCAGTGAAGGTCTTATCTTTATTATTTATATATAAATAATCTTTTTCAAAAAAATCATTTGAAACAAAAATATCTACCCAACCATCATTGTTAAAATCGCTCAAAGTAATACCTAATCCGAATCCTATTTCACTGTTATAAATTCCTGCCTGTTGAGTTACTTCTTTAAATTTACCGTCAATATTTTCAAGTAATTTATTTCCTTGATTTTTTGGATCAGAGATTTCTCTTTTCCCTTTTATTAAATCATAACCTCCTATACTTCTGAAAGAATTATTTAAAATATAACAATCAAGATCCCCATCTTGATCATAATCAAAAAAAGCAGAATGGACAGACAATCCGAAAATATCCAAGTTATACTCATTTGCTCTTTCGGTAAATGTTAAGTCACCATTGTTTATAAATAACTCGTTTTTTCTATTTTTTCCTCCAGGAGGACCTGACTTGCAAACATATAAATCCAAAAATCCATCAGCATTAATATCAACAAAAGTAGCCCCAGTAGACCAAACATCAGGGCACGAAACTCCTGCCTTTAATGAAATATCTTCAAAATTAAAATTTCCTTTATTTAAATAAAGCTTATTTTCAACCATGTTTCCGGTAAGATAAATATCATCTAAACCATCATTGTTTATGTCTCCAATTGCCACCCCACCACCATTATAGAAATTTCTATATGTGTAAGGATTTAATCTTTCGCTAAAAGAAAGTGTATTCTCAAAATTTATTCCTGTGTTATTTTTTAAAAGTGTGAATCCACTCTCTTTCTCCATGCAAGAGTGGAGTAAAAGAACACATTGGAAAAATGCAATTTTTTTTAACAATTTTATTACTAAATTAAAATATGAAGTAACAAAAAAACCCCCAGAGGGGGTTTTTTTATATTTACTCTCTGATAAAATTAATAACCAGGATTCTGAGTTAATGATCCACCAGAAGCTTGAATTGCTTCAAAAGGAATAGGTAAAATATTTTTATAAGGTTCTGATGCAGGTTTTTCCCACCAAGCATCATTGTATTTACCAAATCTAATCAAGTCAGTTCTTCGAACAGCTTCTCCAAACATTTCTCTACCTCTTTCAGCAAGGAACTTATCAGCGTCCATTGATGTAAATGCTGATGCTCCAGCACGAGCTCTGATAATATTTGTATCAGGAAGCGCTTTACTCCAATCTCCATTAACTCTTGCAACGGCTTCTGCTCTTATTAAGTAAACTTGTCCAAGTCTGATTAATGTAAAGTCATTATCTTGATCAGGTCTTCCAAATTGCTTATAGCTGAATTTACCTGGTCTCACCCCACATTGACGACAACCGTCAGGGAAAATTTCATTAATGTAAGGAGTGTACTCCAATCTTGGGTCTCCGTCATCTGTTGCATAATCAAGTAAGTCAGATCCACCGTAATCTAATTGACTACCTGATATGAAACTTGCTTTTTTACGCTTATCATTATCATCAAAAGAATTGTAAAATTCTTCTAGTGTAGAATATCCATTCCAAGGCTGGTCATCAAAATTCCATGTTAGCTGAGAAGAATAATGTAAAGACATCATTGCTAAATTCATCCCTCCAGCAGTCGCTTCGTCATATTTAACAGACCAAATATGTTCTGGATTTCCTTCATTGTTAGGAGCAAATACAGCAGCAAAACCCTCTAAATTATCTGGGTCAGTACTTACGCTAGGTCTTCTGCCCAAATTTGCAACACTACAACCAGCGTCACAAAGAGAATATCCACCATTTTCAATAATATAGTTTGCCGCATCATGGGCTTCTTGATACCTAGGAGTGCCTGTATAAACCTCTGCGTTTAGATATAGCTTTGCTAAGATACCAAGAGCACCAAATCTGTTAATTCTATATGCATCTTTTGCTGTTCCTAAAGGACTGCCACTTAAATCCATCGAAGCAGATATAGAGGAAACACCTATTGCATCTAATAACTCAGATTCAATAAAGCTAAATACTTCAGCTCTTGATGACTGAGGCGCATCTTGTCCAGTTGCAGTAGGTAACTTAATATTACCGTATAAGTCCATCAGCCTCCAAAAAAAGTATGCTCTTAAAGCTTTTATTTGAGCAGTACCATTAGCGTCCAGTGAACCTCCTAGTAATTCATTAGCGGCATTAATTGCACTATAATGTGAATTCCAGTTGTTTGTAACAGCGGCATTTGTTGGACTATAGTTATGTTTGTGAAAATCAATTAACCAACCGCCATCGTACCAGTCACCACCTTTGGTAGTAACTACCATTTCATCAGAGGCAAGCTCTTGAGCAGAATACCAATTGGTATGTCCTGCTGATCCAGTACTTCTCAACTGAGAAAAAGCACCTTCAAGCGCATCTCCTCCAGCACCACCTCCAGAATCTGTTGTTATTCCTTCAACAGAAATATCAGAAGTGATAACTCCTCTTAAATCCTCATCTAAATCAGTACAAGACATGATTAGAGATGTAGAAAAGAGCAATATCCAAAATTTAGAATAAGTGTTCATATTTATTTTATTTATTTTATAATTTATCATTTTCATTTTCATCATTTTCATTATTAAAGCGATAATCTTAGTCCTATTGTAAATGATCGAGCTGCAAAGTAATCTGCTCTTCTATCAATACCAGGTGCCAAGAGGGCGTCTGTTCCAATAGCTGATCCTCCATCACCAGCATTTCCTGCATCAAAAAGTTCTGGTGCTGGATCCGTACCTGTATAATTTGTTATAACAAAAGGTCTATTAGCATTAAGGGATACAACAGCACTCTCTATACCCTTATCCACACCAAAGTCAAATCTTTTAGCAATAGTTAAGTTATCTAAAAGGAAAAAATCAGCCTTTTCGACATATAAAGAACTATACTGAGCAACCCCCAGAGAAGGTTCTCTTAATACAGTGTTCATTTGATTATACGAAGTTTGAGAAGGTACATTAGGCTCATAAAAAGCTCTAAAAGTGTTTATCAAGCTATGCCCGAATGCACCTCTAAAGAATGCATTAATTGACCAATCTCCAAAACTAACTTGATTTGACCATCCTAATTCTAATGTTGGAAAAGCCTGTCCTAAAACATCGCCATCATAATCGTCATTTAAAACGTTTCCAGCATCAGTGTTTAGTACACCATCTCCATTAACATCTCTAAATTGATTTCCACCATCTGCAGTTACACCTTCCCATACAGGTCCAAAAATTTCACCAAGAGGCTGACCTACTTGTACTTTTACCATTGCAACAGCGTTTTGACCAGGTGAACCCAAATAACCATATTGAGCTCTATCTAATACATATTCATCTAAAGTATTTGTGTTAGAAGATAAAACAACACCTGTGTTATAAGATGTTGAACCATTATTAACGACATCATAACCGATTGCAACC
>TARA_Y100000385_G_scaffold291148_1_pt1 | contig 12254 bp, 11 predicted proteins | sample TARA_Y100000385 | Tara Oceans TARA_Y100000385 (sample SAMEA2620980) | marine metagenome | biome: marine biome (ENVO:00000447); feature: surface water layer (ENVO:00002042); material: "saline water (ENVO:00002010), including plankton (ENVO:xxxxxxxx)" | depth 5 m
TAAACCTTGTAAACCTTGAAGTCCTTGTAAACCTTGAAGTCCTTGTAAACCTTGAATTCCTTGAAGTCCTTGCGCTCCTTGAGTACCTTGAGTACCTTGAAAATTACTTAATGGACCTTGAACTCCTTGAGAACCTACACCTTGAAGTCCTTGAGTACCTTGAAGTCCTTGAGTACCTTGACTTCCTTGAAGATCGTTAATAACTCCTTGTGTACCTTGAAAGTTACTTAATGCTCCTTGAACTCCTTGGTTACCTGATCCTTCTCCACCAGTACCAGATCCAAGTTTTTCTCCAGTTTCTCCAACAATAGCATCGCCAAAAACTTCAATACCGCCATAGAACGTGGCCTTTTTATTAAAGAGGGATTCCTTTCCTACTATTGAAGAATTTTTAGGATCTGGTGTTTCTGCCATTTTAAGATAACTCCAATGTGTCGTTTAAGATCCTATTGACAGAACGCTTTTGCCCACTATCAATATAAGTATCATCGTCTCTGTCTAAACCTTCATTTGCTAATTTAGCATCTTCTGATATTTCATTATCAACTTCATTACCAAAATTTCCATATCCAGGATTGGTTCCAACATCAGTTAGTATTTTTGCAGTAGAAGTTGCAAGATCTGATGAATTTTTCATTGCGTGAATTGCTACATCAGCAACTTCGCCAATTGGCAAACCTTGAGATAAATTATTAGATGCAAGATTTGCTGCACCTTGAACCAATCCACCAATACCACCACCTGCTGCACCACTTATTGCCCCCATAGCAATGTCGCTTGCTGTACCCAAAACATTGGGCAGTGCAATAGGAAGCATACCCTTTCCAGATAAAAAATCCAGTCCAACAAAACTTCCATCAAAAACTCTTACTCCAAATTGTTTTGGATCGGGCAATAAATTGCCCATAAGTCCTTTAGTTTCGCACCTAGTTCCATTCAATAATACTCTCTGTTTCGCATTCAGATTAATATTTCTTCCTGCTTTTATATCAACATCTTCGTCAGCTTCAATTACAATATTCTTACCTTTAATTTTTACAGACCCATTTCTCATAGCAGTAACTGTGACATCACCGCTCATACCAGTAATTACAATATCAACTCCTTCAGACGAATCTTTATTTCCTGCTACAATTTCAATATCTTTGTCATTATAAACACTAAATCGACCACCTTCACTTAATCCAATATCACACTGATTATTTTCTTCCGTAACACCATAAACATTATATACCTCGGATCCATTCGCACCTATTTGGGGATTATTAGTATCAAATCTAACTTTGGAACCCAGCGATAAGATGTCTCTTTTTTCCCAATTGTATCTTGAACTTGCCATATTATTCTATACAATCTATTACTGATTTAATATTAACCAATTCTTTTAATTTATTAGGATCTATTTTACCATCAGAAGTTGCAAGTGAGTCTCTATTAAAAGGTATTCTACTTAAAACTGGTCTAAGAATTGCTCCTGAACCGGTATTAGTTCTTATGGTAATATTTAACAATTGATCGACCGGTATATAATTATTTAGTATTACATCAGGAGTAGATATTGTAGTTGATGTAGTTGATGTAATTGATGTAGTTGATGTAGTTGATGTAGATTCTGGAGGACCTCAAGTAATGTTAACGTCTGTAATAGATCCATCATCGTCTATAACTAAGTCATAAACATTTCCAACTTCATCTATAGCATCATCAGTTGATTCGTATCCAATTCCAGTAGATTGAACAATTACATCAGAAACATAAACAGGAATATCACTAGGATTAGTTTCTGCTATATTATTTCCAATATTAACATTTGAATTTCCTACAGGATAATTTTCTCCGGGAGAAACTACAAAAATTCCATCAACTTCTCCATTTTCATTTATAGTAGATCGAAGAACAGCACCATATCCTTGTTCGCATTCATCTACAACTTCCAAAAATGGTGGATATTTATAATTTTTGCCTCCAGATTTAAGTATTGCTCCTATTATACTACCACTCAATATTCTTCCGGTCGCATCTTTTTCAAATTCTCCCAATACTATGTCAGCTTCAACTCCTTTGCCCATACCACCAAAGAATTTTATTCTAGGCGAAGAATTGCATGATGTTATAGGTCCAGTATAACAACCACTACTAGTTTGAGTTGTTATATTAGAGAAAATATCAAACCCTACTTTCACTCCTTCTACACCACTTTCAATTTCATCAACTAAATTCTTTCTAGCGGCATTTGCCCTATTCATATCATCTAAAATATTTTTAAAATCTAAAATTTTGTCTGCCACCATATCAGGGCCAATACCAATTCTCCATACATCAGTATTATCAATAGATTTATTTTTATTTTGATTTAAATCAAACAACCCACTAATTCCCTTAAGTGCCGCAACTCCACTAGTAAGAAAATTGATAACATTAAACCCTGCAGATAATATTTTATTCACACCACCCAACACACCAGAAATTCCACCTTGAATTTTTCTTAAAATTTCATTAACTACTGATGCTGTAACTTGCACAGATACACACTTTGAGGGTCTTTTTACATTATCAACTACATCAGATAATAAACTTTGAACAGTTCCAAACAACCTGTTTATTACCATTCCAGGTAATCTTGGTATCATAGCTTGAAGTGCTTTTACCGGAATAACCATTGCCTGTTGTGCAAGAACACCAGCAAGATGAGCAGCAGCAGGATTACCAGTTGCTGCAAGAACTGCAGCATAAACTGCCTGATAAAGTGCTTTAAGACCTTGCTGAAGTATAGAAATTAGTCCATTGTAAAGAACATCTATACATTGTCCAACAATACCCTCAGCAATACCCATGATCTTATCAGTAGATCTGCTGACTTCCGCAACTTTATTCAGAATTTTATTATATGGATCATTTACTTTCTTAATTAAATTATATGTCTCTGCTTCAATTCCTTTTGCAGTATTATCATCACCAGCATTTGCAAGTACTACCTTTTTCCCTATTGCAGTACTATAACTTACTTCATCTTTTTCTGCATTCTTATTATTTAATTGATCGATAGTTTCTGTAGGAACTTTTCTTGGAGATTTTTGTGCTTTAGTACTATCTTCATTTTCTTCTGATGGGTGAAGAGTTCCATTAGGTTTTTTGACCCTATCAGTATATCCAGTAAATGGCACGAATGGTGAAGAATATGCTGCAGAAGTAACTTCCCCAGTTCTACCAAAACATCCCATAATAACTGGAATTTGAGAATTATCACCATCCAAAAAGAATCCTAGAACAGTATCTCCCGGTCTAATTTTTGGATTTACTGCATAATTTGCTGCACCACTACCTGATGTTGTAGGTAGCATAACTTGCGCCCAAGGTAAATCATCATTTGAAAGTTCACTTTCGTTTACTGGATGATACCCTAATATTCTAACTTTTAATCTATTTCCCCATCCACCACCATTCGATTGTTCTTTTTGGGATTTGATTGGAGGAATTTGTCCAATCCACCATCTAAATCCATCTCTTCCTAAAAAATTACTCTTAAACAGTGATTCTTCTATCATTTTTTCTTAGCACCAAAACTATCTCTGACTAATTTTAATGATGTATAGGAATTAATTGAATCAAAGTGATGACATAATTCCTTTATCATATATAGACCACTTGTTTCAATATCATATTCATCTTGATCTGAAGAACTAGATCTTGGGAATTCACATTCAATTAAATCTCCAGCATTTAAATTGGTATTTAATGGAACTTGCATATTTAATCTCTGTGTCAACAAAGTATTATATCTCATTAATGATTGAGATTGATATTGGGAAGGATCAGAATTTTCTTTAGTTGTGACTTCTTTCTCCATAGTTCCAATATCTAATACCTGAGTAATTAATCGTGATGGATAATCTCCGAGAGTTTTATCAGATCCTTCATTCATTTTTGGTAATTTAATATTATCTCCAAGATTTTCAACTTCATTAATATAATCAGATTTTTTAAATACACCTTGCTGTAAAGTTGTAAATGAGAAATCTAGAGGATTAAAATAAATTCTTTGAGATGCATAAGTTCCCAATCTCAAATTCGCAAGTAAATCTGAATTTCTTTCAATATAATAATCTAATATTTTAAAGTCATTATTTTTTAATTTATCTTCAGAGTTGTATGTTTCATTTACTTCAGTATATCTGTAAAATGCTTTTGGTGTTTGCTTATTGAGTTCGTCAATAGATCTAAATTGAAATCCCTCTTTTGTTTGATAGAATAAAAACCCTGCCGTCCCATCTTTAGAAGCAGAAGGAACACCTTTTGAAGCTAACCATGTCAATATCGTAAATGGTTTTTTCATATTACCAATAAAACCATAATTATTAGATGTTTTATCAATACTTCCTATCTTATTAGTCTGTAAAACATCAGTTAAAATATTATTTACATGTTCTGATATATTTTGACTTTTGGCATATTTTCTTGTTACTCTAGAAGTTTCATTTGTAATTGCTTCTCTCGAAACTAACTGTAGTGTAAAAGATTCAGAACCTTGGGTTTTTTCAACGTTACTAACTGAAGAAACATAAAAATAATCTTCAATTCTAGATGCGAAATCTAAATCTATATTTGAGTTTGTATTGGCACTTATTTTTAATGACAACCTTTCGCCACCTCTAAGAGGTAAACCATTATAAATGCTCTGAAAAACGCCATCTTTTTCTATAGATTCGGCGGTGTTATTTACTACTAATTTTGCAGTAATTACTGGAGAAAATATATCTTCAAAATATTGAAATATTAATGCGCCAATTTTAAGATCTACAGATCTAGATTGATCATTAGATTCTAATATCAATTCACTATATATTGACTTGCTAGTTGCATCCATTATACGTAACTAAGTTCGAGTAAGATTTTTTGTTTGATAAAACTATTTAACATAGTAATCTTGTTGGGTGAATTTGATGTAGTTTTTGAAGCAATATTTGATAATGATTGTGGTAATTGTGGTTGAGAATTTGAAGTATTTAAAATAATAGTGTCTCCTACACGTTCTTCAGTAACAGAAGCAACTTTATTTGTTTCATTACCCGTAGTTGAAGATTTTAAAGTTGGTGCAACAGATCGTGCATCATTTAAATACATATTATACTCTCTACCACCATATACAGTCCAAGCTTGATAATTTTGGAGATCAAATATAGTCTTTGCTGCTTTTGCATTTGTCATTGGATCATAGAGATCATTAACACTATCGATACCAAATAACCTCAACCTCTCATCTTCAAGAGGACCTGTCATATTAATTTGCCATAATCCATATGATGTTTCCCCATTTTGATTATATAAACCAGATTTAATTGTATCTTTAGAAGAATCGCCTCCAGATTCTGCCATAGCAATTGCTGCCATTTTTATCGATTGCTCATCATCAAATCCTACACTTTTTGACAATTTAATTAAACTTGCAATATCAAAGTTTTTTCCCGATGGCATAAATGATGTTTGTGGTTCTACTCCTCCAACTTGTTCTTCAACCCAATTCCTAGCGTCATTATACATATCGCCAGCAATACTGCTGCCTAATGTTAATTTTTCACGTACATTATCAAGTATCTGGCTGACTGGATTTGGATTATTTGTGGATGGAGTCGTTGTTTTAGTTGCTTTTACATTTCCACCTTTTACAATGAGTTTATCATTTATCAGTCCAGCAGGATTCATAGTTTCTGAAACTTGAGATGATCCAAAATCATATTTTTTTGCATGATCTACATGTAAATGTGGTCCTGTCGATAGTCCGGTGCTACCACTTCTTCCCACAACTTTTGCATTGCCATCATTTCCGGTACCTGCACCAACTTCTTCACCTTTTCTAACATTTATAGATTCCATATGTGCAAGTTTAACAAATGTCCCATCTTCTAACTGTATGACAACAAAATTTCCATAACCACCATTTTGGCCATCAGGATCATTAGAATCCCCCATAAGTCCAACATCAACCACCGTACCGTTGGCGACCATAGTAATTGGTGTTCCCTCAGGTAGTGCATAATCTTCTCCAGTATGTCCCTTCTGCCCCTTAACACCATGAACACGACTCGAACCTCTGGATCCCCGCCCTCCTGGACTATATTGTCCATAATCTACTCCGCCAACATCTTCTAATTTTTCACCACCAGTAGAGGTATAAGATGTTGTTCCTCCTCCTTCTGTAGAGGGTATTTCTTCTGTAGTATCTTCTCCATCATCATCATCATCATCATCATCATCATCTAATCCAGATAAAACTGCAAATGCATCAGTTATGTCATTTTTAAGAGAATTGAATGATTCTGTTAATTCATCTGTAGCAGTAGAAATTTCACCCGATTTATCTAAAAAATCAAAATTCATTGTGTTTTGGAAAACTCCATTAAGAATATTTCCAAATTCTTTCATTATATTAAAAATTTTGTTTGGTGCATTATTTAATATGTTACCAACAACTCTAATACGATTAATAAATCTTTCACCTTTATCAATCCACTCAGGAAGATTATTAATCAACCATCCCAACGTGGTCCAACCTAAAAATTTTAATATTCTTTCAAGAAAACTTCCACCAGAAGTTTTTAATACTTTAGATCCTGGTATAACTGATCTAAAATTAATTGATGATGCTTCTATTTCCGCTTCTTTTACATTTCTTTTTTTTACTTCTTCAGATCTCAGTTTAAAAATTTTAGATTTTTTTGCAATAAATGATTTCTGCCTTGTACCATTACTTAATAATTTTGAAATATTTGAAATAGACTTCTGTGTCGTACTAGTAGATTTGTTTATTTCAGTAAGAGTATTTCTTAAACTAAAAATCCCTTGAGTTTGTGGTGTTATTGCCGAGACTGGAATTGCCATGTTACACTACCACGTTATATGAATGTAGAGAATATAATGTATAAAAATTTTCTGGATTTGAAGATGCAATAATAGGAATATCTGTCATACTATCATCAGATTGTATGCTTACCGACGTTGGACTAGAGGATTGAGAAGTATTTGTAATAATTATTGGTTTTGATTTTGGCAATCTGGCAACAGGATCTTTCATTATCCTAGATTCTGGATTTGGATTAATAATTGGTGCTTCTGTTACGGAAACTGGTTCATTTGGAGTTGAACTTATGGTTGGTGCTTCTGCCATTGGAGAAGCATTAGTAGTGGTAGTATTTGTTACTTCTTGCGAACTATTTGAAGTATTTGTTAAATTAGAAGATGGTTGAACATTTGCAGATTTTGCTTTTGGTATAATATTACCCCAATCATGACCTTGCTGATTTGCATGTTCTCTAAATAATATCTGTTTTTCTGGAGATAAGTTATTAAATTCACCTCTAATTTTACCTTTAGCAAACGGTAAATTACGCTGATTCCATGCCTTATTATATAATTTAAGTTCTTCTTCACTTAAGGATTTTTGAGTAGTAGGTTCCACATTATTATAATTTTCATTACTAGGATTTTGATTACTCTCAGATTCTTCAATAGTTACATTTGTATTCGGTTTATTGGACTCTACACCAGTATTTTGTTCTGTAGTAGTTGGTGAAGTAGTAGTATTATTTGTAGATTCTTCAGTTTCTTTAGGTTTTTCATCAATAAGACCAACTCCAATTAAATCGAGTAATTGCTCTGCATTATAAACTAAACCTGCCAACCTTGCGATTCTTCCTAAAGGTGTTAAAGAAACTGCACCTATTATAGCCTCAGTATAGTTTCCTTCTGCTGCCTCAAGACCAACACCAAGAGCAGTTAAAACTCCTCCAATAAAACCAGGACCTTTAGGTACATTTCCTGTGCGCCCTCCACCCCTAGGAATATTTTTAGTAGCAGCAGCACCTTGCAATAAGTTTTTCAATGATCGAAATGGTTTTCCAATTAATACACTACCAATAACTTTTGAAACTGATACTATACTATTAACTATAGTACCTATACCACCTTTAAGAAGTAAAAGTACATTTATTGCATTTCTAATTCCTTCTAGAAGTTTATTTTTTATCTTTGTAACTAAATCTGCATTACCCTTACTCTGAGATTCAATTAACTCACCAACATTTGAAATTAACCATCCACCAAATAAGTATAATAATGATTGCCCTATTCTATCAAACAATCCCGAAGTTTTTCTTGCAATTGGTTGTGCAGCAATAGAAAAAGAGCGATTTATTTTTTCCTCAATATCTCTTTCCTGACCACTTCTTAGTCCTTGTTCAGCAAGCAATCTATCTTGATTTTGCTGAGCTAAAAGAATATTTTGATCATTCGTAATATCATTTTGCAATAAAACTGAAATATTTTGTAATCCAGAATTTAATAATAAAACATTACGTCTTACTTCATCAAGACCTACTTGCAATCCTACAAGATTTTGTTGGTTTTGTTGTGTTAATTGTAATGTTTGTACATCCGTTACGGTTGGTTGGGGAGCCACCATTACTGTTGGAGAATTAACTCCACTAAAAACATTTCCACTACCTGCAATAGTTTGTCTAGATTCTTGTGATAGTGGAGATGTTGTCAGTGGGGTTACTTTAGGTGCCATTACCGCTCTTTAGATTTTCTTCTTCAATATATTGTTGGAGAAGAGTAACATAAACCTCTCTTTCCCAAGGAATCATATTTTCTAACTCTGTTAATGAGTATTTATGATGTTGCATCAATGCAAATGTCATTTTATAATATGACGCAAGACTTTCATGCGTCATAGCTAGGCGAAAAAAGACGAAAGTCCCTCCATTACAATCTCACTCTCAACACCAGTGTTTGGATTTTTTACTGGAATTGTATGACGGAGTTTTGGCATGGTATCAAAAAATCTTTCAATTTCTTTGAATTGCTTTGAACTAAGTTGCTCAATAAAATCTTTAAGTTCTTTCTTAGTACAATCTTTTGAAGACCAAGATTCTTCCTCATTATAAACTTGATCGATACAAGAACAAATAATATCAAATGTATCATCAACGGATACGCCGTCATTAGAAGCAAAATTGCCTTTGATGAACTCATTCATTGAAGGATATCTCATCCTTATAGTTAAGTCATCATCTAATTTTATATCTTTATTATGATCCTTACTTATCTCAACTCGAATATCATCTAAATTGATACCTACAGGAACTTGCGTCTTTCCATCGTCGGGACATGTAATAAGAACATCTACGGATTCTCCAACAGATTTTCCTCTAACGTTTAAAAACAAATATTCAATATCAAAAGTTGCCAAGTTATCAACCTTTACCCCTCTCGTAATAATACAATTTGAAATGACATCTCTGACTGCATTGGAGATTTGTTTTGGATCTTCACTCTCCATAGCAATAATTAAGATTTTCTCTTCCTTAACAAGAAATGGCCTGTATTTAATCTTCTTCTTCAAAGATGGAAGTTCCAACTCATATGTTGGGGTAGACACTTTTGGCAAAGGCATAATAATTTATGATCTAGTAAATTTATTTAGAATGATTTTGTATCACCTTTATTGCTCGCATATACTTGATCATTTACAATTGCCTCAGCATATGAGAGACCTTTAGGAATCCAAACAATTCCAGAAGTTCCTTTTTTAGGTGTTCTACTTGGTATTCTACCTTCTATTGGAATTCTTTCACCACCCTGTGATTGATTATTATTTTCATTACTGCCAATATACTTAGAAAAACTGGTTGCTTTTCCAGCAATATAACGATCATATTCAAAAGTTGCGGCAACTTTCAATACATCAGACCCCTGATAAGAAACAGGAATTGCTGCAATAGACTGCGGGAACATTCCTCTAAAAGTATACTCAATATCTCTTCTATAGTCCCTATCAAACTTGATAATTTTAGTTTCTGTTGATTTATAGTCATCAGGATATTGCATTCTGATGTAATAGTCATCATGCAACTTTCCAATAGTGTCATCAGCACCACTAGAAATATAATCCATCCAATGTTCTAATACTTTTATTGTATCATATCTATTATCAACATAAAATTCCATTGTGATATTATTATACATTCTAGTATGTGCAATCTTTTCACGAATGCCAATTTGGGGTACTAAATCTGAAGTTGCATATGCGGAAGTAGGAAGAGTTGTAGAAAAACAAAGAAGACCAAAATCATTTACACAATAGTATGGTGATACACCCTTCCTAAACAAGTAATTGACTACAGGTCTAGGAATTTGAAATCTAACTTCATAGTAAGATGTTTGGGCAAGATTGCCAAATAATGTTTTTGCAGTATATGGTTGTATTGGAAACGGCACTCTAAATACCTACGTCTACTCTTTTATTATAAGTATTTAGATGGCATATAGAGGAAAATATCAACCGTCACATCCTAAAAAATATAAAGGGGATCCTACAAATGTTGTGTATAGATCTTTGTGGGAAAGAAGATTTATGAATTATTGTGATAATAATGAGAATGTATTGGAGTGGGGAAGTGAAGAAATAGCACTTCCATATCGATCTCCATTAGATAATAAAATTCATAGATATTTTCCAGATTTTTATATTAAAATTCGCGAATCTGATGGATCTATTCAAAAATATATTATAGAAATTAAACCACAAAAACAAACAATTGAACCAAAAGTCCAAAAGAAAAAAACAAAAGGATATATTTTCGAAGTTAAAGAGTGGGTAAGGAATCAAGCAAAATGGAAAGTTGCTCAAGAATTTTGCGAAGATCGTCAGTGGAAATTTAAGATTATTACTGAACACGAATTGGGTATTAAGTAATGGCACTTACAGGATATGAAAGAGATAATTTAGATCAATATAAAGTATCAGAACTGAGAGAGATTGCTAGTACTTACTATATCACCTTTAAAACCGAATTTGAAAATACAAGTACAAACTATAGTCGTCTTAATAAAGAGCAGTTGATATATGAGATTACTTATGATCCAGATTATCAGAAAGCTAATCCAGACAGAAAATTTAACGATACAATTACAAAATCAGATAATCGAATTATACCGATTAGAAGAGATTTAATTGGTATTGAAAGACCTGGAGAGTTGATGTATAGAATTGTAAAGGCACTTGAAGATACTAAGGTAAATTTACCATCTCCGGGAAATTATTATACATACATATACAGAGCAAAAACACCAGGAATATTATTTGATCTCCATCCTTTAATTATGGCATCTGAACCAACAGGAAATGGTTTTTTTGGTTTTAATTATCATTGGGGAAAAATAAGACAATATACCTTTCCTGAAATACAAGATGGATTATATGAAATGACTGTTAGAGAGTTTAATACTCTCAGAGGTGTAAATTATGCTAGATTTATTCAAAATTAACTCTAAATAGTTAAAAAATAAATGTCAACTCAAAATAGGCAAAAACAAAATATATTGAGATATCCAGAAAAAAGGATAGAAAAAGATGATGATTATATTAAATTTCAAGTGTTGGAGTATATACCACCAGGAATAGAAGGAATTAACAAAAATGCATCTTTTAATCTAAGATCTACAGATGATGCATTTGCAAACGGTGGAGGTAATATTTTAGAAACAATAATATTACCTCTTCCAAAAGCAATTAGTGATGGTCAAGGTGCAAGTTGGGGTGCTAGTAGTATTAATTCACTTGAAGCAATGGGTACATCTGCATTAAATGACTTGGTAAGCGGAAAAAACCCTAAAAATATTACGAAGAATTTAATAGAATCAGTAGGGAGTGAATTGGGTAATCCAAACACAAGAGAATCTTTAAAAACTGCTGCTGTTGCACTTGGAATACAAAATCTTACGGGATCTGGCGATATAAACTCTTTAGTTTCTAGAGCAACTGGGAGAATTATTAATCCTAATGTTGAAATGCTATTCGATGGAGTTCAATTAAGAGGTGGATTTAATTTTATTTTCGATCTCATGCCTAGAAATAAAGATGAAGGTGATAGTATAAGAGAAATTATCAGATCATTTAAAACACAAATGTTACCATCAAAAAAATCTGGTAATAGTGGGGGAGGATTCTTCGTAAAAGCACCAAATGTATATAAATTACGATATATGAGGGGAGCAAAACCACATCCATTTTTAAATAAATTTAAAATATGTGGGTTAGTCAGTATGAGTGTAGATTATTCTGGATCTGGACAATATGCATCCTATCATGATGCAACTCCAGTTCATATGACAATGAATTTACAATTCCAAGAATTATCACCAATATATTCTGATGATTATGGTGATGAAATAACAGGAGTAGGATACTAAAATGGGAT
>TARA_Y100000385_G_scaffold218565_1_pt1 | contig 12250 bp, 8 predicted proteins | sample TARA_Y100000385 | Tara Oceans TARA_Y100000385 (sample SAMEA2620980) | marine metagenome | biome: marine biome (ENVO:00000447); feature: surface water layer (ENVO:00002042); material: "saline water (ENVO:00002010), including plankton (ENVO:xxxxxxxx)" | depth 5 m
TGCCAACGCTCTTCCTCATTTAATAAATTCGCATAAGATCCCATGCTGTTTTTACCGTAGTAAATCACATGGTAAATACTCCCTGTTGTAATTGCTCTATCTGCGTAGCTAGGGACCCCTAAGATTTTTTCTCTCTTTACCAGCTTTCCTTGACCGGCACCTTTGTTTCCGTGACAAATTCCACAATAAATATCATACAGTTCTTTTCCTCTTTTTGGATCCAATTCCGCGCTTATTAAGGGAGATTTAAGCTCCGAAAGGGCTGCTTCATAGCCTTGGTTGGAGTCTTCGTACTCGTACAATGAATGCCCTCTAGAGATGGTGCCTTTAACTGGCAATAATGCTTCTTGTGAATTTGGAAAAACATTATATTCACCATAAGTTTCGTAGCCTACAGACCTATACATATTTGGAAAGTACTGGTAGTTTGGACTGTTTTCATTTTGACATGAAAACGCCGTCCCAAAGATCACTACTAAAACGATTATTTTTGATACACTTTTCATAAGACTAATGTGCTTCTTTATCAACAATATGAACCTCTACTGCACCTGTTTTGTTAAGGAGAGATTTTAATTCTTTTTCATTATCATGAACGGGGATTTCCATTAGAAAATGGTCATCTGTTGTTCTAGGATCCGGATTCTCTGCATTCTTAAATGGCCACATTCTACTTCTTAAGTAAAACGTAATTACCATTAAGTGCGCCGCAAAAAATACCGTAAGTTCAAACATGATTGGCACAAAGGCTGGCATGTTTTCTAAATAGCTAAAGCTCGGCTTGCCCCCAATATTTTGAGGCCAGTCTTCGATCATGATATAATTCATCATCGTGGTTGCTACAATTAATCCAACACAGCCGTACATAAAGGCTGCAATTGCAATTCGAGTGGGTTCTAAACCCATTGCTTTGTCGAGTCCGTGCACTGGAAAAGGTGTAAATATCTCTTCGATATGGTGCTTTTCAGCCTTGACCGTTTTAACAGCTGATAATAAAACATCATCATCTGTATATAGTGCGTGAATAACTTTTGAAGATCCCATAGACTACTCTTTTTTCTTTTTAGGGGTTACTGCTGGTTTTGACTTCGGGGCTGTTCGTTTATCTGAACCTGTGCCAACCAAGCTACCGCCTGCTTCTCTTATGTTTTTATAACGCTGTCCAGAGGACTTCAAAATTGTCTTGACTTCCGCTTGCGCAATCACTGGAAATGTTCTTGAATAAAGTAAAAATAATACAAAGAAAAATCCAATAGTTCCAATAAAAATTCCAATATCGACAAAGGTTGGTGAAAACATCGTCCATGAAGAGGGTAAATAATCTCTGTGAAGTGAGGTTACAATAATAACAAAACGCTCAAACCACATTCCAATGTTTACAACAATGGAAATAAAGAATGAAAACATAATACTTGTTCTCAGTTTTTTGGACCACATAAACTGTGGAGAAAACACATTACAAGACATCATCGCCCAGTAGGCCCATGCATAGGGTCCCGTGGCTCTGTTCAAGAATGCATATTGTTCGTATTCAACGCCTGAATACCAAGCAATAAACAATTCTGTAATATAGGCTACCCCAACAATAGAGCCCGTTATCATAATTACGATATTCATCAATTCTATGTGTTGTACAGTGATATAATCTTCAAGATTACACACTTTACGCATAATGATTAATAAGGTGTTTACCATGGCAAAACCAGAAAAGATCGCACCTGCAACAAAATAAGGTGGGAAAATCGTTGTGTGCCATCCTGGAATTACCGAAGTAGCAAAATCAAACGATACAATCGTGTGTACCGACAACACTAAAGGTGTTGCAAGACCTGCAAGTACTAAAGATACTTCTTCAAAACGCTGCCAGTCTTTAGCACGCCCACTCCATCCAAAACTTAATAAAGAATATATTTTTTTTTGAAATGGTTTAACGGCACGGTCTCTAATCATGGCAAAATCAGGCAATAAACCTGTCCACCAAAACACAAGTGAAACCGATAGGTATGTAGAAATTGCAAATACATCCCACAATAGTGGTGAGTTAAAGTTTACCCATAAGGACCCAAATTGATTGGGAATAGGCAATACCCAGTAAGCTAACCAAGGGCGCCCCATGTGAATGATTGGAAATAAACCCGCTTGGATTACAGAAAAAATGGTCATGGCTTCGGCAGAACGGTTAATCGCCATACGCCATTTTTGTCTAAATAATAACAATACGGCAGAGATCAAGGTTCCGGCATGCCCTATTCCTACCCACCAAACAAAATTGGTAATATCCCAAGCCCAACCAACAGTTTTGTTTAGACCCCAAGTACCAATTCCAACAGAAACGGTATAAACCATACATCCTAAGCCCCAGCCAAAAGCTGCGAGTGCAATAGAAAATACGAGCCACCATAGTTTGTTTGCTTTTCCTTCGACAGGCGCAACGACATCCAGGGTCACATCATGGTATGATTTTTCCCCGGTAACTAGTGGTCTTCTAATAGGTGCTTCGTAATGAGACGCCATAATTCTTTTATATTATTTCTTAATTATTTAAGCTTTGTTTGTATTTCTTACTTTTACTTGATAAACCACATTTGGTTTTGTACCGACGTGATCTAATAAATGGTAGGCCCGCTCATCTTTTACTAAATCTGAAATAGGGCTTCCTTCTTCGTTAATATCTCCAAATCTCATGGCACCACTGTCGCAGGCTGCAGAGCAAGCGCAAGCATCATTAAATTCCCCTTTGGCAACTGGTCGGCCTTCTCTTTTAGCTTTTAAAATTACCGCTTGAGTTGTTTGAATACAAAATGAGCATTTTTCCATCACACCTCTAGAACGCACCGTCACATCTGGGTTAAGGACCATGCGACCTAAGTCATTATTCATATGGTAATCAAATTCGTCATTCTCGTTGTATAAGAACCAGTTAAATCGACGTACTTTATAAGGACAGTTATTGGCACAATAACGCGTTCCAACACAACGGTTGTAAGCCATATGATTTTGACCCTGGCGTCCATGAGAGGATGCTGCTACCGGACAAACCGTTTCACAGGGCGCGTGGTTACAGTGCTGACACATGATGGGCTGGAAAGCAACTTGTGGGTTTTCAGAGGGGACTTCCATTTCGCCAAAGGTGCTCAACGAACTCCCTAGGCCTTCAATATTATCCTTGGTGGTATTGTCGCCTTCAAAGGTTTCATCTGAAGAGTAATATCTATCGATGCGAAGCCAGTGCATATCACGACTTCGACGAATTTCTTGTTTCCCTACTACAGGGACATTATTTTCAGCGTGACAGGCGATGACACAAGCTCCACACCCTGTACAGGAGTTTAAGTCAATTGATAAGTTAAAGTGATGTCCAATAGAGCGATCAAATTCATCCCATAGATCAACGTCGGGAGAGTTCACAGGTGTTTCCACATGATTTAAGGACACCATGGTCATTGGATTCCAATCTGACGCTGATTTGGTGTTAAAAACTTCTAGAGTTGTCTCCTTAATAATGTCTCCCCGACCCATTAATGTATTGTGTAACTGAACACAAGCAAACTCATGCTTTCCCTCAGTCAATTCAACCGTTGCCGTTTGAACAGGATCAAAATTTGAATATAATGGATAAGCATTCACACCGGTTTGCATTTCAGCCTTAAGCCCTTTGCTTCGACCGTATCCAAAGGACATTCCCATGGTGCCTCTGGCTTGTCCTGGTTGAATAATCACTGGAACTTTAACTGTCGCTCCGTTTACAGTAATATTTGCATATTTTCCATTTAAGCCTCCGTTTGCATCGTGGCTATTTTGACTGAAAAAAGTACTTGTTTCGAGGTAAAAACCTAGCTCCTTCGCATCAAACTCAGATACCGTAAGGTAGTTGTCCCAAGTGGTTCTAGTTAGAGGGTCTGGAAATTCTTGTAACCAAGGATTGTTCGCTTGTTGACCGTCACCCATCCCTGTTTTTGGGTAAAGGGTTAGCTCAATCCCATTAGCGGTGGTCGTAGCTAGTGTCTTTAATGCGGCAGATAGGCTTGTGATTTCACTCGCATCAAAAGCATCTGCAGTCTCTATTGTAGCAGAACTTGAAGACATATACACACCATCATGAAGGGCGTCGTTCCAAGATGTTTCTTTTAAGATATTCGTTTTCCAGTACGACTTTATATAGTCGTGGTAGGAGGTTGAAGTGCCAATCAATTCTAACAATACGTCTTGAAATTGTTTGGTATCAAACAAGGGACGAATCGTTGGCTGCATAAGCCCGTAATTTCCTTTTATTGTTTCTAAATCTCCCCAGGACTCCAAGTAATGAGGTGCAGCAGCCACATATTGTGAAACAGAAGCCGTCTCATCATTTTTCATTGAGAACGTTACCGATAGGTCTGTTTTTTTTAAACCTTCCATGAAAGCGCTGGCATTTGGAAGTGTATACGCTGGATTGACACCGGCCATTATAACAGCTCCAACGGTCCCAGCATTCATGTCAGATACCAACTTAGCAACCGCTTTGTCATTCCCTAAACGGGTTTGGATTGGGTTGGCGGTATCAAAAGCCTTACTCTTCAGCTTTTCATTGATGGCTAATACTATATTTTGTGCATTTACATCCTGTATTCCTGTAAGAACAACCGCACTAGAACCTGCTTTCAGTAATTCTGAAGCAGCCGTGTCTACTGCTTTTTGTAAGTGTGCTGGCAAATCTCCACCAATAGCGGTTCCAAATAATTTACCATAAAGTTTTGCAAGGACTACCTTTTGTTGGGAGGGCTTGAGTGCAATACGGCTGTCCGCATTGGCCCCTGACAAAGACATATTAGCTTCAAACTGAATATGACGTGACATTTTTCCATTTTTTGGAACACGTCCTTTTGCATAGGCCGAATCAAAGCCACCGCCCTGCCAATCTCCTAAGAAATCAGCCCCAATAGACACAATGGTTTGTGCTTTTGAAAAGTCGTAATTTACCAAGCCTCTTTGGCCATATTTATTTTGGTATGCATCTGCTGCTGCAGATTCTGAGATCGCATCGTAAACTACATGGGTTGCGTTTGTATATTTTTGTTTAAAGTCTGTAATTAATTTTGAGGTCGACGGACTTGCAAATGTTTGTGTCAATAAGACAATCGATTTATCGGTTTGTTTTAAAGACTCTAGTTTTTGTACAACTTCTGCAGTGAGCTCTCCCCAACTAATGGATTGCCCTTCTTTTTGGGGACCTACAACTCTTTGATTATCATACAAATCTAAGACAGAGGCTTGGACTCTTGCGTTAATACTACAATTAGCGCTGGCCAATCTATTGGACTCCACCTTAATTGGACGCCCTTCTCTGGTTTTAATTAAAACACTTGCAAAATCGTATCCATTGGCAATCGCAGTCGCATAATAATTCGCAACCCCAGGAATAATTTGTTCTGGCTGAACTACATAAGGAATCGACTTAATAACCGGTCCCTCACAAGCTGCTAGAGAGGCGGCGGCGGTACTAAACCCAACGTATTTTAAGAAATCACGACGCGTAGTATTTGAGTCTTCTAGCGTTTCTTTGTCGCCTAAAAAATCATCTACAGGAATTTCTTGCGTAAATTCCTTTTGTTGTAGCGTCTCAACAGCAGAACTATGCTTTGGATTTAACTCCTCGACACTTTTCCAATATTTCTTGTTTGATGACATATATATAATGTTACTTATTGCTCGATTTAATTAAACTTTAGTAATGACATTTCCCACATTCTAGACCGCCCATTTGCGCTGCAGTTAGTTGTTCTACTCCATATTTCTTAGAAAGTGCTTCGTGGATTTTTTCATAATAGCCATTGTCTTTAACTTTTACATTTGTTTCTCTATGACAGTTGATACACCAGCCCATTGTCAGTGGTGAAAACTGATACATCACTTCCATCTCCTCAACAGGACCGTGACAGGTTTGACACTCTAAGCCTGCAACTGAGACGTGTTGAGAGTGATTGAAATACGCAAAATCAGGAAGGTTATGAATACGCACCCATTTAACCGGTTTTGTTTTTCCTGTATATTTCTGATTGGTATCGTCCCAACCTACAGCATCGTATAATTTCTTGATTTCTCCATCATAAAACGCTTTGCTGTACTCATCATTTCCAGTGCTTTCAGATACCTCATAAATGGATTTGTGACAATTCATACACACGTTAAGTGCCGGAATCCCTGAATGCTTACTCACCCGAGCAGAGGAATGGCAATACTTACAGTCAATACCATTATCACCTGCATGTATTTTATGAGAATAATGTATGGGTTGTATGGGTTGATAACCTTGATCTACACCAACCTGCATAAGATAGCCATACACAAAGTAGGCGCTTGAGAGCAAAAAGAAGATCGCTGTAACCAACATTAAAAATTGATTTTGAACAAAGGCTTTCCAAAGGGATTTTCGTTTTACTGCTTCAGCGATTTCTACGTTGTTAGCAGTTGCAAAACGTCTTAGTGTTTTATTAACTAAAAACAAGCCTAAGGCTAGCAGACCAAACAACAAGGCCAAGGCACCTAAAGCGATTTCTTGAGAAATGCCACCTTCACTTTGAACAGTGGCTTGTGTCGCTGCTACTGCTACTACTGGCGCTGCTTTTTCTTTGGCTGTATAGGCCAAAATATCTGTGATGTCTTGGTCAGAAAACTGAGGAAAAGCCGTCATAGCTGAACCATTATATTCAGCATAAATTTTATTGGCATAGGCATCTCCTGATTTAATCAGAGCAGAACTATTTCGAATCCATGCATTGAGCCAATCACGGTCTAAACCTTCTGTTTCACTGAGTCGTGTCTCAACATTCCGAAGAGCTGGACCCGTCATTTTTTTATCTAACTGATGACATGCTGCACAGTTGGCGTTAAACAAAGATTTCCCTTTTACAGGGTCGCCTTGTTGCGCAAGCAATGGCGTGAAAATTACTGATAAAAGTAGAACCCCAGAAAAAAGTATTTTGAAGGGCACATAAAGGTTAAATCCTTGTTTCATAGTCTTGATAGGCGTCATTTCTAAACTTTGATGCGATTTTTTCATTCAAACAGTTGATATTTGTTATAAAAATCTTTTGCAAAAGTAAGATATAATGTCCGTTTTTAAAATCTTAGATATGTGTAAGTTTCTAATTTATAAACATTCTAAATAAGTATAAATCAAGCTGTTTAAATTTATTCGTTTACATTTGTAAAAGCAAGCAAGTGCTATGAAAAAAAAATGTTATAAATATTTTATTATAAGTGCCTTATTTTCAGCTCCTATTTTAGCCCAAGAGGGAATTGTAAGGGTGAATAAAAGTGCAGAAATTGAACGTATTTTAGCGCTGAAAAAAGAGCTGAATCTCGAAAAAGCTTTTATTAAAATTCAAATCCACAGTGGAAACCGACAAGAAGCCGAAGCTGTTTTATTAAGCTTCGAAACCGAGTTTCCAGACGCCTTTTCAGAAATGAAATACGAGACTCCTAATTATAAAGTTTGGGTGGGAAAATTCAGATCCCGACTAGAAGCAGACCGCGAACTACTCAAGGTTAAAATACTATTTCCTAATGCGTTTCTATTCACGCCCTAAACAAACACACTACAACAAAAAATGCGCTTAGAAATAAGCGCATTTTTTGTTGTGTAGCTGTTGCTATTTCAGTTTCTTTTTTACTTGAACTTCTTGGAATGCTTCAAGAACATCCCCTACATGAATGTCATTGTAGTTCTTGACTTGCATTCCACAGTCATAGCCCTTAGACACTTCTTTTGCGTCATCTTTAAATCGTTTGAGAGAGCTTAATTCGCCAGTGTAAACCACAACACCCTCTCTAATTAAACGTATTCCAGAGTTTCTAAAAATCTTACCCGTTGTAACCATACAGCCAGCAATCGTTCCAATTTTAGAGATTTTAAAGGTTTCTCTAATTTCAGCAGAACCCGTAATTTCTTCTTTAAATTCTGGAGACAACATTCCTTCCATGGCGTCTTTAAGATCGTTAATAGCATCATATATAATTGAATATATACGGATGTCTATTTCTTCTTTATCAGCCATTTGACGAGCATTGCCCATAGGACGTACATTAAAGCCAATGATGATAGCGTCTGAAGCAGAGGCTAGTAGGACATCACTTTCAGTAATTGCGCCTACTCCTTTATGAATAATGTTCACCTGAATTTCTTCGGTGGATAACTTTTGGAATGAATCGGTCAAAGCCTCTACAGAACCGTCCACATCTCCTTTTAGGATAATGTTGAGCTCCTTAAAGTCACCCAAAGCAATACGTCTTCCTATCTCATCAAGGGTAATGTGACGTTGGGTTCTGACGGATTGTTCTCGCTGTAGTTGAGTTCGTTTAGCAGCAATTTGTTTAGCCTCGCGCTCATCTTTAAAAACAGTGAATTTATCCCCTGCTTGTGGAGCGCCATCCAATCCTAAAACAGAGATTGGGGTGGATGGACCTGCTTCAAAAACGTCGTTTCCACGCTCATCGTGCATGGCTCTCACCTTGCCACTATTTTTTCCTGCCAGGACATAATCTCCAATTTTTAAGGTCCCTGCCTGCACCAATACAGTAGATACATACCCACGTCCTTTATCTAAAAAGGCTTCAACGACGGTTCCTAAGGCCGCTTTATTAGGATTTGCTTTTAGCTCTAGTAATTCTGCTTCTAGCAATACTTTTTCTAGTAACTCTTTGACACCGTCTCCTTTAAGGGCAGAAACGTCATGAGATTGGATTTTACCGCCCCAATCTTCAACTAATAAATTCATATTAGCCAATGCTTCCTTAATTTTTTCAGGATTAGCTTCTTGCCTATCTACTTTGTTGATGGCGAAAACAATTGGAACAGCTGCGGCTTGTGCATGGGCAATCGCTTCTTTTGTTTGAGGCATGATGTCATCATCCGCTGCAATTACGATAATAGCAATATCTGTAACTTGAGCACCACGTGCACGCATGGCCGTAAAGGCCTCGTGACCCGGAGTGTCTAAAAATGCTATTTTCTGACCTGTGGACAAGGTAACGCCATAAGCCCCAATATGTTGAGTAATTCCTCCGGACTCGCCTGCAATTACATTTTCTTCACGAATATAGTCGAGTAAGGATGTTTTACCGTGATCTACATGACCCATAACAGTTACAATTGGAGCACGCATTTCTAACTCCTCTTCTGTATCAACTACAACTTCAATGGCTTCATCAATATCGGCAGTTACAAACTCAACAGTGTATCCAAATTCCTCAGCCACAATGGTCAAAGTTTCAGCATCTAAACGCTGATTCATTGTTACCATCATTCCTAAAGACATACAGGCCGATATAATTTGGGTTACTGAAACATCCATCATCGTGGCCACTTCACTTGAAGTTACAAACTCTGTAACCTTTAGCACTTTGCTCTCAAGTTCTTGTTGTTCTTGATCTTTTTCTGTTTGTTGTCGGTGCTGGTCTCTTTTATCTTTTCTATACTTAGCTCCTTTTTTTCCTTTGTTAGATTTTCCTTGTAATTTTTCAAGGGTCTCTCTTACTTGCTTTTGAACTTCTTCCGCAGTGGGTTCTACTTTTGGTGTTTGTGTTCTGCTTTGAGCAGAGCGGCTTCTAAAGTTACTTTTTTCTGGCGAAGGTTTATTTCCTACTTTACTAATTCGACGGCGCTTTTTTCTTGCTTCTGCAGAGTTTGATCCTGCTGCTGGGGTCGCTGGCTTCGCTTTTTTAGGTTTATTAAACTGTGTTAAATCTATGGTTTGCCCTGTGGACTTAGGTCCCGATAATTTTTGATAATTCGTAGTTTCAACTTTTTGATCGCCTGGCAATGGAGATTCAGCAGCAGCAGGATCCGCGGGGACTGCTGTAGTTTTTGCAGCTGGAGTAGATACCGCTTCTTTTTGGGCTTGGTCTAGCTGTGTTGCTGAGGCTGGTTTTGGGGCTGGAGCTTTTTTAGCTTCAGATTCCTCAGCTGAAGGCTTTTCCTTATCTGGAACTGCTGTTTCAGCTTCTTTAACTACCGGCGCATCAACTGGCTTAACTTCCGCAACTTTTACAGGGGGTTTTTTAGGCGTATCCAAATCAATTTTACCCACTTTTTTTGGACCTTCTAATTTGCTTTTTGCCTTAAAAACTTTTTTAGCCGCTTCGGCTTTTTGAAGCTTTTCTTCAATTTCCTGTTCACGTTGAATCCTAAGGGCTTCTTTTTCCTTTAGCTTTGCCTCTCCTACTTCTTTGGATGCTACCTTTTTATTTGCATCCGTCTGAAATTCTCCTGCGAGAAGGTTATAGACTTCTGAGGTGATTTTAGTTGTAGGGCGTTTTTCTATTTCAACATTTTTTGTTTCCAAAAAATCCACAGCTCTATCGAGCGAAATATTCAATTCCCTTAACACTTTATTTAATCTAATAATCTCAGCCATAAATTGCCTTTATTGTTTTTTTACAGAATTACTGTATTTTCTTGGGTGAACTAAGTTAACTACTGTCTAACAGGCTACCAATATAATAAATTTTTATTCTTCAAACTCCTCTTTGAGGATGCGAACAACGTCTTCAATGGTTTCTAGCTCCAAATCTGTACGTTTAACTAAGTCTCCAATTTCTTGTTCAAGAATACTTTTTGCGGTATCTAAACCTGCTTTTGCGAATTCGTCAATGATCCAGCTTTCAATTTCATCAGAAAATTCAGAAAGCTCTACATCTTCTTCAACACCTTCTCTAAAAACATCAATCTCATACCCTGTTAAACGCCCTGCCAAACGAATATTGTGACCACCTCTACCAATGGCTTTGCTCACTTCTTCTGGCTTCAGAATTACCTCGGCCCTTTTGGTATCTTCATCAATTTTTATGGAAGTAACTCTAGCAGGACTTAAAGCTCTGGTGATATAAAGCTGTAAGTTTGATGTATAATTAATTACATCAATATTTTCATTCCCTAATTCACGAACTATACCGTGAATTCTGGACCCTTTCATTCCAACACAAGCGCCAACAGGATCAATTCTGTCGTCATAGGAATCCACCGCTACTTTGGCTTTTTCTCCTGGAATTCTTACCACATTTTTAACTGAAATAAGTCCGTCAAAAACTTCTGGAATTTCTTGTTCGAATAACTTCTCTAAAAATACCGGGGCAGTCCTTGATAAAATAATTGCGGGCTTATTTCCTTTGAGGTCTACACTCTCAATAATACCTCTTACGTTGTCGCCTTTTCTGAAAAAATCAGACGGAATCTGCTTGTCCTTCGGAAGGATCAACTCATTTCCTTCGTCGTCCAACAAAATAACGGCACGGTGACGAATGTGATGAACCTCAGCTGTGTATATTTCGCCTACAAGCTCTTTAAAATACTTGTAAATATTAGTGTTGTCATGCTCCTGAATTTTTGAAATTAGGTTTTGACGCAATGCCAATATGGAACGACGCCCTAGGTCAATCAGTTTCACTTCTTCTGAAACATCCTCACCAACCTCAAAATCAGGTTCTATTTTTTGAGCATCTGTCAAAGATATTTCCTGGTTGTCATCCTCTACTGCATCATCAGCAACCACAATTCTATTTCTCCAAATCTCTAAATCCCCTTTGTCAGGATTGATAATGATATCAAAGTTGTCATCATCCCCAAACTTCTTTTTTAATGTATTTCTAAATACATCTTCTAAAATTGACATTAAGGTTACACGATCAATCAGTTTATCATCTTTAAACTCTGAAAACGAATCAATTAACGCTAAATTTTCCATAATTAATAGTCTTATATTAAAATAATATTTTCACTTTTGCTTCACTTATTTCACTGTACAAAAGGCTTACTTTTTTCTGAACCGTTACTTTCCCCTTACCGATGGGTTTTGGCTCTCTTGCTTTCCACTCTAGTAAAATGTCATTATCGCTGGCCGCTGAGAGTACTGCTTCAAATTTTTGATTTTCAAAAGCGCGAACTTCTAGGGTTCTTCCAATGTGTTTTTGATACTGTCTTGGATGTGTCAAGGGTGTAGTGGCGCCTGAAGAAGATACTTCTAAGGAAAAATCGTGTTCCTCTCTATCTAAATTATGCTCAATCCAACGACTCACAAACATACAATCTTCTACAAGGACCCCTTTGTCGCCATCTATAACAATTCTGATTTTATTCCCATCTAAGATTTCAAAATCTATCAAAAATAAATCTGCTCTTTGTTCAAGACAATCTTCCAATAATTCTTTTACTTTATCTCTAAACATTCGGTATAAAAAGAGGGGACTTTATGTCCCCTCGCATTTTCATTTATCA
>TARA_Y100000385_G_scaffold61547_1_pt1 | contig 12241 bp, 8 predicted proteins | sample TARA_Y100000385 | Tara Oceans TARA_Y100000385 (sample SAMEA2620980) | marine metagenome | biome: marine biome (ENVO:00000447); feature: surface water layer (ENVO:00002042); material: "saline water (ENVO:00002010), including plankton (ENVO:xxxxxxxx)" | depth 5 m
TGTGACTCCGGTGGTCGCGGGTTCGAACCCCGTCAGTCACCCCATCTTTGAGAGAGGGCGTCTGTAAAGTCCCAACACTGCTGAGGCGGATTGGTGATTTAAACTTCACCATCTTCCATTATTATGTATGCGCCCGTAGCTCAACCGGATAGAGCACCGGCCTTCTAAGCCGGGGGTTGGAGGTTCGAGTCCTCCCGGGCGCGCCATATCCCTCTTGCTGACTTAAGGCACTGTCAGGGTTTAAGGAAACTTGAACCTTGTTTTTTTTAATAAGATTGCTTGGGGTTTTTCACTAGTATTATTGCAAACCTGATGAGAAATCCGAAAAAACTGCAGAGAGCACTTTAACTTTAAAAGAGAAAGGTTATGCTTGGAATAATTGGCGGTACGGGACTTGCCGAGCCGAATCAATTTGGATGGGGAGCGCTGGAGCGGCAGGAAAACGTTGAGACGCCGTTTGGTGCCGGTTGCACCACCTCGGTTTCGGTAGAGCACTGGCACGCCGGGTGTGAGAAGGTGTTATTTCTTCCTCGTCATGGGTTTAAACATTCCTTGCCGCCACATCGAATTAATTATCGAGCGAATATCTGGGCTCTTAAGCACCTTGGAGTGACTCAAATAATCGCTGTTAATGCTGTCGGTGGGATAGCTAGCACATTGAAACCAGGAACGTTTATCGTGCCTGATCAACTAATCGACTATACCAGCGATCGAGAGATGACATTTTTCGATGGGCTGTCTGAAAACATGAATCACGTCGATTTTACAGAGCCTTATACAAAGAGTCTGAGGGCGCTTATCTTAAGGGCTGCGCGAGACGTAAATTCGAAAAATGACCGTCCGGTATCGATTGTAAGTAAGGGTTGTTATGCGTGCACTCAAGGACCGAGATTGGAAACCGTTGCCGAGATTGCGCGCCTTGCCGCCGATGGATGTGACATCGTTGGCATGACTGGAATGCCAGAAGCGTCACTGGCGCGAGAAGCCGAGCTTGATTATGCTTGCTTTGCCTTTGTTGTAAATCTAGCGGCGGGAGTAGGTGTTGGGAGTATAAAATTACAGGAGGTTTACGAAGAGGTAAACAAATGTAGAACATTTATCGCTGAGACACTGGGACGTTGTGTGGCGCAATTGAATGTCTAAAATATCATGGTTACACCTTTTTGAGGCCTAACACTAAAGCGACGGATCTATTTCCTTTGGTTGTACGTGACGGGTAATCGATACAACAAAACCGAAAGCGGGATGGTCAATATAATGAAATTCTCCACTGCGCATTTCTCTTTGCTCTTTCAACTCATAGACCAAATTCGCATTTTTTCCTAAGGTATTTTCAGCTCCACTTTTTGTTGGAAGAGGAGGGATTTTCCAAACCTCCTTTTTTTGCGTCGCATCGAGATTTAAAAGCCACAAATTGCTGTCTACAACAATACGAGTCTTGTTTGGGTTAAAGTAAACTGAAATGCTACCGCCGAGCTCGTCTGATCCAGAGGCATTATCATTGTTGTCGACTAGTATAGATACCGCATCCTTTTTTTCTGGCATTGGCTGCCGCCACAGAAGGTGTTTTAACAAACGATATTCTGTCGATCGCGATAATGTCTGATTTGTTTCTATAAAATTGCTAAAGCTTGGAGGCAAGCTCAAAAATGGGTCTTTTTCAACGGAGATAAGACGGAAAGGAACTTCATTGTTAAATTCATTAATATTCTCTAAAGACAACGTTCCAGCGTTATGAATACTGTCTTCACTTAAATTAGGAGCATCAGTATTGTTCTCGGCGTTTATCCAATTCGATGGGGTTAAAATGTCCGATATTTTTTTCAACTCGATCATTGACTTGGGGTAGGCTAATGGTTCGTCTGGAGACCAATATTCCGAGTCTCTGTCTGTTGTGATTTGATGACTAAAAATACTAATTTCTATTAGAAACCAGCGTGTGTCATCTTGAGCAAATCCATATGAATGCTTGAGCAGAAGAGCTAAAACAATCAAAAAGAAGCTTGGGCTTGAGGTGCTTTTTTGGAGTCTCTTGAACCAGAACAAATTATTTCTTTTCATCAAAATTCTTTAACTCCTTTGGTTCCAACTCGTCAATTAAAGCGTTTACGAAGTTTAGCTTATCTTCAGGTGTCTCGCACTGGTGAACGAATTTTAACTGATTGGCCTCGCCAAATTTAAACTGCAGAGGGGTTTTTTGAATTAAGTGTACAAGTGCCATAGGATCCGTCTTTGTATTTGGACCAAACTGAATATAACCGTTGACTAGACCTGTATCTATTTTTTTTATGCCACAAGATTGAGCACGAAATCTTAGCTGAGTGAGTCGAAATAGCAGTTTCAGAGGTTCTGGATGCAATCCGAATCGATCGATCATTTCAATTTGCAAATCACGAAGTTCGTTATTGGTCTGTGATGCTGAAATACGTTTGTAAAATATGAGGCGTAAATGCACATCAGGTAAGTAGGTCTCAGGGATAAGTGCTGGTATTCGGAGATTTAGCTCGACGACTTTGCTTGAATCTAAGTCGATGCTTGGCACGCGACCATCTTTTATCGCCGAAACAGCCTCTTCGAGCATTTCAGTGAACAAAGAAAATCCTATTTTGGCCATGTGTCCACTTTGGTCATCTCCAAGCAGCTCGCCGGCACCTCTAATTTCTAGATCATGACTTGCCAGAGTAAATCCTGCTCCGAGTTCGCTAGCCGCTTTTATTGCCTCGATACGTTTTTCAGCATCTCCTTTTATTTTTGATTCAGTCGAAAGGAGGAGGTAAGCGTAAGCCTGGTGGTGAGATCGACCCACTCGGCCTCGGAGCTGGTGTAGCTGTGCAAGCCCAAGTTTATCTGCGCGATTAATAACGATCGTGTTGGCGTTTGGAATATCAATGCCTGTTTCTATGATCGTTGTGCAAACTAAAATATTGTATCGTTTATGATAAAAATCGCTCATCACTCTTTCTAAATCTCTTTCGGTCATTTGACCGTGAGCAATAGCGATTCGAGATTGAGGTATAAGGATTTCTAATTCCTTAAATATTTGGTTAATGGAGCTAACCTCATTGTGAACAAAAAAAACCTGACCGCCTCTTAGTAACTCTCTTGTGCAAGCTTCCTTTATTAAACTCTCTTGTTTTCTATGAACAAATGTTTTTACCGATAGGCGTCGTGGTGGGGGAGTAACTATTAAAGACAGGTCTCTTATTCCGTTGAGTGACAAATTTAGAGTTCGAGGAATTGGCGTTGCGGTTAAGGTTAGGATATCAACGTCAAGGCGCATGCTTTTTAGCTTCTCTTTTTGGCGGACCCCAAAGCGATGCTCCTCATCTACGATAAGCAGTCCTAAATCTTTGTACTTGATTTCATTGTTAAGTAATTTATGCGTACCAATCAGGATGTCCGTCTGCCCGCTAGCGACTCCATTCAAGCTTATTTTTTGTTCCGCAGAAGTCTTAAATCTAGAAATGACTTCCACTTTAATTGGCCAGTCGGAGAAGCGATCTTTCAAAGTTTCGTAGTGTTGTTGTGCAAGCAGGGTTGTTGGAACTAATATGGCAACTTGCTTATGGTTTTGCACAGCGATGAATGCAGCTCGCATCGCGACTTCGGTTTTTCCAAATCCGACATCTCCACAAATTAGTCGGTCCATGGGTTGTTCGGCTGCCATATCTAGACAAATTGAGTCGATAGCTGCCTGTTGATCTGCGGTCTCCTCAAACGGAAAGGCTGCAACAAATTTGTTATATTCGATATTCGTGTGTGTGTACTGAAATCCTTTTTTTGACTCTCTCTGGGCATAGACATCAAGAAGCTCGGCGGCAACATCACGAATTTTCTCAGCTGCACGCCTTTTGGTTTTTTCCCACTGATCGCTACCTAAGTGGTTAAGAGGAGCCGACGATTGATTTCCTCCACTGTATCTGCTGATAAGATGCAATGATGAGACAGGAACATATAGTTTAGCTGAAGCCGCGTATTCTATTATTAAAAATTCGTTCGTTTGATTCTCAGTTGTTATGTTTTCAAGCCCTCTATAACGGCCGATTCCATGATCGACGTGAACAACCGCATCGTTAATACGCAATTCTGTTAAGTCTCTGACGATTAAATCAGTATTAGTTTTTTTACTGCGTCGACGTCGCTGCGCCACTTTGGTGCTAAATAACAGTGATTCGGTAACTATGGCGAGATCATGTTCGGGCAGCCAAAGCCCTTGATCAATGTTTGCAACTGTAATTGCTAATTTTTCTTGGCTGGCTACGAACTGGTCCCAGTGATCAATTAACACAGGTTTTAAGTCTATTTCGTTTAGAGTTTCTAATAGGGATTCCTGTCGACCCTTAGTTTCTGCACAGAATAATACTCGGTGAGTCGTGTTATCGAGAAAAAATGATTTAAGGAGCGTGAACGGGTCTGTGATCGTTCTATTAGCATTCAGCGGAGGCAGTGCGGGAGAGTTAAGAGGTTTACATCCGTCAACATCTGCGAAGGCTATTTGTTTGAAGAGTTTTAAATTGCTAAGAACTTCGTCGACTCTGAGGAAAACTTCGTTTGGCTCGAGGACAGGTTTTGTTTGATCAAATCTGCGTTCTTCAAACCGTTCCGTTATTTCATTCCAGAATTTCTCGCCAGCATTTTTTAAATCGCCGGTTCTGCAAATCACAGTGTTTTCTGGAAGATAATTGGCGAACGATTCTAATTTTTTAAAGAATAAGGAAAGATAGTACTCAAGTCCAGGAGAGGCAATGCCTTCACTGACGTCTTGATAAATCGGGCTTTTTCGACAGTCAATATCAAATCTTTCTCTAAACGCCGATCTAAAATTGCTAACGCCGTTTGTATCTAATGGATATTCCCGACCTGGTAATAAGCGTATTTCCTTCTTCTTTTTGCCAGATCTTTGTGTCTCTGGATCAAAAACTCGAATGGTCTCTATTTCGTCGTCCCACAGTTCAATTCGTAAGGGTGCATGACTGCCCATTGGAAATATATCAACAATAGAACCGCGCACCGCAAATTCGCCGTGTTCGTAAACCATTTCACAGAGATTGTAGTTTGCTCCGAGTAACTGCTCTCGCAGTTTTTCCAGTTTCACCGATTGTCCTATTTTTAACAACAGGGTGTTTGCAAGCACATAGCTCTGGGGGGGGAAGCGATGCATCAAACTCGTAATTGACACTACGAGTATTCCTTTCTTGAAATTTGGCAGATGAAAAAGTGCCCGCAGCCGATCGGATATGATGTCTTGGTGAGGTGAAAAATTGTCGTAAGGCAGGGTTTCCCAGTCTGGGAGTGTGAGTACCTTTAGATTCTCGTGATAGTGACAAAAATAACCGATTTCACGGCAAAAAACTTCTACAGATTCATTGTTGTCACAAATGACGAGGAAAGGAGCGTTCGCTCTTGTCGCTGCTTCCGCTATTGCAAGGCTTCGAACAGCCCCACGACCTTCGCTCCAGTATTCAACTGGGGTTGAGGTGCGGTCGTCAAGATCAGTTACTGAGGGAAATAAATACGTCATGGTAATTTTAATGGAAACGAATGTTACGCTTTCAATCTTTTAAGGATAGTTAATCTGATACATATAGTGATTTTAGTCCGCCATCACCGACAATGGTAGTTTAATGCGTCTGTTTTATTTGAAAATTTTGCAATATGTAAAAAACAAAGAGTTTGTGTTGGGATTCTTGCACATAAGGTTGAATATCCAGATAATAGCGATCCTTATCTGGCCATGGAAATTGGAGGCATTGTGGTTCGTCCAAACGTTGATGATTATTTTGGGGATTGGAAGCAACGAGAGGCGCTTGTTCAGGAAATGATTCCGGTTATTGGTCAGCTTTTCAGCCAGCGCAATGTTGGAATATTTATCTATGGACGACCTCTTCACAATCGGTCCGTTACCTTTATCATGAAATCTCATCGTTTCGTTCGACAAATCGAGCGGAATGAAATGTCTGAGTTTGAAACTCACCCAGTTTTAATAGCCCTCTCAAAGTTGGATTTACGTCACGCTCAAATAGATCTTGGGAAATTGACAGTCAGCTATATGAAGTGTTTAGAGTCTGCTGAAGGAGGCAATGAAGAAGTTGATGAATTTGTCAAGAGAGAATTAGCCTCTATTGACGGTTCAGAGGTCGCACTTACCTCCAAGAGTCAGGACGTTGTATTATATGGCTTTGGTCGTATTGGCCGTCTTATGGCTCGGCTATTGATTGAGCGGACAAGTACCGGCGAGGTTATGAGGCTTAAGGCTATAGTGGTGCGCCCCGGTGGGGAGGGAGATTTAGAGAAGAGGGCGTCATTGTTTGCGTCTGATTCAGTTCATGGTGCATTTCAGGGAACTCTTCGAGTTGATAACGATAGTAATAGTCTTATAGCTAACGGAAATGTCATGAAGATCATCTACGCGAAATCACCTGAGGAGATTGATTATACAGAGCATGGAATTAATGAGGCGCTCATTATCGATAACACAGGTGTCTGGAGGGATCAGGAAGGTTTGTCTCGGCATTTTAAGTCCAGAGGCGCGGCCAAGGTTTTATTAACTGCACCAGGTAAAGGTACTCTTAAAAATATTGTATATGGTATTAACGATCACGAGATCTCGGACAGTGATAGGATTTTGACTGCCGCATCTTGTACGACTAACGCAATCGCGCCCGTCTTGAAAGTGATTAGCGATGAGTTTGGCATTGAGCAGGGGCATGTTGAGACCGTTCATGCTTATACAAATGATCAGAACCTCATTGACAATTATCATAAGGGCAGCCGGCGCGGTCGAAGTGCGGCGCTCAATATGGTGCTTACTGAAACTGGGGCAGCAAAAGCTGTTGTCAAAGCGATTCCTGAGTTGGAGGGCAAGTTAACCGGGAACGCAATTCGTGTTCCGATTCCAAATGTATCGATGGCAATTTTAAATCTAACCCTAGGTCGTGAAACGTCAAAAACAGAAATTAATGAGTTTCTTAGAGAGATTGCATTACATTCCAAATTACAGGATCAAGTTAGTTTTACGGAAGCGCCGGATGCAGTTTCTAGTGATTTTGTTGGCACTCGAGAGGCCAGTATAGTTGATTCTTTGGCTACAATTGTGAACAGAAATCATGTGATTTTATATCTTTGGTACGACAATGAGTTTGGGTATTGCTGTCAGGTTGGGCGCATGGTTTATAAGATGGCGGGGGTTACATATCAGATGTATCCAGCAGAAGAATTTCAAGAGCCGTCAATCTAATATTTCTCTTCCCATGACTTTGTGGGCAAGCATAAACGGGCTTTTGAGCTCAGCTTCTTCAAAATTTTTAGTAATTATATGAGATTCTCTTACTTCTTAGCTCTTTCAAGTTTCATGATTGGTTTGATAATATTTCTTGTCTTCTTTAACAATGTTTCTCTTGTTAACTTTGGTGGGTTGACAATGGGAACATCTTATTCAGTAACAATTAGTGGAAATTTTTCTCGGTCCGAAATTGCTCCTGTAAAAAATAAAGTCGCTGAGGCTCTACGCCGGTTCGATCAGGAACTTTTCTCAACTTATGCGTTGAACTCTGAGCTTGCTCAATTTAATCGGATGGCTGTCGGAGAGCCCTTAATCGTTTCACCGGAGCAGCTAGAGGTGCTCTCTTTGGCGCAAAAAATTTTTATAGAAACTGATGGAGCATTCGACATTACCGTAGGGCCTCTTGTTCGATTGTGGGGCTTTGGTCCCGAGCCACGTCTGAAAGACTTTGTCCCAACCTCGTCAGAAATAGCCGTGTCGATGGAGAGACTGGGCATCGAGAATTTGGTAATTGACCCTAGTTTGCGCATAATTTCAAAAACTAAAAACATTGAATTAGATGTAAGTGGAATTGCGAAAGGTTATGCGGTAGACAAGATCTCTGAATTACTTTTTGATAATGGGTATGAGAATCATTTTGTTGAGATTGGAGGAGAGCTTAAGATGAGAGGCTATAAAGCAGGCGAAGTTAGTTGGGCGCCTGCGCTTGAAACCCCAGTCAGCAGTAAGAGTGAAGTCTATGCTGGTTTGGATAGTCTTGGGCATACTATTGCGGTAGCTGGAAGTGGAGATTATCGAAATTTTTTTGAGAAAAATGGAATACGGTATTCACACGAGATTGACCCACGAAATGGTCGGCCTGTGTCTCACGGCCTTGCAGCGGTATACGTAATTAACGAAATGGCTTCAGTAGCAGATGCTCTCGCTACGGCCTATTTGGTAATGGGGTTGGAGGCTGCGACTGAGCATGCTAACGCCAGCAATATAGCATCTTATTTTATAAGTCATGACAAGGCTGAGAACAAATTTTATCAGACACATACTTCTCAATTTGAAGAATATCTACTCAATTAAGGCTGTGCTTTTATTAATAATTTTAGTGGGGAAGTATGAAGGAAGAATTTGATATTGTTATCGTAGGAGCAGGTCCAGCCGGTGAAGCTGCAGCGATGAACAGTAAGAAAAAAGGCCTACAAGTGGCAGTCGTAGATGACTTGGATTTTGTTGGAGGGAATTGCACACATCGCGGGACGATCCCCTCAAAATCGCTTCGGCATATGGTGAAGCAGGTAATGCAATTTAACACCAATCCTTTATTTAGAAATTTTGGTGAAGCTAGAAAATTGAACTTTCAGCAAATCCTCCTTCAAGCCGAAAAAGTCGTGCAGGATCAGGTAAGAATGAGAACGGATTTTTATGATAGAAATAGTATTCCTCTATATAAAGCCAAGGCTAGATTTCTTGATGATAATACGATTAGCCTGGTGGGTAAGCGCAAACAGCTCGCGGCAAAAAGCTTTGTTATTGCAACAGGTTCCAGACCTTATCGCCCGCCCGATATTGATTTTTCCCATCCTCTGATGTTCGATAGCGATACGATTCTATCCCTTAATTTCTCTCCCCGAAAAGTTACAATAATAGGAGCAGGTGTAATTGGTTGTGAGTACGCTTCAATTTTCGGCGCGTTGGGTGCGAAAGTTGAGTTAATTAATCCGTCAGAATCCTTGCTTAGCTTCTTGGATACTGAAATATCCGGTGCTTTAAGTTATCACTTGCGAGATTTGGGTGTGCGCAGTCGTCATAACGAAGAGTATGAGGTGGTAGAATACGCAGAAAATCACATCGTCACCTATCTGAAATCAGGCAAGAGAATTAAAAGTGATATTGTTCTTTGGGCAAATGGTCGAACCGGGAACACCCAAAAGATGGGGCTGGAAATGCTGGGGATTGAGCCAAATAACCGAGGTCAAATTAAGGTAAACAGGCGATATCAAACGAAGGTTAAAAATATCTATGCAGCAGGAGATGTTATTGGTTGGCCTGCTTTAGCGGGTGCGGCCTATGATCAGGGCCGAGCGGCTAGCAACGCTATTGTTTCTCCCGCAGAATGCAAGCTGGTCGATGAGGTTGCAACCGGTATTTATACAATTCCTGAAATATCAACTATTGGTTTTACGGAAGCAGAGTTGACAGCGAAAAAGATTCCTTATGAGGTTGGGAAGGCTTTTTTCAAAAATACCGCTCGTGCTCAAATTACCGGCGAAGAAGTCGGAATGTTGAAATTAATTTTTCATTTTGAAACATTGGAATTGTTGGGTATACATTGCTTTGGTGATCAAGCATCAGAGATTGTTCACATTGGTCAAGCAATTATGGGTCAGCCGGCACCAGAAAATAGTATCAAATATTTTATTGAGACGACCTTTAATTATCCCACCATGGCAGAGGCTTATCGCACAGCAGCGCTCGATGGTTTAAACAGGGTTTTTTAATTCGATATTGATGCTTGTATGTCTTGGAGATCTGTATGTCCAAATCAGTTGTAACAGTTATGGGTGGCGGAAGCTTCGGAACTGTAATCGCTAATATTATTGCTAACAATGGCTACTTTGTTAAATTTTGGATGCGCAGCGAGGATATGGCTTCAGAGATCAATAATGAGAATCTTAATAGTTTTTATCTGCCAGGTTATGAATTGAACAATTCAATTTTGGCCACTTCAAGTATGGTCGACGCGGTTTCTGAGACAAGTCTCATTTTTTTGGCTGTTCCTAGCTCATCTTTTCGATCAGTTGCTGAGGAGGTCATCGGGTTTGCGCCACCTTCTGTGCCGCTAATCAGTACAACAAAAGGTATTGAGGAAGGCAGCTTTCGACTAATGAGTCAGATTCTGCTTGAGATTGATCCGCGAGCCCGCGTCGGGGTGTTGAGCGGACCTAATCTTGCGAAGGAAATAGCGGGTAATCAATATTCGGGAACAGTGATTGCGAGCGATGATAAAGGTGTCCGAAGCATGGTTATGGACGTCTTAAAGTCGGAATTCTTTCGCGTATATGCCAATGACGACATGTACGGGGTTGAGTTGGGCGGCTCATTAAAAAATGTCTACGCTGTAATCGCGGGAATCGCAGCTGAGTTAGGGATGGGACATAACACAAATAGCCTTATCGTTACCCGAGGGTTGGCTGAAATGGCGAGATTTGGTTGTGAGCTTGGCGCTGATCCAATGACATTTTTGGGTTTGTCTGGAGTTGGTGATCTAGTCGTGACATGCTCCTCGCCAATGAGTCGTAACTTTAGATTCGGTTCGCTGCTTGGAACTGGATTATCTTATAGACAGGCTGAAGATAGTGTCGGGCAGGTTGTAGAGGGCATCAACACACTAAAAGTAGTGTACGAACGAGCCAAAGAACTCAATATTCACATGCCTCTAGCCGAAGGGTTGTACCAGATCGTGTTTAATGGTGGAGCTGTTGAGAGTATTATTCCTTCATTGATGTCAGGGGAACACGCCATGGATGTTGAGTTTGCGGCTAGCCAATCAAAAGATTTATAACGGTGTAAGTCGATAAATGTCGACGTTACAGGCGGTTTTTTGTTTAATACAACTTATACCAAATATTGCGGAAGGAGAAAGTCATGTCAGATGCGCTAAGAAATATCGGAGAAAATCTTTTAAAGCCGTCTAATTGGATTCGATTAGGTCTTGTCGCAGGGTTTGTATTTCTACTGTACGTTGTGCTGATCCCTTTGGTCATTATTGTAATATTTACCCAGTTCTTGTTCAGCGTAATTGCGAACGAGCCTAACATAAACTTAAAAGAGCTTTGCGTCAGGGTGTTTTTGTACATACAAGAGATTTTAAACTACGTCACTTACATCAGCGATGCTAAACCCTTTCCATTTAATCCCTTTCCTAATGCTCAGCCAGCATTTACCCAAGATCAAAATGAGGCTTTCTCAAAGATGGAAAATTATGCTGAGGACAAAGGGTCTTCGGATCACGAAGGTTCTGAATCTAGTTAGAGGTTTGCAATATTGAGCGAAATAAATTTTTTGATGGTTAGTGGAAGAGGTGGCTTTGCTTAAACCATATCCTTTTTATAACTCGGTTCTAGTGCTTCTCATTACAGTGTTTTCCGCAGAGCTCAGATCACAAGACTTACAATTAGCTGAAGCTATTTGGTTGGAGCCTTTTTCTTATTCTGAGGTTTTAGAGATTGAGATTCTCGAAAATCAAACTCATGATTTAGTGATTGGAACTCTTCAACGAACGAGGGGGGAGGTGAATCCGGAAGATTCGCGAAGGCTTCAGGGTGACGTTGTAAAAGCAACTTACAAGATAGATCAAGAATTTAGCGGCGCCGAGGTTTTTAATTTCTATCGGGAGCAAATTTTCGCTGAGGGGCATGAGATTTTGTTTGAATGCTCGGGCAGGGCGTGCGGAAGCAGTAATTATTGGGCAAATGATATTTTTGGTAAACGCAACTTATATGGACCGGTAATGAATCAATTCTACATTGCGGCTAGGAGATCGTCCGCCGACGACTACATTTCACTGTACGTCATCACGCGGGGAAATAAGAAAGTCTTCGCTTACCTTGAGACCGTGAAAGATGACGAGGTAGTGTTACCGTTGAGTGAAAGCTCAATACTCTCGAGAGCACTTACCGAGGGGAGTGTGATTTTGCCCCATATCCAGTTTACCAATTCTCATGATCTTTCGGAAAAGACTGACATTACATTTCTCTACGAATTTCTTAAGGAAAATCAGAGTTTGTTTGTGTATTTAGTTGCGCACCTAGCCACTGATCTGAATGAATCTGAATTGATCCAAGCGTCAACAAAAAGAGCTGAGGTTTTAGTAGAAAAATTGGTCGCAAAGGGCATAGACCCTAAACGAATATTGCCTCGTGGAGTTGGCCCATTAGCCCCAAATTGTCGCCAAAAAATTTGCAG
>TARA_Y100000385_G_scaffold15882_1_pt1 | contig 12210 bp, 10 predicted proteins | sample TARA_Y100000385 | Tara Oceans TARA_Y100000385 (sample SAMEA2620980) | marine metagenome | biome: marine biome (ENVO:00000447); feature: surface water layer (ENVO:00002042); material: "saline water (ENVO:00002010), including plankton (ENVO:xxxxxxxx)" | depth 5 m
TTTTACCTTACGCAAAAAATCAAGTAAATCGTGCTAGGAATGTGCGGTATAGAGTAGTTTAGGTAATGAGATATTACGTTATATTACGTAAGGATGGTGCCGAAGGCCGGACTTGAACCGGCACGAGCATAGCTCACTACCCCCTCAAGATAGCGTGTCTACCAATTCCACCACTTCGGCATAAATCTTCATTTCTATTTCTTACTAATTGGACGGAAGACTTGGGAGATCTTCCTGAGTATTTTCAGTTGTAGGCGATGTCTCGAGTCGCGGAACGTCAGCTTCAATCTCCGACATATTTTCAAGCAGTTCAGGATTAACAACGGGAAGGCCAGAGGTAGAACCAAACCCCGTCTGGTTTTTAGCAACCAAAGACAGAGAAAGACTGGTCACAAAGAAAATGACTGCCGCAACCGTCGTTGCTCTGACAAGGAAATTGCCGCTACCCGACGCTCCGAAAACTGTCTGCGAAGCACCTGCGCCAAACGACGCACCAGCATCCGCACCCTTGCCCTGTTGCAAGAGAACCAGGCCAACGATGATGACCGCTACAACTAAATGCACTACAACAATAATGGTTTCCATACTTTATTTTTCCGCACTTTCCCAAATTGATAAAAATTGTTCGGCGTCTAAAGAAGCTCCCCCGATCAATGCCCCGTCAATATCTTTCTGCTCAAACAACTGAGTCGCATTGTCGGCTTTAACACTACCACCATATATTATACGGGTTTCGTCTGCCAACGCCGGACTGCACTCTCTCAGCGTTTCTCTCAAAAACGCGTGCACAGACTGAGCTTGCTCTGGCGCAGCGGTTAAACCTGTCCCGATTGCCCAGATTGGTTCGTATGCAACAATTGAACCCTTCATAAGCTCTAAGCCACATTCTTCAACTACCACCCGAAGCTGCCGCCCAACTATTTTTTCTGTATCACCGTTCTTTCGCTCTGCCTGTGTCTCGCCAACACACAGGACCGGGGTCAGCCCAGCAGCGCGGGCAGCTTTATATTTCGAGGAGACCAAATGATCAGTCTCATTAAGCCCCTGCCGCCGTTCCGAGTGTCCCACCAGAACCAGGCCAGCTCCAAGTTCCGAGAGCATCGGGCCAGAGACTTCGCCGGTGAAGGCTCCCCCTGCCTGATCTGAGAGGTCTTGCGCCCCCAATTTTATCTCCGAGCTCGCATTGTTCAAAAGATCACAAACAAGCGTCACATGAACAAAAGATGGACATAAAAAACAATCTGCTTTTTCACCAAGTCCGCGCGCAATAATTGTTTTCACCAGAGTCGTTACCGAGGCAACGCTCCCATTCATCTTCCAATTCCCAATGACGACATTTCGACGCATTAATAATCCGAACAGATAGCAGTTGGTGTTTAGAACTCTTCGCAGCCAAGATCACAGTTCCCCAAAAAGGGGCGGGAAGTCTAACTAAGAAGACCGCGGGTTGCAAGGTTTCGCCTCAGCTACGGGCGTTTGTGCGTCCCCTACCCAACGGCCGCAGCACTGACTACTTCGCCCAAGGTCTGTGCATAGTTTGCGACATCGTCGGCATTCTCCCCCTCTACCATAACCCTCAATACGGGCTCCGTGCCCGAAGCTCTCAACAAAACCCGACCGCAGTCTCCAAGAGCTGCCTCGACGTCTGCTACCGCTGACAGAACGGAATCGGACTTACTTACGTCTACACCAGAGTTGACGCGAATATTTACCATCGACTGCGGGAATTTATTAATCTCTCCTCGTAGATCCGCAAGAGGCTTGCCTGACTTATTTATTGCCGATAGTGCTTGCAGGGCCGAAATAATTCCATCACCAGTATTTGCCACATCGAGGCATAATAAGTGTCCGGAGGCTTCCCCCCCAAGCTTCCAACCCCTTTTTAACAACTCTTTCATTACGTTTCTATCGCCGACAGGGGCTCGAAAAAAAGGAATGTCGAGCTTACTCAATGCTTGTTGCAGTCCTAAATTACTCATCGCCGTCCCGACCACACCGCCGAAATCCAAGTGCTCACGCCGTCGGTCGCATGCAATTAAATATATAATTTCATCTCCATCAACCACGCAACCCCGATGATCGACCAGGACCAAACGATCGCCGTCCCCGTCAAATGCAACACCGAGATCAGCCTCCTCTCTTACTACCCTCTCCGAGAGAGCTTTGGGCGAAGTCGAACCATGGCCCTCATTGATGTTGAGCCCATCTGGCGAGGTGCCCATCTGAATAACCCTAGCGCCAAGTTCTGCAAATACACTAGGCGCTATGTGGTAAGTAGAGCCGTGAGCGCAATCAACAACAATTTTTAAGTCGTGCAGCTTAAGACTTGAACCTACGGTACTCTTGCAAAATTCTATGTACCTTCCGGCCGCATCATTAATGCGGCTGGCCTTTCCAATATGCTCAGGCTTCACAGTAGTAACGTCTAGCGCTAACTGTTCCTCAATGGCCTGCTCCACTTCATCTGCTAACTTCGAACCATCACCTGAAAAAAACTTGATGCCGTTATCCCGATATGAATTGTGAGAGGCGCTGATCACAATACCCGCTTGCGCACGCAGCGTGCGCGTCAAGTACGAAACGGCAGGAGTAGGCATCGGCCCCAGCAAATTAATATCAACACCGGCCGCAGCGATACCCGCTTCAAGGGCAGCCTCAAACATGTAACCAGAGATGCGGGTATCTTTACCAATTAAGATTTTACTTCTGTCGAGCCCTTTATTAGCAAATACCCGACCCGCGGCCCAGCCGAGCTTTAGCATGAAATCGGGCGTGATCGGCGAATCTCCGACGGCACCGCGTATCCCATCAGTGCCAAAATACTTTTTAACTTCCATGTCTTTCCGTTCCTAAAACATTTAGTTGGCTGAAATGACAAACGAAGAAAGATCCAAAATCTATGTCCGCCTCGCCATCTCAAATACCTTTATCGCATCTATAGTAGCAGAAACATCATGACTGCGAACAATACTTGCGCCACTGTTCAGGCCGATAACGGTAGCAGCAATCGAACCTGCCAACCGCTGTTTAACATCGCGATCGGTAACAATCCCAATCATCGATTTACGAGAGACGCCAATCATCCGAGGAACATCAAGAGGCCTGAGCTCACGCATATTCTTTAGTAGTGTGTAGTTGTGTTCCAAGGTTTTACCGAAACCAAACCCAGGATCCACAACCAAGCATGATCGATCGATTCCTTCACTGATCGCGAAACTTACCCGTTCACTCAAAAAATCGGAAACCTCAGTAACAACATCACTGTAATCAGGCGTCTGCTGCATAGTCGATGGAGCGCCTTGCATGTGCATTAGACACAGAGCTACATTGAAGTTCTTGATGGAATCCAACGCCCCTGAGTCGGCGAGCGCACGCACGTCGTTTACCATGCGAGCCCCTGCGTTTATAGCCTCCCGCATCACAAGCGATGAACTTGTATCAATGGAAACAGTAACATCTAGATCCGAGCTCAGCCTTTCTATCACGGGCACAACACGATCTAGTTCTTCTTGAACGGGGACCTTAGCGGCGCCTGGGCGTGTCGATTCCCCCCCGACGTCCACGATAACCGCTCCGTCAGAAACCATTGCCCGTGCGCAAGAAACCGCCTTATCAATGTCAACGCGGAATTTACCTGAATTTGAAGATGCCAGCTCAGCACCATCGGAGAATGAATCTGGGGTGGTATTGAGTATACCCATAACGATGGGAGACGAAAGGTCGTGCTTCCGCTCTCCCGCTTCAAGAATCCGGGCCGAGAACAATCCTAGGTACTCTGGCTAATGTTCGCCTGCTGGGCCACCGATGGGCCCAGCGCCTGAGCTGCTTGGCTTCGAGGAACGCTCTTCACTCGCCTTTTCCGAGGGACTGTGCCCAGAATCGTCGCCATCTGACCAATCGGCCGGCGGGCGGGGCTTATTTCCAGCCATGATGTCATCTATCTGACCCGCGTCAATGGTCTCGTATTCCATCAAGGCGTCCTTCATTAACTCCAACTTGTCGCGATTTTCATTCAAAAGCGTGACTGCCTTCGCATAACAATCATCGATAATCCTACGCACTTCTAGGTCAATTTTGCTCGCCGTCTCACTTGAAAAGGACTTGTTTTGACTTGCCGCAGAACGGCCAAGAAAAACCTCGCCCTCATCTTCTGTGTAGAGAAGGGGCCCTAATTCAGACGAAAGGCCCCATTTGGTGACCATGTTCCTCGCCATTTCTGTTGCACGCTGAATATCATTAGAGGCTCCGGTGGTCACGCCCTCCTCACCGAGTGTCATTTCTTCGGCGATCCTTCCACCATACAAGCTGCAGATCTGGCTCAAAATACCTCGCTTGCTCAAGCTATAACGATCCTCTTCGGGTAAAAACATCGTTACTCCCAAAGCGCGACCGCGAGGAATTATACTAACCTTGTAAACGGGGTCGTGTTCATCCACCAAACGTCCCACAATCGCGTGCCCCGCCTCGTGATAAGCAGTATTCTGACGCTCTTTGTCGGACATCACCATCGACTTACGCTCTGCCCCCATCATGATTTTGTCTTTCGCCTGTTCAAATTCCTCCATAGTGACCAAACGCTTGCTGGCTCTCGCAGAAAACAAAGCAGCCTCATTAACAAGATTAGCTAGGTCGGCTCCAGAGAAACCCGGGGTTCCTCTGGCAATAATGCTGGCACGGACGTTATCGTCGACAGGAACCTTACGCATGTGAACCTTAAGAATCTGCTCTCTTCCGCGGATGTCGGGAAGACCAACAACGACCTGCCTGTCAAACCGTCCAGGCCTTAAAAGCGCTGGGTCAAGGACGTCTGGCCGGTTTGTCGCAGCGACAACAATAACACCATCGTTGACCTCAAACCCGTCCATCTCGACAAGCAATTGGTTTAGTGTTTGCTCGCGCTCATCATGACCGCCACCAAGCCCCGCTCCTCGATGCCTTCCAACTGCGTCGATTTCATCAATAAAGATGATGCATGGAGCCTGCTTCTTAGCCTGCTCAAACATATCGCGCACGCGAGATGCCCCCACTCCAACGAACATCTCGACGAAATCGGAACCTGAAATTGAAAAAAATGGGACCTTCGCCTCACCGGCGATTGCTTTCGCCAGGAGGGTTTTACCCGTTCCAGGCTGACCAACCATAAGAACGCCTCGAGGTATTTTTCCACCGAGCTTTTGAAATTTGTCTGGCTCCCGAAGGAACTCAACAAGCTCCTTCACATCTTCTTTGGCCTCATCTACCCCAGCAACGTCTCCGAAAGTAATTTTAATTTGATCCTCGCCTAGCAACTTCGCCTTACTTTTGCCGAAGGACATCGGCCCGCCCTTCCCGCCGCCGGTGCCACCCTGCATTTGCCTCATGAAAAAGAAAAACAAACCAATTATTATTAGGATAGGAAAACTTGCGACCAGCAGCTGAGAAATTAGGCTCTGCTGCTCAGGCCCCCGGCCAATGATCTCGACGTCGTTCGCAAAAAGATCATCCATTAATTGCGCGTCACCGATGGCAGGCATCACCGTCTTCATTCTTGTTCCATCACCGCGTCGAGCCGTGATATCAGTGCCCGCTAGCTCGACCACATCGATTCGACCATCGCGGACTTCCCGCAAGAATTGGGAATAATTGACATTATCTGCCTGCGGGCCCTGATTGATGTTATTGAACACCGTGAGCAAAACGCCCGCTATGATCATCCAAAGAACTAAATTTTTTGCCATGTCATTCAAGGCTTTATCTCCCAGAACATTAATTTTTAGACCCAAATTTCTTTAATTGTGTCTTCGCTTCGATCGCTCTTAAGCTTAAATATTTTAAACAAGGCCCCATCCGGCCGACAGCTACAACCCCAGCTCGGCCCCCGAAAATAACATAAAATGCAAGAGAAGGCCTTTACCTTGAGATATTCATTTTAAAAATCCCTGTGCAAGCAGATATATTTCGCTCGACCGCGCCCGCGAAGCGTTGGGCTTTCTAACTTTCACCGATTTAAAACTGCGGCGGAGATCGGACTTAAAATGATCGATTCCCTCTCCTTGGAACACCTTTACGAGAAGATACGCCCCAGGTTTCAACACAGATCTCGCGAGATCCAAGGCAAGCTCTGCCAAATTCATCAGTTTTGCTTGATCAATAACCTTCATGCCTGTCATATTGGGGGCCATATCGGAAATTACAAGGTCTGCACCCTCCCTTGGAAGCATCAACTGAAGCTTCTGCAAGACCTGATCTTCACTAAAATCGCCTTGCACGAACTCGACCCCCTGCAACGCATCCATTGGTAAGATATCACTCGCAATTACTTTACCACTCTTCCCCACCAACTTAGCTGCGATTTGGGACCATCCTCCGGGCGCAGCACCTAAATCAACGACAGTCATACCACCCTTAAATATTTTGTCCTTTTCTTGAATTTCCAATAATTTAAAGCTCGCCCTAGAACGCAAACCACTTTCCTTGCTCTGACGGACATACTCATCCTCAAAATGTTCTTTTAACCACTGTTTACTCGACTTTGAGCGCGCCATTGTTTTTACCTGTATAATCGTTTTATCTCAACGCAAAAAGCTGCGGTGTGGAAACAAGCAAGTCAAGAATATTTCTCAAAATTTAAACATTTTGTTAGAGAGACTCCCGCTGAATGAATCAGATACTCGACAATAGCGCCAAAAAAAAATTCCGCTCAATCGGGCACGACCTAAAACCTGTGGTGTCGGTTTCATCGAACGGGCTCACCGAAAACGTGATAAAAGAAATCGAACGAGCCCTGATCGATCATGAACTAATTAAAATAAAAGTTTCAATCGCAGATCGCATAGAGAAAAAGGCAGAAATTACGAAAATTTGTGAAAGCTTTAACGCTCACAAAATTCAGGCAATAGGAAATATCCTTCTCCTATACCGAGCTTCAAAAAAACCCAACAAAAAATTATCAAACATTGATCGAGCTTACAGGACCTAGGCTTAAACGTGTCTAACTTTCTGAATTTCATACTCAATATCGCCTGATGGCGCATTAACCACTATTTCATCTCCTTCGGCCTTACCCATCATCGCCCTCGCGATTGGGGAGCTTACTGATATCTTACCCATCGAGACATTGGCCTCATCGTCACCCACTATCTGATATGTGACCACTTTATCATCAGCAAAACCTAACAATTCTACCGTTGTTCCAAATATCACCTTACCAGTCGGCGATATCTTACTCACGTCAATTATCTGTGCGTCTGCAAGTTTGCTCTCAATTTCGTTGATTCGCCCCTCACAAAAACTCTGTTGTTCTCTAGCCGCGTGATACTCCGCATTCTCTTTAAGGTCACCATGCTCCCGCGCCTCTGCAATCGCGTTAATAATCTTAGGTCGCGTGTCACCCTTGAGCGTGTGCAACTCTTCTCTCAGCTTTTCAGCTCCTTCGATCGTCATTGGTGTGTTTGGCATAATTACTTGTCTTTTTAATTAACGGATAGGATTGCTGGGGACCGGCTTCTCGGGCACACCCGCAACCCCAAACCTAAAATATCTCAATGTTTTAATTCAATGTAAAGCAGCATGAAGCTCTTGCAAGGTATAAACATTCAGATCATTTCCATAGCGAAGAGCCTGGCATGTTGCCAGAGCACCCGCAATCGTCGTGGTGCAAAATACTCCATGTCGGAGTGCCGTACGTCGAATCATCGAAGAATCAGCTATCGCCTGCTTACCTTCTGTCGTGTTGAAAATTAATTGAATCTCATCGTTCTTAAGCATATCGACAATGTGAGGCCGACCTTCGGCTACCTTGTTCACCCGAGTAACAGAAATACCGGCGTTAGAGATCACTTCTGCTGTTCCATGAGTCGCAACAATATTGTAACCCAAAGCACTAACCTTACTGGCAACCTCCACAACCGCTTTTTTATCCGCGCCTCTTACACTTATAAAAACATTACCGTGATCCGCAAATCTCTCTCCAGCTCCAAGTTGAGCTTTAGCATAAGCTTCAGCAAAGCTTTTACCTACCCCCATGACTTCCCCTGTCGATTTCATTTCCGGACCGAGAATAGGGTCAACGCCAGGAAATTTATTAAACGGAAAAATAGCTTCCTTCACTGCAAAAGTTTCAGGCACGACTTCTGTTTCGAATCCTTGCAAGGGCAGCTTCTTTCCCGCCATGCATCTTGCTGCAACTTGAGCAAGAGAACGACCGATACATTTTGAAACAAATGGTACAGTTCGGGACGCCCGAGGATTGACCTCGATTATATAAAGTTCACCTTCTTGGTAAGCCAACTGGGTGTTCATCAAACCGACAACGCCGAGCTCAAGAGCAAGTGCCGTAACTTGCTTGCGTATAAGGTCTTGCACTTTTGCCGGTAAATTATATGGCGGCAGGGAACATGCCGAATCTCCGGAGTGAATACCAGCCTGTTCAATGTGCTGCATGATCGCACCTACAACAACCTTTTCTCCATCACAAACCAAATCAACGTCGATCTCAATAGCAGCGTTCAAGAAATAATCTAAAAGCACTGGGCTATCATTAGAAACTTTTACGGCATCATGCATATATCGTCGAAGCTCCTCTTCGTTATAGACAATTTCCATTGCCCTACCACCTAGAACATATGAAGGTCGAACTACCAACGGGTAAGAAATTTCTTGAGCCGCATCAATGCTCTCCTCAACACTGCGGACAGTTTTATTTGGAGGCTGCTTTAAACCTAATTTTTCGATCAATTGCTGGAATCGCTCTCGGTCTTCCGCTCTGTCGATAGCATCAGGAGAAGTGCCAAGCACAGGGATTCCCGCGCGCTCTAAGCGTTTGACTAAATTCAAAGGTGTTTGCCCACCAAATTGAACGATAACGCCTTTTGGCTTTTCAAGAATCGCTATTTCCACCACATCCTCAAAGGTAAGAGGTTCAAAATAGAGGCGGTCAGAAATGTTGTAATCAGTAGAAACAGTCTCAGGATTACAGTTTACCATTATGGTCTCAAACCCATCCTGACGCATAGCGAGCGCGGCATGGACACAGCAATAATCAAATTCAATTCCTTGGCCAATTCGGTTAGGCCCTCCACCGAGCACCATTATTTTGTCCTTATTAGACGGCAGCGCCTCACACTCTTCTTCATAGGTGGAATACAGATAAGCAGTCGATGATTCGAACTCCGCCGCACAAGTATCTACCCTTTTGTAAACTGGCCTCACCCCGAGCTTATGTCGGTATTCTTGAACAGAATCCTCATCAGCACCGTGCAAAAGCTTTGCGATGCGTTCATCAGCAAAACCCTGACGCTTGAGCGATCTCATCTCCGAAAAATCAATAGACGACAGCGTCCTGCCCTCGACGCTTGATTCAACATGAACCAGATCCTGAATTTGAATCAAAAACCATGGGTCTATGTTTGTCAGATTGTAAACAGTCTCTAACGTCCACTTCTCTCTAAAAGCATCAGCTACATACCAGATACGTTGCGCGCCTGGCTCTGTTAGCTCTCGGGTAAGAATTTCTCTGGAATCACTCAATTCTGTGTCGAGAGTGGAATCTAAGCCTGAAACACCGACTTCTAATCCCCTCAAAGCCTTCTGTAAGGACTCTTGGAATGTCCTGCCAATCGCCATGACCTCACCAACAGATTTCATCTGCGTCGCAATTCGATCATCAGCCTCGGGAAATTTTTCAAAAGTAAAACGAGGGACTTTGGTTACCACATAATCTATCGAGGGCTCAAAAGATGAAGGTGTAGCGCCACCCGTTATCTCATTTGATAGTTCATCCAAAGTAAATCCGATCGCAAGCTTTGCGGCAACTCGAGCAATAGGAAAACCAGTTGCTTTCGAAGCAAGGGCCGACGACCTCGAAACTCGGGGATTCATTTCAATGATTACTAATCGCCCATCAACCGGATTGACGCCAAACTGCACGTTGGACCCGCCTGTCTCAACTCCTATCTCTCTAAGAATGTTCAGAGAAGCATTTCTAAGAATTTGATATTCTTTATCCGTTAGAGTCTGCGCTGGGGCTACCGTTATCGAATCGCCTGTGTGAACTCCCATTGCGTCAAAATTTTCAATGGAGCATACGATAATACAGTTGTCTTTTGTGTCACGTACGACTTCCAGCTCAAATTCTTTCCAACCGATCAGCGATTCATCAATCAACAGCTCATTTGTCGGCGAAAGGTCAAAGCCTCGCGTACATATTTCTTCGAACTCTTCTCTGTTATAAGCAATGCCACCTCCGCTACCCCCCATCGTAAACGAGGGGCGAATAATGCAAGGGAATCCAATTTCTTCAAGAGCCTCTTGAGCCTCTGCTGTGTCATGAGCTATTCGATGACGAGGAGTTTCCAGCCCAATCGACTTCATCGCTTGATCAAATAACTCTCTGTCCTCAGCCTTATCAATGGCTTCACAATTTGCTCCAATCAGCTCGACCGAATGCTTCGCTAAAACCCCGTGACGATTTAAATCAAGTGCGCAATTCAAGGCAGTCTGCCCTCCCATCGTTGGGAGAATGGCATCCGGTTTCTCTCTCTCAATAATTTTTTCAACAATGTGCCAAGTGACAGGCTCGATATAAGTCGCATCAGCCATTGTCGGATCAGTCATAATTGTTGCGGGGTTAGAATTTACGAGAATAACCCGCAACCCTTCTTCCTTAAGAGCCTGGCACGCTTGAGTTCCAGAGTAGTCAAATTCACAGGCCTGCCCAATCACAATTGGACCGGCACCCAAAATTAGAACACTTCGAATATCTTTACGCTTAGGCATGACTCAAATCGGTTCCCTTTCACGGTTTTTTGAACCAGCGTTTTCAGAGATTAAATCTATGAAATGATCAAACAAAAAATCTACATCTTGAGGCCCTGGGCTGGCTTCCGGATGACCTTGAAAGCCAAAGGCTGGATTATCTTTACATTCAAACCCTTGCAAAGAATCATCAAAAAGAGACTTAAAAGTTACCTCAAGATTAGCCGGCAATGTGTCAGGATTCACAGCAAAACCATGATTTTGGCTTGTTATAAACACTCGTCCGTCCCTCAGGTTTTGAACAGGGTGATTCCCTCCATGATGCCCCAGCCTCATTTTTAGAGTTCTGGCACCACATGCGATTGCCAACAGCTGATAGCCAAGGCAAATTCCAAACAAAGGCACTTTTTTTTCAAGAAATACTTGAATAGCTTCGATCGCATAAACACATGGCTCAGGGTCACCAGGCCCGTTAGAGAGGAAAATACCGTCCGGTGACATTTCCAATACCTCTGTTGCGCCGGTGGTTGCAGGCACAACAATCACCTCACACTCACGCTCACTCAGCATCCTCAAAATGTTATGTTTAACTCCAAAATCGTAAGCGACGACTTTGTATTTGGTTTTGGTATTTGATGAAAATCCCTCTCTACGATTCCACTCTCCAATGTTCCATTCAAATGGTAATTGAGTAGTCACATGTTTAGCTAGGTCCATTCCTTGCAGGCCTTGGAATTCCCTAGCTAGAGCTATAGCGCCCTCATCGCCTAACTTTGTATAAGCGTCCCCTGACACAATAGCGCCGTTCAATGGGCCAACATCTCGTAATCTCCTCGTCAAACGTCGCGTGTCGATTTCGGCTATAGCGACTACTTTTTTTTCGGTCAGAAAAGCTTCTAAGGATTGTTTCATCCGCCAATTGCTTGCTGTTAACGGAAGGTCGCGAATAATCACTCCGGCGCCCCAAATCTCTGAGGACTCCATATCTTCCAAATTGATTCCGGTATTACCGATATGAGGATATGTGAAAGTTATAATTTGACGCGCATACGACGGGTCAGTAATGATCTCTTGGTAACCGGTCATCGAAGTGTTAAAAACCACCTCTCCACTGGATTGCCCTCGCGCTCCAAAAGACCGTCCTCGGAATAAACTCCCGTCCTCTAACGCTAAAATTGCCACTTCAGACACGGACTTTGGGCCCCCTGCTTTAAATTTCGAAAAAGTTTCACTGCAAACGCTTCGTCAAAAAAATCTGGCTTTTCATGCATCGACTCGAAATTTACTGCGAACTGTCGGCATAAAAAAAGCGGAGGGAAGAATCTCTTCACTCCGCTTTTTGGAAATCGCAAAGGTTACAGCAATCATTCACTGAGCGGAGAGTTTAAAGATAAACCCCTACGCTTGTCTATGCTGGAAACCGTTATCACAAAAAAAAAATCAAACTCTTGCAAATTTAAAGGTCAAGGACATCCT
>TARA_Y100000385_G_scaffold109916_2_pt1 | contig 12190 bp, 11 predicted proteins | sample TARA_Y100000385 | Tara Oceans TARA_Y100000385 (sample SAMEA2620980) | marine metagenome | biome: marine biome (ENVO:00000447); feature: surface water layer (ENVO:00002042); material: "saline water (ENVO:00002010), including plankton (ENVO:xxxxxxxx)" | depth 5 m
CACCCGAGATAACTGAGCAATCTGTATACTTGCACATACAGATCAATTTACATCGCAAAGGTTTTTGAGTGCGAAAAACCTTGGTACATTATAAATGCCACATGACACTAGACATTGGTCCGAGCTCAACCTCCTCGTTTTCGAACGCCGCGTGTTTCGTCTCCAAGTCCGTTATCTTTCCCATTGGGACGAGATCAGAATAGCTAATTGGTACAGCAACCTACTGCAGTTACCATCGGTTCTCCTTGGAGGAGTCGCGTCAACAGCTGCTTTCACCACGATACAGAATAGTGACGAAGCCTGGGCTGGATATGGCGTCGCATCCTTGACTGCTTGTATGACCATACTAGCTTCTCTATCCCAGTTCTTTAAGTTCAACGAGTCCGCCGATAAGCACCGTGAGGCTGCTCTCGCGTACGAGGAAATTCTAAATGATCTCGGTGCCGTTCGCAGAAGAGGACCACAAGACTCCGATGTAAGTTTTGCCGACGTCATTCTCACCCTAGATAACCGATACCTGAAGGTCAAGACGAACGCACCAATGCTATCAAAGGACCTCATCAAGAAGCACTCTTCTGCTGAACGAGATCTATTCAATTCTGTCAACGGTATAGCACCCCCGACAACTTCCGACATAGAGTCTGCTGTGCAGGACGCAAGGGATCAGGTCGAGACCCATGCCGTTAATGCCGAGGCCGTCGCTGAAAGACTTAGAGAACAAGTGACAGAAGTAAAAGCCGAGCTAAATGCCAGAAGGGTGGGAGTTGTCCCGACCAATGTACTTAGGAATATCTTGAGGAAAGTCGAAAAGGCTACTCTAAAAGAGCACATCCATAATTGGCAGACAGTCGCCGGTATAATCCCACGAGACGACTCGGAAATATTTTCCCTCAGAACAGAGCTTCACCAAGAGAAAGGCGCCCACGATGCCACAAGGCTCGCCCTCAAACGAGAGCGTTTGAGGTTCCGCCATGAGATGGAACGAGCCGCCAATGAAGGGGTAACGAAGAAACAAATGGCATCGACAGACTCAGGCTCGAATCGAGCAGCGATGGAACACCTCGAGAGACGCTGCAAGGATCTTGAAGAGAGCGACTCTTATGCAAGAGCGCAATATTGTTCATGTGTCGATGAACTCGAGGATGTAAAAGGGCAGCTAGCCCAAGAAGAAGCAGCGATGCGCAAGATTGAATGCGAACTCATTGAGACACTGGAGCGATGCAGCGAGCTCGAAGAAAGCAACTTCGAAGCAATAGAAAAATATCGTGCATGTGCCCAGGAACTTGAAGATGTCAGAAGGCAGTCAACCGAAGCCCTGGTCACCACGGCCGATGACGACCTGGAAAGATAAAGCCAGAGTCGAGTTTTTGAGGATTTGACCTAACTGTTTGTTTCCAAGTTTGTAGCACTCGCGCGCTGCGATCATAGTCGCAGCGTTGCAGTCGTCCTTGATTTGGGAGTTCCGCGGGACTTTGATTTCGCAGCACTTCTTGTACACTACGGGATCGAAGCTGGTGTCGGTGATGAGCATGTGATTGTCTTGATAGAATGATGGGTCCTCCTGGTTAAGACTTCCCACAAGATCTACCGAGATCTCGTGAACAGCCTCTCTTACAAGAACTATTGGTTCGTGGGGGTCTGTAGAAATAAAGTCGACTGTTGTGTGCATTTCGGCAAAAGGATCTAGTCAACCGAACCGATTTTCAATTTATGTATTTTTTTTAAAACCTTACAAATGATAAAATGAACCACGATTCCCACATCAAAAAGTGCCTGGCCTGTGCCGGGGCTGGAGCATTGCTCTTCCTTGTATTGAGTCCTGGTGTGCTTCTCACACTTCCGCCAAAGTGCAAGGGAAAATGGCTGCTTGCTTTGAAGGATGACAAGAACTGTTGTTCGACTTCGTATTTTGCTGTTTTCGTGCATGCTATTGTTTTCGCCATTGTTTCCTTCTTCCTCTGTTTCTTCCTGTGCAAGGACTAAGTGGTCGATGGATGTGTGTTTTTAAAACGTCGCGTTTTAAAAGAATCTACTCCTCAACGGTACCCAACTAGCAGACGGGAAAAAATAAGTATTAATTTCCTCTTCGTTTTCATCAGGAGATCTCATATAACTAATGTACTTAATTCTTTACTAAAATCACTATTATCATCCTCTAGTTCCTTAATATCAAGATAATAGGTAGAATACTCCAAAAAATCCTCAGCATTATCTTTTAAAGATAACAACTTGTGTAATTGATGACAATCCTTCTACAATTAGGATTGTCATCAATTGTTATCATTTTATATTTATCATAATTTTACTGAATTTATCAGTTCTTAAATATAAAATGTTTATCCATTTGGAATATTTTTCTCAACACACAATTTTTGTGTGTGTTGAGAATTTTTATTATGGAAAGTTACAAAAATATAAAGTATCTTCTCAGGAAAGTACTACTTTAGAAATTCAAAACATTCACCTACCATCCTTATTTGTGTAAAAATGACAAAAGATTTTTTGGGTAATTAAAACATTGCTCACTGACTAAATGATGAAGTGTTTGCTTATCGTACTCGCAGTCCTGGTGGTTGCAGGAATCTTGGTTCTGACGCTGTATGTCCCGAAGTGTCCTCCTTCTCCGTTTCCTCGTGAGAAGTATATAGCGTCATCACCACCCAACACGCGAATCGTGCCGTATGACGCGTCCAAACTATGCAAGGCGGCCATGTCCCACTGCCGTGATGTACAATCAGGACCTGACTGTCGTCTACCAAACTCTACCAGTGAAGAAATTCAACCCTTCTTTGGTTACAAAGTCAACATCTATGGGACCGACCCGTACGTCCAGGGTAAGGAATGTGGTTTCAAGTACACGAACAAGCGTGTCTGTTCTCCAGGTCCCTCGAAAAATAACTGGAATGACAGTGGGCGCCCCGTGTGGGTGTATTTCCCGAATAGTGTACTTACCGCGCAAAGTCGTAGTCCCGCCTCGATCCCCTACGTGATCTACTATTCCTTCGAGCAGTGGAATGATAAGCCCGACTTCTCCCAAAATTCCGTGTCAGCCCATGGGATCTACAGTGCAGACCGCGGCGACCCGTGTACTTTTGGTGATGATTGTACCTCGTCACCGATGCCGGCACAATGGATGCAATTACAGCTCCAATCGTTCCTGGCAGCGGGCTATGCCGTGGTACTGACAACTATGATCGCCGATGATTCCTACATGTACATGAATTGCACAGAGGGTGACAAGGATACCCCGATTTACAGCTTGTGTTGGAACGATCCAGCCAACCCGTCGTCCTCAGATCTGCACAACCCAGACTATCTGTACCTCAACAAACTCTTTACGTTGATCCACAACGGAAATTTGTTTAACCCAAGTGCGGGTGTGACCGTTGAGGCGATTCCCGCGGATCCTCTGTTGGGGCATCTAGACAACGGTGCGTCTCGATTCATCCAGAACGGAATCCCAAAAGTTTCCCTCAGTACAGAGAATTGTGGCTTAATTGGATACTCGGTTGGCGCACAGATGGTAAGTCGCTCGATTAATGATTTCCCACAACACTTGTACTGGCCTAAGATCGGAGCAGTGGCGATGGTATCCGGGGGTAGTATGCACTGCTACGAATACTGTGATGGTGACGATGCTACCCCACGGGGGATAAACGGAGCGAGATGCAAAAACCAGCCATCTAGCTTCGGACCTTGCTGGAACAAAGAGACACTGGGGTGCTGCCCAGTCGATCTAACCGAGCCTTACTACGACGACCCAAAACAAAAAGGTGACTACAAAGATCATCCTCCAGTGATTTTAGTGCAGACCGATTTCGACTATTATGCGGACCCGCGGGCCAGCGAGAACTACTACGCCAAAATGCAAAAAGAAGCACCCAAGGACAAGAGCCAGATCGTCCGAGGGGCGTGCGGTAATCACGATCTCTTCCCAACCGCTCTTTTGCCGGTCCTCACGTTCTTTGTGAAACATATGGCGGTGACAGAATTCAGTAGTCTTGCACAGTAGAAGTCATTTATTATGTTAGCTAAAACTAAATGGGTAAAGACGGGATCATATGTTTCGTTCTTGCAGCAATTATAGCGTTCACGCTCTCCTGGGTCTTTGGCGCCAAGCACACGGGTGGCAAACCCAAGATTGGGTTTTCCCTCGTCTTATATAAAGGAAACAACGCGTGTCTACACATCCATCATTGGATGTACATGGCCGCCTTTGCGGCGTTGATGACAGTCATCATTTTAATCTCCAAAGGGACATTCAATCCTGCTATTATGGGGATCTACGGAGCGCTGCTCGGAGCCTCGCTGACTGACCTACGATACAGCGATTTTCTAAAAGTAAATGTAGCGTGTAACACCGAAAAGTGAGTATGTACGATCGTAAAAATTGTTTCCATGTAGTAAATGACCTCCAAATCGTCCGAGATAGCACTATCACGATATCAGAAAATCGAATTAGCTCGAATATGACGACTGGAGGGACCAAAAGTACAGCGATTGTATTAAGATAGACGGTGTTCGCCACCATAATGGGGTCTTCTATTCATATGGTCGACTTAAGAGACTAAATGATTGATAATACTTGAAGAAAACTGATTTTCTCTTCTGGATCCACCCTTTCCACTGAAAACATGGACAATTGGAAACGAATCGTGAACGATCTTATTGAGCGCTTTGTTCCAACCTCGGAATGGATTATAAAAAGACTCAAAACACGCTCCACCAGCGTCAGTGCGATGGTGGACTCAGAAGCTTGTTGGTTCGACACCAGCGAAGATAGACTTATCCATTCGTTCAAAGCACAGCTCCAGTCGTGCATGTTCACCAACGAGGTACAAGCATTTTTCCACAAGACCCCTCCGAATAACCTTGGTTGCTTGTCATGTGGGAAACAGAATAAGAAGTGCACAAGATCCCATGTTGTCAAACGACCACTCCTCGTCGAGATTGCTCTTATGATTTGTATGAAAGAAGATCAGGAGTGTACGAGAACACGCTACTGTGTGAATATCGTACATGTAAAGCATGTGTTCATACTCTTACATGCTCTTCGTGACGTCCTCGTCTTCGAATGCCGCGACTGCAATGCCGTTCGTGATCGGCAAAATAAAGCGTTGGATGTAGCCGGTGCACTCGACTTCCTCGGCATAAGCCATAGGGTCAACGAACTTCGTAATGTGGTAAGGGATTGCGGTAGAAAGATCGACCCCAATTTGTTTCTTCGGATTGAATGACATTTTGGGTACACTTGTATAACGTATAGATACACGTTATACAACACAAGATCGTTATTGAGAAGATCAGGACAATATGCCTACGCTTCTTCGTTCCTTTCTATGGCGGCGACCTGCTCCCCCGTTAGGGTGCCTCCCCCCTCTTGCAATTTCGAGAGCCATCCGTCGATAATCGCGGCACCCTCGGGTTTTAGTTGCCTCCTTGACACTATTCCCTGCATACCCCCGTGTAGGAGTGTACGGAGTGAACTCAAGTTATTAAATGCTGTCGGTGGCTGTTTTTTCGCAAACCCATAGTCAATCCACATCACGTCATCCGAGTCTTTCGTCGAAAACATAAAATTCAGCGGGTTTGGGTCGTTGTGGCGTACTCCGCACGCGTCAAGCCTTAGCGCAGTCTTAAGCAAACTAAATTGTTGTGCTGCGGTCAATATCCCATTCTGTCTGGTGATGCGATCAATAACTCTCTCCCCGACGAGCCCCATGATGATTTTTGGACCAGTCACATCGAGATTGCCACCAGGGCCGACGATCGCGTACACCTGTGGTGCGATTCCACATTTCGCGGCAATCTGTTGGAATTGCGCCTCCTGTCGTACTGCTTTGATCGACTTGGCCTTGCGATAGACTTTCATTGCCCGGTTTAGTGCTATGGCGGTCCCTATGAGGGAAGTCTCATTGGTGCGGTACACGGTACCCTCCTTCCCCGGTAGACCAAGCCGACCGATCACTGAGATCTGGTACTGAGCTCCTGTCTCGTTTTCCACTACGGAGAAGAGGTAAGGTTCTTCCGGAGATATGTCCACTGCTTTGATGGTTTTAGTCCCAGCACCGGTAGTGATCTTATGGGACGTCATGTTCGGCTTCGGATCCATACCCGTAATTGCGAACTCTGGAACGTTGGGCTGCTGCTCGTTCCCCACCTCCATGATCATCTCTCTCATCGCTTCTTGCCATCTATTTGGCGGACTCGTGTTCTTTTCGACAGGTTCCTCACCGGCGATGTCGATTACGGGGTTGTCTGGATCGACCTGCTCTTTGAGCCAGTCCATGGACGAATAGCTGATCTGAGACAGTGTCGATTGGAATTGCTGTGTGGCCGATGGGCTCACCGAGCCTCCGGTGTATTGGTGACAACTATTATAGACTGTAAGCAAGTCTTTTGCGAATCCGTTCATTTATCCAGGAACCGAAAAATTACTTTTACTTTGAAGCTCCAGATACACGAACCTGGTGCATCAGGTGGGGACGAATGGACGGTCGTACCGGAGAAGAAGAAAAAGAAGTGATCGATTCCTAACAAGACTTATAATCGCACAAGATAGTAACTAATCACAACCGGATGTCTTTCGACCTCGAAAAGACCGAGGAGATCCTCAAGAACGCAAAATCGACGCTCGACGACTTCCCGCTTTACGAACGGGAGCTTAAATATAAGTATCTTCAGTCTTTCTATAGTAAAGCCTACATGTCCGGGTCAGACTGGTATGTTGGCCCCTCTATTCGCGAATATATCGAAAGTTGCGATATCAGGCTGCTGTTCCGAAAGGATTACAAGCTGCAGCTTTTGATGAAGATCCTGGACAACAATATGTTCCCACCCACGGATCAAACACAATTCTGAAATTCTTGTGAATATCAGAATGGTAAGTAGGTCACTTAGCGTATGTATCGTAGAAGTCTAGGTTGCTATTGATTATATCCGAAAGGGCACCCAATGATATCAGTGCCGAAGGCGCCTTTGCTGACGCAGTCCATGCCTGGTCCCACTGACCTCGACCCACAGCCCCAAGCTGTACTAGAGCCAATGGCGCCCTACACTCGAAGATATAGTTAGGTTGATGGAGGGCAACTCCTGGGGGAGCACCTGCCCCGTAGTACCACTCGCCGATATCGAGATCTGCACCAGCGCGGGGTGCTTCAACGCGATCTACATCTGGCACATTGGATGCAACGAGGGTGAGCTCTGGTGCTGGGTCATTGTATGGAGTCACATAGTTCAGTTCCTCATATGAGATCGACAGAGCTACTATTGAGTCCGGATCGGGAATACGGTAGATCGCTTGGACCGGGGCTCCAATATCTGCCACCGACGTGATCCCACACGTTCCATCATGATCGATAACTAAGCGACAGCCCCTCTGTGGGTTAAACCATCTCTCGAGATATGGGACGAGCATCGCGTTTCCGGCGCAGCAAGTGTACAACCCTTGCCGGAGCCGTTCGACCCCGTCCAGACCAAGTAGCTTGTCCGCCATGTCCCTCGAGTTCGTACGCGGTTTGAACAGAAACTGAGCCTTCGCGTACGCACCTCCCTTTCTCGAGAAGCACACTGCTTCATACAATACTAACAGTAGGACCAGGGCAAAGTTCTCACCCTGAGCCATGGCTTGGCGTCGCATTGGTGCAAAGAGCTTGAACGCAGTTGTAACGGCACCCACTTGGGGTGCACCTTTCAATCCTTTGATCCCTTCTGGTCTTTCTGATGCGACCTTGTACTTCGCATGCAGATTGCTTACGTTCATGAAGAGGGTTGCCATTCTCCTAAGTGGGAAACCAACGGACATCTGCGGTGTACCTTTGACATAATTGAAAAGCTTATGATAAGCCCAGTCTAGCTCTTTCCATTCCTCCTTCTCACCTCCAGGAGAGGCCTCGTCGGGTACCTTGTGAATGTTATGGGTAGTGACGTAGGCAGGTGCTCCCGGTTTGAAACAGCAATCAGCTGACGTCCTTGCGCCCTGGGCCTCCAGCTGTTGCAACACAGGTACAGTGAGAGAACTGGCCACTAGCACATGTAGCCTGCCATTAAGATAATCTATGGACTTATTTGCAAGTATCTGCCCCCAGACCTGATTAAACTTACCATAGAGCCCCGACATACCCTCTCGATCGAACGTGTTGGGATCGCGTGAGAATACTGGACCGAGGACCGCCTCTAGTGTAAATAGACAGTCAGAACCTTCGATCTCCGCTGGGTCCTCTGATGGGTCAGCTTCCCGCCATCTCGTTTCGGCATCTTCACCGTAGTAGTCCGCGAACTCGTCCCAGGTATAGTAACCGTCATCGTCGAAGCGCCTTCTGGTGTACCTACCAACGGTTCTGTTTTCAGACTGGATCTTGATGAGGCCATTTTGTAGTACGACTACGGCCCCTCGATTTGTCAAGTTTGCGTCCACGAGTCCTGTGTCGGTTTCAAGCATATCACAGACTGTCAAGTTCGTGTCCCATTCGATACCAAAGCTTGTCATTTATATATCGGTCGTAAGAAAAGTTATTTAGTCAATTGTTTCTTTACACACACAGCACAAACATCAAACTTCCCACGGCCCGTAGGACTCGGGCAGCTTGCACACTGGTAGAACCTTTCTTCCTTGTTCTGATAAGTCACTTGGCAGATATCACAGGTATAGCTAGCGGCGTACTCTGTACCGCTTGCGGTTGTTTCGAGTAGAACATGCGGATGAAGCGAACATGCCACATAGACCCGGTCGACCGGTTTGACCTGAGCAGCCGCCACTGCTGTGTCGAGCTTCTGAGTGAGCGCTGCCAGATCTGCTGTGAGTTTCTCGACCAGCTGAAGCGTCCGCGTCGTCTCAGTTGACACAGATGGTTGGGTCGCAACTGGTGCACCTCCGAACGGTGTAGAAAGGCTCGATGACTGATTGGGAGTCGCCCCGCCGAACGGTGCAGAAAGGCTCCCATTACTGGTTGATTGGAAAGTATTCGAAAATGCCCCTCCAGACCCGGGTTGAGATTGGAAAGGACTTTGGGTATTCGAGCCGAATCCGGTTGATTTTGAAGTGAAACTGCCACCAAACAATGTATTGTCATTTGACGTTGGGAACATTTTCCTTACAAGTAACGTAATTTTTCGAGAATTCAATTTCGTATCCCGCAACATCCATCACTAGTCCGAGCCACAGGCATCCACCCAGTAAAAGAGGTAGTTGTGGTTGGGATCTTCCCTGACGAGGGGTTGTCCACGATGACGGAACCCGAATCCCGCGCACATCTTCCGGATGTACATACCTACCATGTCGAGATAGTCGAGAGCACGACCACTATTTGCGGTCAGGATGAGATATATATCGTCACCGGAGAACAGTCTTCCACCGGCAAGCAAATCGTTGATTACCGTAGTATCGGTGAATTCCTGGTAAGCGCTCGTGTACAGCGCGATAGTGTAGTGGAGTTGTTGCGGTGCCCACTCGGACTCGCACCCAATAAACTCACGTAGCAAGTTTTTTACGTCTTTGACCGTTCCAGACCTCCTCACGTGCAAAGGTCTCGGTACGGTGCTCTGTGTTAACCAAAAGTTAAGTATAACGAAGTCCTGCTCCATGTTGTCATCTTACTTACACCGAAAAGTTTTTTATTGCACTAGAATAAAATGCAGTCGCCATTACTATGAGGAGGATGCAATTAATTAACTACAATAGCTCTTATTGGGTGCAGGATGACGCAGGGTACCGAAAGTGATTGGCCCCGGCTGAGATGGACCTGATCATTGGATCCGGCAAGGGAGAAAGATAGTGACGATGAAGGCCAAAAAAAAGGATCGGATTACGTGATTAATACCGACTCGGGTATTAACAACGTAAGTAGACGATGACAATCTCCAATTCCCCGAGACGAGAATTGGAGATTTTTTCTTTTTCAAAGGGTTATTTCTGTCCCCAAAAAAATTGAATTTTTGGACCTGTGATCGGGTTAAAAAGTCAAGAATGGCTGTTACTACCACCGACGTGGAAAAGAGGAATATCACGATCACTTTGGCGAACGAAGATGGAGAGGAATATCGAATGGAGACAAAAACCGAGTCCCGATATTTTATCGAGACTTTCTTCATATGCGAGAAGAGTTTTACTTGGTACTATAACAAGCACGGCAAAGGCAAGGTCAAGGTGGAATACGTGAATGGGGATGAAGAGATGGTCGCGTACATCGACCACAAAGAAACCACGTGGGGAAATGGTGGGGGGAACTGGGTCAGAGATCCTGAGACTAAACGGTTTCGTCCTGTTTTGACTGATCGTTTCAAAGTTCTGAAGAAGACTAAGACTAGGCCATGCAAAGATAAGGCAATCAAGTACAAACGCGTTGTGAGGTCACAGGTGATCCGGAAACCGATTCATGTTGATGACGAGGTCACTGTCATCGCGGACATATCTGCCAATCACGCTTCGAAGCTCTTGTTCGGCAGAACACAATCGGGAAAGTCTTACGAAACAACTAAATCACTTGTGGAGAGGATGGTCGTAGACGAATGTACTGGAATCTACATCTGCAGAGACTACACACAAGAGCTGATGGGACAAGTGGAGAATATGTCTGATACCCTGCAAGAGCTCGTGGGTGATGAAATTGAAGTGGTTCCGGTGTATGGTAATTCGACACGGTGGAGAGAGATCGTCGAGAGCATAAAGAATAAGGATAATAGTCGGATATATTTGATCATGGGCAATGCATCTGTCTTCAGCAAGATTACGGCTTGCTTCTCCAATGGTGACGAGATAAGGTTTACATGTGCAGTCGATGAAGCAGATATTTATGTTGGTAAGGATTCTGCCGTCAGCTTGGCAATCAAGAAGTTCTTAGATATGGCAATCGCTAAGTACTTCGTCAGCGCTACACTCCTTGATGTCTCCTCCATACTTCGAGAAGATGAGTTTGTTGAAGCAATTCCATCAAAGTTCGCTTTCAGGGATGAAGTGGTCGGCGATGATCGAGTCTACAGATCTCTCAACCGCGTAACCAGATACGATCTCAAGAACAAGGATAAGACATTAGAAGATGCGATCGACAACGGAAGACAGACAATCACCGAGGCTCTCCACTATGGATGGAACATTGAATACAATCAGAAGGGGTTGCCTTTCACAATCTGTCACTTTCACACAGAAGTCAACAAGGTCAATGAAGCTATCGCCCGAGGTGTATCGGCTGGTACATATGCTGGTCATCGTGTTCCTGTGATTACCTTTGACCAAAATGGTGTCAGGATCTATGAGAACGGCGAGATCACTGATGAGCCTGAAAAGCTCAATGTGGCGATGCAGAAGCTGAAGGATGATGGTCATGAGGTTGTCTACATCATGGGAGGGAAAATGTGCAGTAGGGCGTTCAGGGTGACATCGGTCGATTGGGAGATGTACATCAGTCTCATGATTTACTCGATGGGCAGGTCAAGCGATGCATCGTTGATCGTGCAGAGGTTGGGTCGTCTCTGTGGTCTTACCCCGAAGAGATTGATTTGTCCCCAACGCGTCTTCGTAAGTAAGGACGTCTTTTACAAAGCTATCGATTGCACCAATGTTACAACGGAGATGGTGAAGACTGTCAATGAGAATCCTGATGATAGGTTTGGGGACGTCACCGGGAAGATTGTTCTTCCCAAGAGGGAGACGAGAGTGAAGTTGAGTAAGAAGAGGATTGAGAAGGGTTGGAATATCGACCGCAACAAAGTGCCCATGCATGGCATTCCCAAGGAAGCCGCCGATGAAGAAGATCCAACAAGCAATGCGGCTCAGACTGAACCTAGAGACGAGAACTTTAAAATCTTTGTTCCAGCTGACTACGATTCTTTAAATTCGACTCTTAGTACTGTATACGACAGGATGGAAGAATACTGTTCTCGTCATTACGATGAAAACAATAAGGATGAGCATCTACGGGCAGATATTCTCAATGAGTTTGTGAGAGTATACAAATACGATTACTCAACTTTGGCACGCAGAATGTCGGATTTGGCTGATACCATGAAGAACGGTATGAAGATTGATAAATTCCAACATGGGGTCAACTTCTACACACGCAAAGATGATCTTAAGAAGAATAAAACCATCTATGTTAAGTATGTGAATTAAAGTTACAAACAAAGTATATACAATCTCAAAATTTATATTAATTATACAAAGAATAAACGTTCTTCATTTTGAGTTTGATTAGAA
>TARA_Y100000385_G_scaffold153193_1_pt1 | contig 12183 bp, 11 predicted proteins | sample TARA_Y100000385 | Tara Oceans TARA_Y100000385 (sample SAMEA2620980) | marine metagenome | biome: marine biome (ENVO:00000447); feature: surface water layer (ENVO:00002042); material: "saline water (ENVO:00002010), including plankton (ENVO:xxxxxxxx)" | depth 5 m
GGGGTGATGATATCGATACACTTATTGAGCAGTTAGAAATTGATTGTGCCTCTCAAATTGATTTTGGATGGTCATGTGGAATGTTAGAAATGATTTATAGTTGTATGAATGGAAGTGAAGATACTTGTCAATATTTAGAGGAAATCTATGAAGACATTGATTTTGAAGAAGATGACGGCGAGAATTTTTATGAAGAAGTTTTTCCTGGGATTAGTCTACTAAACATCGATTCATTATTTCCAAATATGATGGATGATGAATTAATATTCATAATTGAATCTTCAGAAGTTGATATTTCAATTATCACAGAAAACGGGATAACTTTCATGCCTGAAGAAGTTGACGGGTATCTAGTCTTTGGCCCTTTTGATATCGAAGAGATATTTACTTTACTTGTTGATGGTCTAGAACAGAATATTTTAATTTGGGGATTCTTTAAACCAATGACTTCTGAAGTTGTATCTCAAGGTGCGTTTTCAATATACGATGATGATCTGCCAACAACTTTTTCAGTCAGTTATATGAATTTAGATAACATAAAATCAGATTTAATAATTTACTATACGAGTTATTTAGATTTAATGGGTAGGGTTATAAATAAACCTGAATCTTCAGGTTTATTTATTAAAATGGAAAACACTAATCATGGTGTTTTGTATGATAAAATATATTTTCAAAAATAGAATGTTTAAAAAAAAGCCACTCTACTAAGAGTGGCTTTTTCATTCCCTAAACTTCTTCAAATTTTTCCAAAATCGGTTCGAATGAGAACCTACAAGGAGAGCCTTATAGGTCAGATTATTTTAAAAATAACCTGACCTGTTTATTGTCTAAATATCAACAACAACTACATCCACCTTTGTTTTCAGTTCTTTTCACTTTGCAGGAATACATAGGATATTTATCAAGGAAAATATCTACAAGAACTTCGTTTGGAAGAAAATCATTTGTTTTAAATTTGGTCCTTATTGCAAGAGCAAATTCTTTTTCTGTAAAGGTTTTATCTTGTAATCTTAATGGATTGTTTTCTTGTGTCATTTCAATTGGTTTAAATTCTATAGTTTTTTTTAAAAACCTATAAGAAGACTCTTTTATCTATTAAGTAAAACTTGTAGGAAGTTTTATATAATCTAGAAATTCTTGTTTTGTATTCTTATTTTTAAAGACACCACCATATTCTGAAGTAACAGTAGAACTTGATACATCTTTAATACCTCTTTGATTTACGCAGAGATGTTTCGCATCAATAACGCAAGCTACATCATCAGTTTTAAGAACACCTTGAAGTTCTTTTACAATTTGAAGAGTTAATCTTTCTTGAACCTGAGGTCGTTGAGCATAATATTGTACTATTCTATTTATTTTCGATAAACCGACTACATTACCATTAGAAATATAACCAATATGCGCTTTACCGACAATAGGTAGCAAATGATGCTCACAAGTTGAGAAGAGAGTAATATTCTTTTCAACTAATATTTCTCCATATTTATACTTGTTTTCAAATGTTGAAGCATGAGGTTTATTTTTAGGATTCAATCCACTAAATATTTCATTAATATACATCTTAGCTACCCTTCTAGGAGTTCCTTTCAAGCTATCATCAGTCATGTCCATCCCCAACGTGAATAAAATATTTGCTACATTTTCCTCTATAATCTTTATTTTTTCACTGTCAGAAATTTTAAAAGCATCTTTTCGTAATGGAGTTTCTGTAGATGAAGAAATATGATTATCTCCAATTATATCTTCAACTGATTTTAGTTCTTTGTGTGGTAACATTTACATAAATTTTTTACAAATTTACAAATCATAATCCAATTGCAACAATGTTGCATTAGTAATTTCGCTCTAAACTTAATGAGATATATCAAAAAGCGGTTCGAACAAGAACCAAGAAGGGGAGCCTTATAGGTCAACTATTACACCTCATATCTTCACGGTCTATATTTAAAAATTCGTGAAGATATGAGGTGTAATGAACATAGGATATCTGTGGTGCTTGAACAAAGAGTGATATTTTAAATCAAAACTAAATAATCTATATTTGGTAAATTAAAGCAATAGAACCCTAAATAGACTTGAATCCCGATTTGAAAACACTAACCATTGGACGTGAGGAAAAAGAATATATATCCGAGTTAAATGAGGCTCACGATAGAACTGATTTTATTATCGTTACACCAACAAATATGACCAAAACACATTCAACATGAAAACAACACTAAGTCTATTATGCATAGCCACACTATTTGCATGTGTAAGTAAAGAACAAAAGAAAGTAGAAACTTATTATGGAGATAAAATCACTTCAGATAGTCTATATGCCTACTCTGATTTATTAGAAGATGTTGATATAAAAGGTGTCGTAGACGCAAAGATTGAAGGTGAAATTATAGAAACCTGTGCTAAAAAAGGATGCTGGATGAAAATGAAAGCTGACAATGACACTTTTATAGTTCGCTTTAAAGATTATGGTTTTTTTGTTCCCAAAGAAGGCGTTGACGGAAAGCATGTGATTGTAAATGGACAAGCATTTTACGATACTTTAAGCGTAGATTTATTAAGACATTATGCTGAAGATGCGGGAAAGTCTGAAGAAGAAATTATGATAATTACAGAACCTGAATATGTACTTTCTTTTACTGCTAATGGTGTAATTATACAAGAATGAAAAAAGTAGGTATTTTGTTATGTGTTTGCCTATTTGCTGCTTGCCAACAAGTAGACAAAACAAAGACTATTACTGTTATTGATCCTAACAATACAAGTGAGATGGCCTTATTGATGCGCGAGATGTTTTCGGAACTTGAAGGGATAAAGGAGAAGATACAAAAAGGTGAAGACATTTCTAGTGAACAATTAGATTTTGAATTGATACACAATCAAACACCAACAGATGAAGGTTTCTTAAAAGAGGGAATTAAGTCTAGGTCTAATGCTTATGCATATTCCGTTAATTTTTTCAACGAAGAACCTAACTCAAAGAATTTTAGCTCTATTGTGAACAATTGTATGTCTTGCCATACAATGATGTGCCCAGGGCCTTTAGAACGGATAGATAATTTAATATTAGAATAATCAGAAAAGCATTATTTATGAAAACGATGTTTTACATATTTCTATTTATAACAATTTTTGGGTTTAGTCAACAAGAAATTGATTTACCAATTGATTTTGAGTTGTATGACAATTTATTTCAAGTAGACTCTAATAATTTCTCTGATTTTAATGGTGGTAGTTTTTCAGTTATTAATAATCCATTTCAAATAGGTATAAATACAAGTAAATGGGTGGGTAAAATAGTTAGGAATGGCGGAGATATTTGGGCTGGGAGTAAAATTCAATTAAATGAGAATTTAAATTTTGCTTCAAATAATATTATAACATTAATGATTTATTCACAAGCACCGGTTGGCACTCAAGTCCGTTTAAAAATAGAAGACCCCAATTATATAGATCTTGGTGACCCCTGCTTCGAAGTTGATGCATGGACAACAGTGACAAATGAATGGGAATTACTTTCATTTGATTTTATTAATTCTCCTCCACTTTTTAATAATATTGCTTTTATGTTTGACTTCAATATTATTGGAGATGGTTCAGAACAGTCAATATTTTATTTTGATGATATTCAACATACAAATTCGTCAATGTCTTATATTTATGGATGTACTTATGAGATAGCATGTAATTACAATTTTGAGGCTACTATTGATGATGGATCTTGTGTTTTTCAAGAATTATATTATGATTGTGATGGAAATTGCATCAATGACTTTGATAACGACAATGAATGCGATGAATTAGACTATGATGATGGACTAGAAATAGTCAATCCAAATAACGAATCACCCAAACTGATTAGAATGATTGACATGTTTGGAGTTGAACAAAATGTTCATAATAAAGGAGTCTTTCTATTCTATATTTATAATAACGGTAGGGTTGACAAAAAATTTATTCCCTAAACTTCTTAAGATAATTCCAAAATCGGTTCGAACGAGAATCTAAAAGGGGAGCCTTACAGGTCAGGCAATTATTTCAGTATTGAGGTAAATTTGCAACAATCATCTTTAAATATATAAAGTTGAAGTATTTAGGTATTTATTGATTTTAAAACAGTTCTATTTTAGGGTTAAAGTTAAAGTTAAATCTGAAAATATCTTTATAGTTCTCAATTTTCACGATTCCATTTTCAGTGAAAAATGGAAGGTAAAGATTAATAAAATTTTTGAGTAACGGAATACGTAATCCTAATCCATATGCAACATCAGTTCCGTTTGTACCTCCCTCAGCATACAGTCTAATTGTGTTTGTTAAATTGTATTCTGCATTTAATGTGCTTAACCATTTGTCTGAACTGATATTGCTAAAATGTTTCAACGCCCCCTCATTCATAAATAATTGCTGAGAGTATAGTCCATCATTAGCATTTCGCGCCAATGCTTGGCTGCTGAACATGTAATCATTTAATCCATTCCAAGCACTCATTTGTAAGTTATAAGCTTCATTTTCTGTTTGAACAAAACCAGTATAGGCACGCAACTCTATGCGTTTTTTTCTATTAATATGATGATTATAATTAATTATCAAATTTGCTTTAGTAAACTCTTTTCCAAATTCTGTTTTTATATGCAGTGAATAAGGACTAATTGTCTTTTTGTTTGAAAAAGTGTAATTGGCTTTTGCAAATTGTAAAACTTCAGTCCCTTTGTCTAAATGAATAAATGAAGTATAGATTGAACTTTGTTTTTTACTTCTCAAATTTTCTTTTTGTAAATCAAAAGTTAAGCTAGGTTCAATTCTTCTGTATTGATCTGTTGAGGTGTGTAAATATTGGTCGGCTCTAATTCCTAATTTATATCTGCTTATTAATTTAGATTGAATATATTTTTCAAAACCTAAATCAGCATTTCCTGATACATGATTTTCTGCATTAGAACTGTACAATGGTGTCAATTTGTAAGAAAACCCTTCTTTGGGGGCAAAACGATTGTAAAAACTACCACCAACTGATAACTTATCATAATTGTTCCATTTTATCATTGGATGAAAGAAAACTTGAGTTTTTTCAGGATGATAGAAACTTCCAATAACTTGTAGTTTTAATGGCTCACAGGTTTTGAATAATCCTTTAACTTTTATGATGTTGTTATTTCGGTTTGTCTCTGGCATATCTCCATTATAATCAATCCTTATATAGTCATAATCCCCATTAAAATAGCGAACAGTTTTTTTATTTTCAAAACCTTCTATCCAAAGTGGTGTCATGCTTTGCCCATTCTTTATACCACTAATAGTAACAGGGCCTCTTATTTCTCCTGTATTTTTAAGTGTGACAAGTAAATCCTTTGTTTCTTTTTTAATGTCTACAATAGCATAATCCAATTGCTTAGTCGTATTGATTATATCCTCAAAAAACCATGATAAATCTTTTTTTGTTACCTGTTCAAAAACAACTCTTAAATCCTCTGGTTGAGGGTGTTTATATTGCCATTTTTTAAAATAGATACTCATACATTCATCATATACATTTTCACCCAAATAAGCCATTAAATAATCAAATACTATTGCTGTTTTAGAATAAACAATGCCCCCATAATTCATTTCTGTATATTCAGCAGAATGTAATTCAATAGGCTGATCTTTACCCGTCCAAACATTCATGAAATACATCATTTCTCCATATATCTGTTTATTTGTATAATCCTCTAGATCTAATGTCTTTTTAATAAATTTTGGAAGACTACCTGTAACCATATTGTAATCAGGATACTTGTTGCGCATATATCGCATTTCATTGTGAGAGTTTAATCCTTCATCCATCCAAGGATGATCCCTTTCATTACTTCCGAGCATACCGTAAAACCAATTATGTCCTACTTCATGTGTAATTACTTCATCTAAGGAAATGGCATTACCCATTTCTCCAATTACAGTTACATTCGGATATTCCATCCCACCTCCAGCCGATATTGTTCCGTCAGCAGCACTACATTGCCTATAAGGATAATCACCATTCCAAAGAGAATAATAATAGACTGCATCATGCATATATTCGATAGAATTTTTCCAAAGTTCAGATTCATTATTGGTAAACATAGTCCAGAGTGTAACTTTTTCTTTAGAGTGGGGTAATTCTACCTCTCCTTTTAACACATGAAAACGCTTGTCGGCAAACCAACCAAAATCGTGCACATTACTTTGAATATAGCGTAATGTTTTAGTGCTTAAATCAGAAATAGGAAAACTCATATCATCACTAAAATTTGTCATGGTATCAGTTATTGCTGCTAACTTATTTAAACGAGCAATTTCTTTTGGATTTTGCAAATCACCAGTAGCAGCAATTGTGTAGTTGCTAGGTAAAGTAATATTTACATCAAAACTGCCAAATTCAGAATAAAATTCTCCTTGATTAAGGTAAGGCATAGGGTGCCAGCCATCAATATCATAAACAGCAGGTTTTGGGTACCACTGAGTAATCATATAGGATTGGTCAACATGTCCTAAACGAGAAAATTTAGCATCAGGAATTTTGACAAAAAAGGGAGTTGAAATTTGTATGCTTACTCCAGCTTTTAGAGGTTTGTTTAATATCAGTTTACAAATATCTATATGCTCTGGATGATATTCCCATCTTACTCTTTCTCCATTTATTTTAAAATCGAGTCCATTAATAAAACCTTTTTCCTGTTCAGTAGCGTAATATCCTTTTTTAGAACCGTCCTCTAAATCTTGCTGAAATAATGCAGTAGTGTTTTCTTTGTATGCATTTGGCCAAATGTGGAACCATAAAAAATCCAAATCATTAGGAGAGTTGTTGGTGTATTCTATATACTCATTTCCTTTTAATGTATGTGCTTGATCATCCAAGGCTACATCTATTGTATAATTTGCTTCTTGCTGAAAATATTCTTGTATATAAGTAGAGGCATCATTTTTTTTCTTCTCTTGAGTAATCGTATTAATTTGACCGATCATAGTATAAGAAATGAAAAAAACTAATATGAGTATAGTTGTAGATTTTTGCGTAATTATTTTTTTCATAATTAAATATTACTTCAAATTATTGTCCATCAGTAAATTTAACTAATGTACATCATTTTTTCAGTTTCTAAAACACTTAAAAAGTATGTCAGACCCAATTTTTACTTACTTTTTCATTCACTAAACTTCTTAAGATCCTTCCGAAAGAAGTTCTGACGAGAACCTAAAAAGGGATCTTATAGGACAACTTAATATTTTTTGAGTTGTCCTTTTATTGGAGCAAATAAATACTATTTAATTACTCAAATAATATTGTTTATCAATTATTTTAAAAGGCGATAATCAATAAAGGTGTATATTTGAAATTGTATTTTTACACCAAAATTATATGGAAATAGCAATAATTGCGCATGACGGGAGGAAAGCTGAGATGGTTCAGTTTTTGAACGATCAATCAGAAACCCTTCACAACAACGACGTAACACTTATATCAACAGGAACGACAGGTTCAAAAGTAGAAAAAGCAGGTTTTAAAGTGACTAAATTATTATCCGGTCCAATCGGAGGTGACGCCCAAATTGCTGCGCGAGTTGCCGAAGGGAAATGTGATATTGTTATTTTCTTTAGAGATCCACTAGACAAACATCCGCACGAACCTGATATCTCAATGCTTATGAGGATTTGTGATGTACATGATATACCCTTAGCAACAAATCCAGCAAGTGCCAATCTACTTTTCAGGGGATTAGTAAACAAAACCTAAAAACCGTTGAATTGACTATATTCTGTATTTTCTTGTTTACTTAAAGTAGTAAGCAATTGAAAATCTAAATCTTCTAAACATAAACTTAACCTTTAATAAATCGCTTCGAACAAGAACCAACTAGGGGAGTCTCATAGGTCAGGTTATTTTTAAAAACATCTTGATCTTTTTTAATTCGTATATTAGTTTTTAAAATTTAGAATTATGAAAAAGTTACTTTTTGTATTATTAACAGTTGTAATATTTTTACCATTATTTGTGTATTCGCAATCTAATACTTATTGTGATGGAAATTGGACAGAGCAGACTTCCACTTATAATTGTTCGTCATTTAACGATCAAGTATCTTGTGAAAATATCGAGAGTTGTTCTTGGGAGTATTCATGGGGTGGATGGGTTTCTGGAGGCTCAAATGATTGTTTAGGCGGTCAGGTAATTACTACGGATATTTATTGTGACGGAGAATTAGTTGTATTAGGTTGCACAGACGAAACTGCAGCTAATTATCTTAATTATGCAATAGAAGATGACGGATCGTGTATATGGTTAGATTGTGAAGGAGAATTAAGTAACACATCATTAAGTATTCTTGTGGAAGATAGTGTCTGCCATAATAATTTATATTGTGAAGATTATAATTGGGATGGAGGTGATTGTGTCCAAGATTGTAATAATGATTTAATGACAATTTGGGACATAGACACTTATTTTTACAATGGTCAGTGTGATCAAATTTTAGATTGTATGTTTTATAATTTTGATAATGAATCTTGTATACAAAATACTAATTCTGACTGTGGAGGAATTTCAATTACACTTGCCAATGGATGGAGTATGATGGGTTTTTCTTGTAGTGAAAATACAGATGCAATTGAAGCCTTTTCTTCTATTCAAGATAAAATTGTTATTGCAAAAGATGCTTCTGGTAATGCATTTTTACCAAGTTTTAACTTTAATGGAATAGGAGATCTAGAGAGGGGATACGGTTATTTAATTAAAGTAACGGAGGAAATAAGTAATTATAATATTTGTGATTAATTATCTGAATTATAAAATAGTTTTGCATTAGACTTTTTAGATCTATCCAAAATCGGTTCGAATGAGAACCAGCAAGGGTAGGATTATAGTTAAGGTTATTTTTAAAATAACTTCACTTTTTTATGCCTTTGGTTTGAGAAAATGACTTTCATGAAAAATATAATTTTTGTAATATTTTTTATCACTTATATACTTAAAGCACAAGTATCATCAAACATTAAAATCAATAAACAAAACCAAGAATTAAGAATAAATCTTCCAATGTTTCTCATAAACCAAACTTTATGTTTGATTTATGAGAAACATATTTACGCTAATAAATCATTTGGCTTAGCCGGTATAATTAATTTTAGTGGTCAAGGGATGATACATAATCACGGTTGGCATGAAATAATGTCACAAAAGACTTTTTACAGGGTGTACATTAACACTCAAAAAGAAGCGAAAGGATTTTATACAAATCTTTTTGGTAGAATAGTATATGGTGAGAATGATCGACTAAATATTTTAGACTCCTATATTGATTCTGTTGAGAACGAATTTTCTATGAATGGGAGTGATGATAAATTTGTAGATATTGCAATTGGAGCTGATTTTGGACAAAAATGGATGATTAAAAAAAGTTGGACTCTTCAGTTTTACCTTGGTTTTGGAGAATTCATATTTGATAGAGACAAAGACACCTTATTTAAAGGTGGTATTACTTTAGGTAAGATTTTTTAAATCCATCAAAAAGCGCTTCTAACGATAGTGAAAGAAGCCAGATAAGTCATATTTTTTTAATAACGACTTGACTGTTTTTATTTAGTCAATTTGAGTTTTGTGCATATTGTACGTATAAAATTTTTATGAGATTACAATTAATAGTGTAGGCCACACTCTCTAGTTTCACTCTGTTTAGTTGGGTCAAAATATTTAGTTTCGTTTCGCAGCCGATGACTTTTTAGAAACTTTTCTAAATCTTTGTCTGAATAATTGAAGAAAGGACAAACTTTTAATACTCCATCCTTGGAATAAGATAATACATCTAATTTATTTCTGAAATCAGTTTTGCCTTTGCGAAGATTTGTAAACCATACGTCAGGTTTATGAATATTCATTGCACGTTTAAATGGTTCTAACTTTACTTGTTCAGTAAATACTAAATGTTTAGGATCATTTAGTGATGGAACACCTAAAATTATGTCTCTATATGCAGTTGTTTGCTTAGGTGCATAAATATGTATATTGAGATTCATCAATTTAATTGTTTCTAAAGCATGTTTATACGTTTGAGATGTATTGTAGCCTGTATCTATCCATATAACATCAATTTTTGGAGCCTGACATATCACAGAATGCAATAGAGATCCTGAAAATGGGCCAAAATTTGTCGTAATGATTGGTTTCTTTGCTATAGATAATGCCCAGCTTATAATTTCCTTAGGTGAGGAATTTCTAAAAGCTACATTATGTTCTTCTAATTTCATGTATAAAAAATTATATAATTAAACTCATAAGCTTCAAATAATACAAATAGTATTTAAGATTATTTCCGTGAGTGGATATAATTAGTGTACTAAAATCATTAATATAATTAATTTATTTTAACTTGAAAGCAACTTAAATCAATATTGAGTGGCTTTTTTCATTTTACAAACTTACTTAAATCTTTTCAAAATTGTTTCAAACAATAATTAATAAAGACATATCATAGGTCAAGCTATATTCAAAATAGCTTGACCTTTTTATTTGTTATATTTGAATATCAAAGTTCATTAATGTGAAAAAGATACTTTACCCAATTTTACTGATTACACCTCTTTTATTTCACACTTCTTGTGATAAGAATACAAATCATGATGATTGTAATTTAATTTATAGTTCTGTTGAAATGGATTCTACTAAATTAAACAGGAAAGTACTTGTTATTGGGCTTGATGGTGTTAGGAGTGATGCTATGCAGCAAAATAGTAGTCCATTTTTACATTCTCTTTCTTTAACTGATGATGTGTACTTTACAGCATCTCATGAAGTTGAACTAATTACCTACAGTGGGCCAAATTGGTCGAGTATTTTAACTGGAGTTCATTACGACAAGCATCAGGTTAACGATAATAGTTTTGGAAATCCAAATTATTCAGAGTATTCTACTTTTTTTGAATACATAGAAGCTGTAGAAACTAGTATAAATACAGCTTCTATTGTTAATTGGACTCCTATTAATACTCATATATTATCTACCGTAATTGATTTTTCTCCACAAACATCTATGACTGATTTAGAAGTTTTTGAACAGGCGCAAAGGATTCTCCTTAATGCGAATCCTTTAGATGCTGATATTTTATTTCTTCATTTTGATGAGCTTGATGCAGCCGGCCATTCTTATGGGTTCAGTATTGAGACACCTGAATATGTTGAAACATTAAATATTCTAGATGGCTATGTTGAAACTATATTTAATACATTGGAAGCTAAGCGACTTAGTGGAGAAGATTGGCTTTTTCTGGTAGTATCTGATCATGGGGGAGACGGAACTAGTCATGGTGATGCAAGTAATACATATATCAATAAAACTGTGTTTTTTGCTCAACACCCTAGCATAGATTTTAAACATCAACATAACAGTAATCAGACAGATCTAGCTCCTACTATATTAGATTTTCTTGGAATTTCAAGTCCTATATTTAATTGTAAAACAGATGGTATTTCAATACTTAAGCAATAAATAAATTGTTTTGCTAATTGGTATTAATCTAGAACTTCAAACTTTTTCAACTTTGTCCAAAAGCGGTTAGAATGAGAACCTTTCAGTGGTGCCCTATTGGTTAACTTTATGTTTTTATTGAGTTGACTTTTTCATATATTAGCTAAAATTTAAAAGATTAATTATGAAAAAAATATTATTAAACATTATAGTTATTTCACTTATGATTTCTTCCTGTGCAGTTGTTAGTCCAGGAGAAGTTGGTATCAAGCAAAAATTTGGTGAAATAAAAGGTCCAATTCGTACTCAAGGTCTTGTATTTGTAAACCCATTAATCACTGAACTTGTTATAGTTCCGACTAGGACAGTTAACAAGGAAATTGGGCTTAACCTCCCTTCAAAAGAAGGTTTAAATGTAGCTGCAGAAATTTCTATTTTATATCATGTAAAAGAAGGAAGTGTGATTGATATTCTTAATGATGTTGGATTATCTTATGAAAGAACACTAATCTTAAGTACTTTCAGATCTGCTTCTGCAGATATTTGTGCTAAATTCTTTGCCAAAGATATGCACTCTGGGAAACGGGCACAAATTGAATCGGAAATAAAAAATCAGATGATTGATGTTTTAGAGGGAAGAGGTTTTGTTATTGAGTCTATCTTATTAAAAAGTATCAAGCTCCCTCGAGGTTTATATTCAGCT
>TARA_Y100000385_G_scaffold71708_2_pt1 | contig 12179 bp, 5 predicted proteins | sample TARA_Y100000385 | Tara Oceans TARA_Y100000385 (sample SAMEA2620980) | marine metagenome | biome: marine biome (ENVO:00000447); feature: surface water layer (ENVO:00002042); material: "saline water (ENVO:00002010), including plankton (ENVO:xxxxxxxx)" | depth 5 m
GAACTTTGTAATAAATAATGTTAAAGTAGGATCTGATTTAGAGTTTTCTTTTTTAGGCTTTATTGACAAAATTGTAAAAGTTAACAATAATAACATGATGAATGTTATTTTAACCGAAGACCTTGAATCTCTTGATGAAGTTGTAGTTGTAGGATATGGGACACAAAAGAAAAAAGAATTGACAGGTGCTGTCTCTATTGTATCCAGTCAAACTATTGAAGACTTAACTCCAACTCGAGTCGAACAAGCTTTGCAAGGTCAAGTTTCGGGTGTAAATATTACTTCCCAATCTGGATCTCCAGGTAGCGCTTTAAATATTCGTATTAGGGGTATTTCAACAAATGGAGATAATCGGCCGTTAATTTTAGTTGATGGTAATGTTATTGAAGATCTTAGTGTTGTGACTCCTTCTGATATAGAAACAATAACTGTTTTAAAAGATGCAACAGCTGGTATTTACGGTGTTAGAGCTGCAAATGGGGTAGTATTAATTACTACTAAATCAGGAAAATTAAATTCAGAGTTAAAACTAGACGTTAATATTTATGGAGGTTTTCAAAATACAACTCGAGAATTACCCGCATTAAATGCTACCGAATATGGACTTTTAATTAATGAATCTTTTGCAGCAAATGGACAAGATTTAGTTTATACAAATATCTCAGAATTAGGAAAAGGAACAGATTGGCAAAACGAAGTATTTCAAAATGCATTAATTTTAAATCAAGATTTTACTTTAAGAGGAGGGACTAAAAAATCTACCTATGCATTAGGTTCTTCTTTATTAACGCAAGATGGTATTATTGGTGGGGGTAAATCTAATTTTACAAGGTACAACACTAGATTAAGCTTTAATACTGAAATATTTAAAAATTTAAATTTTAAATCTGGATTAATATATACTGGAACTAGAAGAAAAGTTCTTCCTGAAAATTCATTGGGGTCTGTTTTGTTTAACGCTTTAAACAATTCACCTGTTTTAAAAGTTAAAGATGAAACGGGACAATATACAATTTCTGAAGGATTAGGAAATGAGGTAATAAATCCTATTGCACAAATTGAAAATACTTTTAATAAAACCAATGTTGAAAAATTAAGTGGAAATTTTGGTCTTAATTATAAATTTCTTAATCATTTTTCTGCAGAATCTAATATTCAATTTAATTATGCAAAAGTTGAAGGGGAATTTTTTAATCCTGTAGCATTTTATGGCTCAGGTAAAGTTTTTAATAGAGATAGGAGTGAATATTCTGAAACAAAAAGCACATTTAATGATTATACTTTTGATGCAGTTATAAACTATGAGAATACAATTAACGAGAATCATAATTTAAAGGTTACTATAGGTACTTCTGTATTTAAAACTGAGGGAGAATTTTCTGGTTCTATTGGTTTTGATATACCAGGAAATAGTAATGAAAATGCAAGTTTAGAAAATGCTACTGACATTACTAATTTCTATCCATTAGGAAATCCAACATTTGATTCCAGGTTATTATCATACTTCGGTAGACTTTTTTACAATTATAAAGAAAAATATCTTTTTTCTGCAATAATTCGTAGAGACGGTTCTACTAAATTTGGGCCTGAGAACAGATTTGGTTATTTTCCAACTGCATCAGCAGGTTGGGTATTATCAGATGAAAGCTTTCTAGAAAATGCTGAAGCTATTTCTTTTTTAAAGATTAGATCTTCATACGGAATCTTAGGTAATGACAGAATTCCAGATTACAGATACGTTTCTCTTTTAAATGGACAAGGTGAATATGTTATAAATGGAGAATTAGTAGTGGGAATAGCAATTGGAGCCTTATCTAATCCACAAATAAAATGGGAACAACAACAATCATTTGATGTAGGTTTTGATGCTAGACTTTTTAATAATCAAGTTACTATAGCTGCAGATTATTTTGATCGTAAAACAAAAGACTTATTATTAATTCCTGAAATTTCAGGAACTCTAGGCGGAACTGCTCCTGGTTCTGGTGCTCCAATTATTAATGGAGGAGATGTTAGAAATAGTGGTTTTGAATTTCAAATAGGATATAACCATCAAGTTACAGATGATTTGTCTTTTAGTCTAAATTATAATTTTACGACCCTAGAAAATGAAGTTCTGAGTGTAGATAATAGTCTTGGTTATATTTCAGGAGGATCATTTGGTATTGGACAAACCGATGTTGCTAGAATGGAAGTTGGACTCCCAATAGGTTATTTTAATGGGTTAAAAACAAATGGAATTTTTCAGAATCAAGCTGAAGTAGATGCTCATCCGTCACAGGTTGCTTTGGGAGCAATTGCTCAACCTGGAGATTTAAGATTTGTAGATGTTAATAACGATGGGGTAATTGATGAAAATGATAAAACCAATATCGGTAACCCAATACCTGATATTACAATGGGTTTTAACGTAACTCTTGACTACAAGAATTTTGATTTTCAGATGTATTTATTTGCATCTATAGGTAATGAATTGGTTAGAAATTACGAAAGAAATTTATCCTTAACTAACAGGACAATATACGATCTTGGTAGATGGACGGGCGAAGGAACTTCAAATGAAGTACCTAGAGTAACTACAGGAGCTACATCGAATGCAGTTTTTTCAGATTATTTTGTAGAAGATGGTTCGTACATAAGAGCACAGAATATGCAAATTGGCTATTCTTTCCCAAAAAGTAAATTAGATAAAATAGGAGTAGATAAATTAAGAATTTATACTTCTGTTAGTAATGCTTTTACACTAACTAAATATCGTGGTTATGATCCAACAGCTTCATCCGGTAATCCCATCGGAGGAGGTTTTGATAACGGATTTTATCCAACACCGCGAACTTTTTTATTAGGCGTTAATTTTAAATTATAATTGAATTATGAAGGATTTAAGTAAAATAGTTAAAAAATGTTTTTTAGGAATTTTATTGATAACTACTATTTCTTGTAGTGACGACTTTATTGACGTTCCACCAACTCAGGAAAACTCTGAAGATTACTTTAATTCGGAAGAGGATTATCAAAATGCCTTAATCGGAGCATATGATTTGTTGCAATCTACTTATTTAAATGTAATGTTAGGGGAAATTGCTTCTGATAATACATTGGCAGGAGGCGAAAGTGCTACTGATGTTTCAGGAATACAACAGGTAGACGATATGATTCAAACACCTGTAAATGCTCAACTTAGGGATATTTGGAGTTGGATGTTTGCCGGTGTAAATAGAGCAAATTATATTATGGAATTCCAAGATAAAACTGATTTTGAAGGAAAAGATCTAGTGTTGGCGCAAGCAAGATTTTTAAGAGCTTATTATTATTTTGAATTGGTAAAATGGTTTGGAGATGTGCCACATTGGTAGTTGATCAAAGAATACTTTTTGGACAACAGTTTGAAATTGACAGGACTCCGAAAGCAGAAGTTTATGCTCAAATTGAACAAGATTTAATTTATGCAGCCGACATATTACCTTACTTTCAAGCTGAAACAGGGAGAGTAACAAAAGGAGCTGCTCAAGCATTGTTGGGCAAGGTTTATCTGTTTCAGGATAAATTTTCAGAATCTGCTAATGTACTTGAAAGTGTAATTAATAATGGTCCTTACGATTTACTTTCAGATTACAGTACCATGTTTGAAAATGATAATGAAAATAACATTGAATCTGTTTTTGAAGTGCAATATACAGATGTGCAAGGAGCTGGATTTGGATGTTTACAGTGTAGTGAAGGAAATGTTGCGGTTGGCTTTAGTGGAATTCGTAATTATTCTGTAGAACCCGGTTCAGTAGGTGACATTTTTAAGTCAGGATTTAGTTTTAATGTACCAGTACAAGAAGTATATGATGCATTTGAAGAAAATGACATTCGAAGAGATGTAGCTATTTTGGATATTGTTACTTGGGCAGCTGAAGTGAATGCTACTTACGTCGAAGGATATGAACATACGGGATTTTATAATAGAAAATATTTACCTCGAACAGGAGGATTGAATACGGGTGATTCTAATCTTACCAACCCTAATAATTATAGATCAATACGGTTTGCAGACGTTCTTTTAATGGCTGCTGAAGCATTAAATAGAGGAGGAATAGATGAAAGTAGAGCAAGATTATATCTAAACAGAGTGAGAGTAAGAGCTAATCTTTCTGAAGTTTCAAGTTCTGGAACCGCACTTACATCCGATATTTATCAGGATAGAAGATTAGAACTTGTTGGTGAAGGACACCGCTTTTTTGATTTAGTAAGAACCAATAGAGCTGCTCAAGAAATTGAAGGTTTTATGACCGGTAAAAATGAGGTATTTCCGATACCTTCTATAGAAATTAATTTAACAGGTAATAGATGGGAACAAAACCCCGGATACTAAAAATTTAAATAAAAATGAAAATTATAAAATCTATTAATGTTTTACTTTTAACAATTCTACTATTGGGTTGTGCAAGTGATAATGATGTTTTTGAAACAGTAGATTCGATAGCAGCGCCTTCAAATATATCTGCCGATATCATCATTTCACAGGATAATACAGGATCAGTTACGATAACACCCAACGGACAAGGAGTTTCTCAATTTGAAGTTCAGTTCAATGATGGTACCGATGAAAATGCGATTCTCTCTATTGGAGAAAGTGTTGAAAGAATGTATCCAGAAGGAAATTATCAAGTAAAAATTATTGGAATTGGTTTAAATGATCAATCGACCGAGGTACTTGTACCTTTAGTTGTATCTTTTTTACCTCCAGAAAATTTAATTATTACGCTTGAAAATGACCTTGCTAATAATTTTCAAATAAATATTTCAGCAACCGCAGATTATGCAACTATGTTTGAAGTTTATTTTGGAGATGTCATAGATGAAGTACCAACTCCTTTAATGTTAGATGAAACTATATCTCATATCTATAATGAAGTTGGTGAATATGAAGTTAGAGTGATAGCATTAAGTGGAATAGACGGCGCTATAGAAGCAACTCAAATAGTTACGATATCAGATGTAATTATACCGTTTGAATTATTTCAAAATTTTGAAGGTACCCCACCAGTATTTACAGAATTCGGAGATATTGGTTTAACTCAAGTTGTGAATAATCCTGATTTAGGAGGAATTAACTCTACTGAATATACTGCTCAACTTGATAAAGCTGTTGGATCTGAAGTTTGGGGGGGAACCTTTTTTGAATTAAATAACCAAGTTATAAACTTCGCAGGTTTTAAAAAGATGCGATTAAAAACATATTCTCCTTTTGTTGATAAAGTTGTAAAATTAAAATTAGAGAATGCAGATGCTTCAATTACCCATGAAGTTGATATGTTAACTACTGTTGCTAACTCTTGGGAATTATTAACTTTTGATTTTGCAGATGCGCCAGAAGCTGATTATATTAGGGTAGTTATCTTTTTTGATTTTGGAACTGTTGGTGATGGTTCTTTATATTATTTTGATGAAATGGAAGTAGGAGAAGGTTCAATAGTTTCAACTTTACCTTCTTTAATGATTGAAGATTTTGAAGGTACGCCACCAGTTTTTACAGAATTTGGTAATATTGAAGCTCCAACAATAATTCCAAATATCGATACCTCAGGAATAAATACTACCTTAACGATTGCTAGTCAATTAAAAACCGCTGGATCAGAAGTTTTTGCTGGTTCATTTTTTGAAGTTTCTCCTACACTAGATCTAAGTTCTTTTAATAATTTAAGTGTCATGACCTATGCTCCAGTAGTTGGGGCTGTTATCAAATTAAAATTAGAGAATGCAGATGCTTCTACAACTTATGAAGTAGACTTAGAAAGTACAGTATTAAATGAATGGGAAGAACTAGTCTATGACTTTTCGGATGCACCAGAAGCCGATTATACTAGAATTGTAATCTTCTTTGATTTTGGTAATCCAGGTGATGATTCTGTATATTATTATGATCAATTTCAATTGACAAATTAAAAAACTATGAAAAATATAAAACATCAATTAAAATATTGCATTTCTATCCTTATCGTTATAGCCTTTGTTTCTTGCCAAGAAGAGGATCAAGAATTTGGTGATATTATAGCACCAACAAATATAGTATTAGACTATGATATTGTAGGACAAGATTCAAGCAATCTCAATGGCGATGGATCTGGTTTGGTCAATTTTACTGCATCTGCAGAAAATGCAATCACTTTTCAGTACAACTTTGGTGATGGTACCGAAAATGTTGTTTCTCCATCAGGTTCAAATGAACATCGGTTTACTCAAAATGGTCTAAATAATTATGTAGTAACTGTAATAGCATCTGGAAGGGGAGGGATTAGTTCTTCTAAAACTATAAATGTTGAAGTTAAAAGTGATTTTAACCCTATTGAAATTAAAAATTTCTTATCTGGAGGTGCATCTAATTCTAAAACCTGGTATTGGCATGCTGCTGTAAGTGGGCACTTAGGAGTTGGACCTCCTGATTCATTCGATCCAAGTTATTATTCAGCTGGGCCTTATGACAAGGAAGCTGTAGGTTGTGTTTATGAAGATGAACTCGTGTTTACCCAAGATGAAAATGAAAATATAACCTTTGAATTATTTAATCAAGGAAATACTTATTTTAATAGGTTTGAAGTTGAAGATGGTTTGGGTATACCAAATCCAGGAGAAGATACCTGTTACGAATATAATACTTCTGGTGTTAGTAATGTAAGCTTTAGTCCATCCTCATCTGGTGTTCCTGAAGATATTTCAACACAAACGTCTTTTGTGCTACAAGATAATTTTATGAGTTATTTCATTGGTAATAATGAATATGAATTTTTATCTATATCTGAAAACGAAATGCATGTCCGTGTCATCCAGACGGAGCCTTCAGGTGCAACATTGGCTTGGTATGAAAAATTTTCTACCATCAATCCAAACGATGAAGATGGTGATTGTAATGGTGATACTGGTGAAGTAGGTTCAGGGAATAATGATGTGCTAATTTGGGCAGAAGAGTTTGAAACAGATGGTGCTCCTTGTTCTGGCATTTGGAATTATGATCTTGGTGCTAATGGTTGGGGAAATGGAGAATCACAATTTTATACCAATCGACCTGAAAATATAATAATAGAAGATGGTTTATTAAAAATTACTGCAATTGCAGAGTCTTATGAAGGAAGCGATTATACATCCTCTAGAATTCAAAGTAAAGATAAATTTGCATTTAAGTATGGTAGAATTGAAGCTAGAGCAAAACTTCCTGAGGGAGGTGGAACTTGGGCAGCTATTTGGATGTTAGGATCTAACAACGGAGAAGTAACTTGGCCTAATTGTGGAGAAATTGATATTCTTGAACATAAAGGAAATAACCAAGATAGAATTTATGGATCATTGCACTACCCTGGCAACTCCGGAGGTAATTCTAATACAGACTCAGTTTCTGTTCCAAATGTATCTTCAGAATTTCATTTATATGAAGTTCAGTGGACTGCTTCTAACATCAATTTCTTAGTTGATGGTGAAGTGTATCATACCTTTTCGAATAATACTAATGTACCATTTAATCAAGACTTTTACCTATTAATAAATGTTGCAATGGGGGGAGATTTTGGAGGAGCTATTGATCCATCATTTGAACAATCAACAATGGAAATTGATTACATAAGAGTTTATCAATAGTGCGCATATTAAAAAAACATAAAGCCACATTTTTTTTTATAGTAATCTTTTCGATTATATGGATTTTTGAAAGTTCATTTTCATATTTAAACGAAACAGATTTAACTGCTTCTTTTGATGAAAAAGCGGAGGTTCTTCTTTCTAAAATGACTTTAGAAGAAAAAATTGGTCAGATGAATCAATATAGTGGTTTCTGGGATTTTACAGGACCTTCACCTAGAGGTGGAGATGCTGAAAAAAAATACCAAGATTTAAAAAACGGTTTTGTAGGGTCAATGTTAAATGTTCGCGGCGTAAAAGACGTGATGGCTGTCCAAAAAATAGCTGTAGAAGAAACACGTTTAGGCATACCACTAATTATCGGTTTCGATGTTATTCATGGTTATAAAACAATAAGTCCCATTCCTATTGCTGAAGCAGCTAGCTGGGATTTAGATGCCATACAAAAATCTGCTGAAATGGCGGCACTTGAGTCCTCTGCTGCAGGAATTAACTGGACATTTGCTCCTATGGTTGATATTTCGAGAGACGCTCGTTGGGGAAGAGTAATGGAAGGTGCAGGCGAAGATCCTTTTCTAGGAAGTAAAATAGCCACAGCTAAAGTTAAAGGGTTTCAAGGTGAAAAGCTTTCTTCAAACTTCACGATTGCAGCATGCGCAAAACATTTTGCGGCTTATGGTTTTTCTGAGGGAGGTCGAGATTATAATACGGTTGATGTAGGAACATCAACACTACATAATATGGTTTTCCCACCTTTTATAGCTGCTAAGGATGCAGGAGTTAAAACATTTATGAATTCATTTAATGAATTAAATGGAATTCCAGCTACTGGTAATAAATATTTACAAAGAGAGGTATTAAAAGAAGAATGGAATTTCGACGGTTTTGTAGTTTCAGATTGGGATTCAATAAGTGAAATGATTGCCCATGGATATACAAAAAATGAATCTGATGCTGCAGAAATAGCATTGAATGCAGGCTCAGATATGGATATGGAATCTTACTTATACCTGGATCATCTAAAGAATCTTCTAGATGAAGGTAAAGTTGATTTAGCGCTTATAGATGATGCCGTAAAAAGAATTTTAAAAGTAAAGTTTGAATTGGGACTATTTGATGACCCATATAAATATTGTGATCTTAAAAGAGAGAAAGAAATTACTGGAAGTAAAGAAATAAATGCGGCTGCTTTAGATATCGCAAAAAAATCGATAGTACTTCTTAAAAATGAAGGAAACCTTCTTCCTTTAAAAAAAGAAGGACAACACATAGCTATTATTGGTGCATTAGCTTCAGATAAAACAAGTCCACTTGGAAATTGGAGATTAGCTGCTGATGATGATACGGCAATTTCTGTTTTAGAAGGAATGAGTAAATACAAAGGGAATTCAATTTTATACTCAAAAGGTGCTAATTTAACTATCGGAAAGGCTGAGTTTGTTACACCATTAAAAATTAATACAATTGATAAAAGTGGTTTTAAGGAAGCTATAACTATTGCAAAAGAAGCTGATATCGTTCTCATGATTTTAGGAGAACACGGATTTCAGAGTGGTGAAGGTAGAAGCAGAACTGATTTAGGCTTACCAGGAGTTCAACAAGAATTACTTGAAGAAATATTTAAGGTAAATAAGAATATTGTTTTAGTACTTAACAATGGTAGGCCTTTAGCTATTAATTGGGCAGATGAAAACATACCCTCAATAGTAGAGGCATGGCAATTGGGTACTCAAAGTGGAAATGCAATTGCAGAAGTACTTTATGGAGATTACAATCCCAGTGGTAAATTACCTATGACTTTTCCAAGAAACGTTGGCCAAGTTCCCCTTTATTATAATCACAAAAATACAGGAAGACCAAATTTACCTGAAGCAGAAACTGTTTTTTGGTCTCATTATAACGATGTAGAGAACACTCCATTATATCCTTTTGGTTATGGTTTAAGTTATACAACCTTTGAATACGGTACTATAAAAACAACAAAATCTTTTGATCTAGACCAAAAAATAACTGTTAGTGTAGCTGTTACAAATACAGGAAAACGAAAAGGAAAAGAAGTTGTTCAACTTTATATTAGAGATAAATACGCAAGTATTACAAGACCTGTTAAAGAATTAAAAGGTTTTGAATTATTGGAATTTTTACCTGGAGAAAAAAAAATAGTTGATTTTGAGCTTACCGAAAAAGAATTGGGATTTTATGACAATAAAGGTAATTGGATTTTAGAAAAAGGAGATTTCGAGATATTTATAGGTGGAAACTCTCAAACAAATAATAAAATAACTATGGAAGTTAAATAAAAAACATGAAAATATTATTACAAGTATTCGTCGTATTAATTTTTACAAATGGTATCACTCAAAATGCTCCCATAGATTTTGAACCAGGTGGTTTTGGTGATACATGGACATGGACTGTTTTTGAAAATGGCACAGATCCAGCATTAGAAATAGTTGCTAATCCAGATCCTTCTGGAATCAACACCTCTGAGACGGTTGCAAAGTTCACAGCTTTAGAAACTGGTCAACCTTTTGCTGGAGTTGAATCTATGCATGGTGCTGATATAGGTGTTTTTGATTTAAATCCAACTAATGCCATAGTAAATATTATGGTTTGGAAAACTAAAATTAGTGATATAGGCATAAAATATGCTACCCCATCTGGTGGTGCACAAATGGAATTAAAAGTTGCTAACACACTCGTTAATCAATGGGAACTTATTTCTATAGATTTTACTAGCTATATAGGACTTGGCGAAACTACAGGTTTAGATCAAATTATAATATTTCCAGATTTCATAGACCGAGAAGCTGATGATATCATATATTTTGACAATATTACATTTGGTCCAGCGGTACCGGGAGATGTTATTGAATTACCTGTAGATTTTGAATTAGCTGTGGATTATGATATTATAGGTTTTGAAGGGGCAGAAGTCACTGTAGAAGCTAATCCAGATATGTCAGGAATTAATGTGAGTAACACAGTAGTAAAAAGTACTAAAACCAATGGAGCTGCTTTCTTTGCAGGCTCAGCAATGGGATTAACGGTACCAATTGATTTTTCAATATCGGAATCAGTTTCTATTAAAACTTGGTCACCAAAGGCAGATATTCCAGTTCGTTTAAAGTTAGAAAGTCCAGGAGGCGAATTTATAGAATTGGATGTAAATACAACTTTAGAAAATGAGTGGGAGACACTTACTTGGGACTTTACAGGTCAAACAGCAGGAGTTGATTGGTTAACTGTAGTGCTATTTTTCGAGTTTGTTATTGACTTACCTGGTGATGGAACTACTTATTATTACGATGATATTAGGGTAGTAGAACCATTAGAAATATATGATAATGAAACTTTTCTTATTAGAGCATATCCTAATCCGGTAACAAACTATTTGAATTTGGAATCATTAGAGGAAATTTCGGAAATTAAGTTGTTCAATATTTTAGGACAAAATATTTTTAATACAATACCTAATAATAACAAATATTTATTTGATATGACAGAGTTTAATGCTGGAATTTATCTTGTTAAGGTAAAATCGATAGCTGGAAAAGTAAGCACTTTAAAAGTGTTAAAAAACTAATTTAATAATTTACTAATTTAATAATAATATCATGAAACAATTTTATTTTTCAATTTTGCTAATTTTTGGTTTTACTTCTTTAAGTATTGCTCAAAATACAGTAACTGTAGACGCAAGTGCTGCACAAAATGGTTATGCAAATGTTTTTGAAACACCAGCAAATGGTGGAGGCTTTGTTTTTGGTCAAGCATGGGGCGTTCCAGATTTAAAGACGGTAGTTGATGCTAGTGCTAATACTCTAACACTCCAACCTAATTATAATAATTGGGGTGATGGAACAGATGGATTTTGGGTTGATCAAGGTACTGGTCTTGGAAATAAAAATTTTGAAGCTAACACTTATGTTGAAGATAATTCATTGGTAGGCAGTGAACTGACCTTCGAAGGATCCGTATCTTCCTATAATATTAGTTCTGATTATCAAGTATTAGCTTTTATTAAGGTTTTTAATGCTGATTTTTCTTTTCTAAAGCAGGAAAATTTTGAAATAGTAGCAACAGGAGACTTTTCAGTTTCTTATACCAATGTGGAAGCTTCAGATGCTGTTGTTCAATACGGCTTTCAAGTTTTAGGTTTAAATGCTAATCCTACTGAGGAAGCCTCTTTGGGTAGTGTAATTGTTGAATCAACACAACAAGAATTAGGTTTACCTTTAACTTTTGAAGGAGGACAACTTCCTGCATTTGGTGATTTTAATGGATCATCAACTCAAGTAATTGCAAATCCAGATGCTAGTGGAATCAATACAACGGCAAACGTTGCTGAGAATACGGTACCAGGTGGAGCATCTTTTGCTGGAGTAGGTATTGGAGTTCCAATCAACCTTACCAACGATAAGTATTTTAAAATGCAAGTTTGGTCACCGGTAGCTAATACACCTGTATTGTTAAAATTAGAAGGAGGACCACCACCGGTTGAGCGTCAAGTTACAACGACAACAACAGGTGCTTGGGAAGAAATTATATTTGATTTTAGT
>TARA_Y100000385_G_scaffold72198_1_pt1 | contig 12173 bp, 9 predicted proteins | sample TARA_Y100000385 | Tara Oceans TARA_Y100000385 (sample SAMEA2620980) | marine metagenome | biome: marine biome (ENVO:00000447); feature: surface water layer (ENVO:00002042); material: "saline water (ENVO:00002010), including plankton (ENVO:xxxxxxxx)" | depth 5 m
TCATCTGAAAAATCATAACCAGAATGAAATCCTAGTTTCCATTTTTGAGTAATTTTTATATTTCCTGAAAATCCAAGATTTTGTGTAGAAGTTTTTTCAGATTGCAAATTAGTTCCCATGTTTAAGTTATGAGTATAATTTACATTCAAATTCCATGGTATTTTATAAAAATCTCTTGTTTCCTCTTTATTTCTTTCTTCTTCTTCTTCTTCTTCTTCTTCTTCTTTGTTTTTTTTCTTAGTAAAAGTTTTATCGTTTATATTAAACCCAGCAGTAATGTTTGAGTTTCTAAACCTAGCAATCTTATTATTCTCAAATAGTTCAAATTTATGTTTCCTACCAGTGGAATCAATAATATAAGGATCAAAAACACTGCTGTAACTGATATTTATTTTATTAAGCAGTTTTGTTCTTAAATTTAAATTGATATAATTAAAATTAAAGGAGTCAGCAAACAGATTATATGAAGAAGAAAAATTCAAACTTTCAATTAGTTTCACCTTAGTTAGTTCTTCTACAGTATCTTTCTTGTTTCTTACTTTTATTCCGAAAATATGACCTAAACTAAAATTTATATTTCCAGATTCATTTTTTCTGGGAGTTCCATAAATTCCATTTTGCATAATAGAATATATATCTGTGTTTCCTAAGCTGTCTATTTGTACAGATTTGTAGAATCCAAATTTCTTGTCTGAAAAACCAGGGTTGTATGTAAAGGATAGATTAGGAGTCATTACATGTCGGAAAGCCGCTATTTTACCTTTCTTAAACTGACTAACACCATAAATTTTTGTGTTTATTGAGCTAATTAAATTATACTCACTAGCTCTAGTAAATTTATTTAATGTGTCTGTTATTACTTCAGTTCCGTTCCATTTTTTTTCAACCTGATTAATGTACCATCTTTCAGATAGATTTATACTTTGATTAAAAGTGAAATATTTTAATATTTTAAATGATGAGTTGATTGGAATGTTATGTCTCATTCCAGAATTGAAATTTTGTAAAGTGCTGTTGTGAAATAGTAATGAATCTGTAGTAGATATCTGATTTTTACTATTCATACTGTATCTCATTCCAATATTATCGTACCAATTTTTTGACCCTTTATTTCCTAGTGATTTAAATGGATAAATCTTATTCATGCTTAATGAAATATCAGGTAGTGTAAGGTTAACTTTATGTGTTTGAGTATTCTGATTATGACTTAGATTAGCAGATAAATTAAAAGGAGTTCCTTCAAATCTTTTGCTCCAATTTACATTAGAGGTGAATGTATTAGAAAGGTAGTCTGTAGAGTTTGTAAACGTATTATTTTTATGATATGTACTCGATCCAGCATTTACATTTGCAGAAAAACTTACCAATGGATCTGCTTTTGGGTCTTGTTTATGACTCCATCTCACAAAAAAATCTTTCTTAATTACATAGTTTGGAAAACCAAATTCACTTGTAATAATATTACCGTAATTAAGATTCAAAGACCCATTGTATTTATATCTCTTCTTATATCTAAAATTATTTTTTGAAGACCAACTTCCTTTTGTATAAATATCAGCTTTTAAAGTTAAATCAGTATAATTATTTAATGAAAAATAATATCCTCCATCTTTCAAGAAGAACCCCATATTTGCGGACTCTCCATAAGAAGGTATAATAATTCCGGAACTTTGTTTGTCAGTATTTGGAAAATATCCGAAGGGTAAAAATAAAGGAGTTGGAATATTGAAAAATGTCAAGTATGCTGGTCCTGTAACTATTTGTTTTTTAGGTATTAACTTAATTTTATTTGCACGAATAGAATAATGTGGATGTTCCGCATCACATGTAGTGTATTCTCCTTTTTTTAGGTATAATATATTGTCTTCTAGTTTCTTTACTTTTACTCCATGTATGTACCCTTCACCTTCTTTTGTGATTATCTTTTTTACAATACATTTCTTACTTTTCAGATTGTAAAGAATTTCAGTAGCTTTAAAACTTTCTTTCCCTTCCTTAAATACGGGATTACCAATAATTTTTCCTGTGCTATCTTTAGTCCCAACAGCTAAGATGGTATTTTCTTTCCAGTCAATCACTATTTTATTTGATGTGATCTTTATGTCTCCATATTCAATACTTGCATCTCCATACAAATATATCTTCTTATCTTCTATGTCTTGAATAATTGAATCATTACAATGTCGTTTAATGTCAAATTCTAATATATTTTCAGAACTATTTTTTGTTAGTGTATCGTTAAGAAAAAATGAGTTTTTTGCATAAGAATTGTTGAAAAATCCTGTTAATAAGAATGTGAATGAGACTAGTATAAGTGTATTTTTATTCAATCTTAGTGTTATTTTTGTATGTAAACTAATAGTAATTCTAGATTGGCTAAACTAAGTAAAATCTATCATACCTTTAATCTGTTTGGTAAACGCATTTTTTTGTTTTTTCTTCTGTTGGTCGGTGTAAATAATTTTTCTTTTTCACAATCTGCAGAAAAACAGATAAGAACAATAGTGATAGATGCTGGTCATGGAGGTAAAGACCCTGGTACAATGGGTACCAAAAGATATAAAATTTATGAAAAAGATATTGCTTTAGAGGTTTCCTTAATCCTAGGAAGATATATTGAAAAGAAATTTCCGGAAATTAAAGTTGTATACACAAGAAAAAAAGATGTTTTCCTAGAACTTTGGGAAAGAACAGAATTAGCTAATAAAAATGATGCAGATTTATTTATTTCTATACATTGTGATGGATTTAAGAATTCAGATGTTTCTGGTGCTAGTGTTTTTGTTATGGGTATGAGTAAACTTAAAGCTAATATGGATGTTGCAATGCGAGAAAACTCTGTAATGTATTTAGAAGATAATTTTAAAGAAAAATATGATGGGTTTGACCCGAAATCTGCTGAAAGTTATATTGTATTTAGTTTAATGCAAAACACTTATTTAGAACAGAGTATATCATTTGCTCAACAATTAGACATTCAATTTGTAGAGAGAGTTTACAGAAAAAGTAGAGGGGTGAAACAGGCTCCATTTTATGTAATTAGTAGAGTTAATATGCCTTCTGTTCTTATTGAACTAGGGTTTTTAACTAATCCTGATGAAGAAGATTTTCTTCATTCTGAAAACGGTCAGATTTACATGGCTTCTGCAATATTTAGAGCTTTTAAAGAATATAAAGAAACAGTAGATGGGTTGTTAGTAATTGATACAGATGATAGCAATGAAGATTTTAAAGAGATTGAAATATTAGAAAATAAAGATTTGAAAGAAGAATTAAATATAGTTTTTAAAATTCAATTAGGGACATATTTAAAATCCATGAAGAACTCTTCTGTTTTTGATGGAATGAATGTAGAAGAAGATCTTACAAATGGTACGTATAGATACTTTTTATCATTAGGAAATGACAAAAAAGAAGCGGATAAATTAAAATTAAAACACAGATCTGGTAAGTTTGCAGGAGCATTTATTGTAGCATTTTATAATGAAAAACAAATAAGTGTAAAAGAAGCCTTAGATTTGCTAAATAAATAAGATTATGAGTAATAAATTAAAATCAGTGACAGTGGGAGTCATTTCACTTCTATCAATCTTCTTGCTTTATTTTGGAATTAATTATCTAAAAGGAGTAAATGTAATGAACGATAAAAGAGTTTTGCATGCGTATTATCAGGATATTGCAGGATTAACTGAAGGAAACTCCATTACATTAAAAGGTCATAAGATTGGAACGGTAACTAAAATTTCCTTTGATGACAACAGAGATAATCAGTTAAAGGTGCTGATAAATATTGAAGATGACGTTCAGATTCCTGTCAATTCAAAAGCTAAGATTATTAGTTTAGATTTGTTGGGAACAAAAGGGATCTCTTTGATTCTAGGAGACACAAATGTTATGGCTATCTCGGGTTCAGAACTAGAATCTGCAATGGAATCTAGTTTACAAGATGAGGTAAATGCTCAGATTTTGCCACTTAAAAACAAAACAGAAGGATTAATTAGTTCTATTGATTCCGTAATGATTGTCATTACTTCAGTTTTTAATAAAGACGCAAGAGAAAGTTTAAATAAATCATTAACTGGTTTAGATAGAACATTTAAGACTCTGTCTAACACCATGTTAACGGTAAATAGTATTGTTAAAGGTAATGAGGAGAATTTAAATGAAATTATTTTAAATTTTAAAACAATCTCAACTAGTTTTAGTGAAAGTAATACAGAAATAAAAAATATTCTTTATAATTTTTCTTCTTTTTCTGATTCCTTAGCAAAATCAGATATTTTATCTACTTTAAACAATATTGATGAGATCACTAAACAAATAAATAATAATGAAGGAAGTTTAGGTTTACTTATAAATGATAAGAAATTATATAATAATTTACAAAAAGCTTCTAAGGAGTTAGAACAGCTTTTAGGAGATTTAAAAGATAATCCTGGAAGGTATGTTAGTTTTTCTGTACTTGGATCTAAGAATAAACCATATAAAGAACCAAAATCAGAATAATAAATGGGAGTGAATAATCTGTTTTTTTTAGCAGTATTTATTTTATTTATTGCACTTTTTGTAAGAAATCTCAGAAGAATTATTGCGAATATCCGATTAGGTAGAGATATTGATAGGTCTGATAGAAAATTAGATAGATGGAAGAATATGATTAGAGTTGCTCTTGGTCAGTCAAAAATGACCAGAAGACTAATTCCAGGTATTTTACATATAATAGTTTATTTAGGATTCTTAATCATAAATATAGAAATGATTGAGATTGTAGTTGATGGTATTTTTGGAACTCACAGATTTCTTGCAACTATTATTCCTGTAGGCTTATATAACTTTTTAATTGGATCTTTTGAAATACTAGCTTTACTTGTCTTAGTTGCTTGTATTATCTTATTTAGTAGAAGAAATTTTATTAAGATTAAGCGTTTTTGGAGCAAGGAAATGACTTCTTGGCCAAGAACAGATGCAAATCTAATCTTAATCTTTGAGGTTTTGTTAATGTCAGCTTTTCTTGTAATGAACGCTGCTGATGCTATTCTATTTACTAAAGATGTTTCTCATTATACAGTTGATTTTTCTAACCCTGTTTCACAGTTATTAGTTCCTTTATTTGATGGAATGAGTGCGAATGCGCTTTATTTATTAGAAAGATTTTCATGGTGGTTTCATATTATTGGGATTTTAGCATTTATGAATTATGTTTTAATATCGAAACATCTTCATATCTTCTTTGCATTCCCTAGTACTTTTTATGCACATTTAGATCCTTTAGGAAAGTTTAATAATTTAGAATCAGTGACTAAAGAAGTACGACTAATGATGGATCCGAATGCAGATCCTTATGCAGCTCCTTCAGAACCAACAGAAACAACTCAATCATTCGGAGCGAAAGATGTGACAGATCTAAACTGGGTTCAGTTATTAAATGCATATAGTTGTACAGAGTGTGGAAGATGTAGTTCAAATTGCCCTGCCAGTCAGACTGGGAAATTACTTTCGCCAAGAAAGATATTGATGGATACAAGAGATAGGATTACTGAGGTTTCAAATAACAAAAGAAAAAAGATAAAAGATAATAAATCTCTACTAGGAGATTATATTACCGCAGAAGAGTTATGGGCCTGTACATCATGTAATGCCTGTACTGATTCTTGCCCTATTGAATTAGATCCTTTATCTATAATTTTAGATATGAGGAGGTATTTGGTTATGGAACAATCAGCTGCTCCAACCGAACTAAACATGATGTTTACCAATGTAGAAAATAATGGAGCACCATGGCAATTCCCAGCAGCTGACAGATTAAAATGGAAAGATGAATAAATTAGTTGAAAAGATAGTAGACGGAGAACATATTTCTCCTGTATTACCAGATGATATTAAAAATTATCTAATAGATATTGATGGCACAGTATGTGATGATATTCCAAATGAAGAGCCTGAAAGAATGGCAACAGCTAATTTGTATCCTGATGCATTAGATATTTTAAATAAATGGTATGATGAAGGTCATTATATTACCTTCTTTACTTCAAGAATTGAAGAACATAGACAGGTTACAGAGTTGTGGCTGAAAGAAAATGGATTTAAGTACCATGGATTACTTATGGGTAAACCAAGGGGAGGTAACTATCATTGGGTAGATAATCATATTGTCAGAGCTACTAAGTTTGAAGGTAAGTTTACAGATTTAATAGATAAGGAAGTTACCATTCAAGTTTTTAAACCTTAAGAATGAGTGAATTACAGGTAAAAACAATGTCTGAATTTATGGCAGAAGGGAAGGAGGTAGATATTCTTTTTTGGGTAGGAAGTGCCGGAAGTTTTGATGATAGAGCAAAGAAAATTACTAGAGCATTTGTTAAAATACTGAATAGTTCAGGTGTTAACTTTGGAGTATTAGGTTCTGAAGAATCATCAAGTGGAGATGCAGCAAAGCGTGCTGGAAATGAATTCTTATTCCAAATGCAAGCCATGATGAATATTGAGGTAATGAATGCTTATAATGTAAAACGAATTGTAACTACATGTCCACATTCATACAATACGATTAAGAATGAATATAAAGGCTTAGGAGGAGATTATAAGGTTCAGCATCATACTGAGTTTATTACAGAGCTTATGTCTGAAGGAAAGCTAAATATAACAGGCAACTTAATTGGTAAAAAAGTAACTTATCATGACCCTTGTTATTTGGGTAGAGCTAATAATGTATATGATAAACCTAGGGAATTGATTAAATCATTAGGAGTAGAGTTAGTTGAAATGAAAAGAAATAAAAGACTTTCTTTTTGTTGTGGGGCAGGTGGGGCTCAAATGTTTAAAGAACCAGAAAACGGAACTCAAGAGATTAATATTAACCGTACGAAAGAGGCTTTATCTTTAAATCCGGATATTATAGCTACGGGATGTCCTTTTTGTAATACTATGATGTCTGACGGAGTTAAATCAGTAAATGAAGGATCTGCTGAGGTATTAGATATTGCGGAGTTAATAGCGGATAATCTTTAATGTTAGTAGATTTTAATACTATTTCTGACGAATCCAGAATTTGGATTTTTGCAGCAGAACAGAAATTATTGAATCATCAAGAGAATCATATTCTAAAATCTATTTCTGATCATCTTCAAAATTGGGAAACTCATAAAACACCCTTAACGGCTGGAGTTTCAATTTTAGAAAACCAATTTGTTGTTGTTGCTTTGGATGAAACTAAAAATGGAGCAAGTGGGTGTTCAATTGATACACTTCAAAATAAGATACAAAATTTAGAAAAAGAGCTTTCAGTTTCTCTAATGAACCGATTAAATGTGTTTTGTAAGATAGATGATAAAATACACTGTATACCTATGAACAAATTAGCAGAGAATACAAATAAAGATACTTTATTTTACGATCTTACCATACAAAAGAAATCAGAGTTATATTCCTACTTAAAACCGATTAGCGAAGGCTGGTGCGCTAGTTATTTATAAACTAACAATTAATTTAAAATTTAATTGTCGGGGAGTTAGGTAGTTCGGAACTGCATATTGTCTTCCACTTACATCTGCTACCCAAAGGTAGGATACTGTATTGTCAATATCTAATAAATTGAATACTTCTACAGAAATCCACATAGAATTCAATTTATTCAGTAAATTAACTTTACTCTTTTTGTCTTCAGCTTTTATTACTGCAGAAAAACCAATATCTACTCTTCTGTATTCTGGCATTCTTAGTATATCTTGATATTTATCTGAATTTGGTGGTCCGAAAGAAAGCCCTGTTCCGTACATCATGCTTAGATGCATTTTATAGTTCGGATTTCCTGGTAAGTAATCCTGAAAAAATAGAGAAAAATTAACTCTTTGATCTGTTGGTCTAGGTATAAAACCTGGATAGATTGTTTCTCCAGTTTCCTCATCAATATAAAAATCATCTTCAATATCTTCCATTGTTTGCATTACAGATAAAGAAGCCCAACTTTCTACTCCTGTAACAAATTCTCCATTTATTTTTAAGTCAGCACCAGTAGCGTATCCGTTAGAATTATTTTCTGCCAGATATTGAATTCTTACATTATCTACTTTGTATGGGATTAGGTTTTGTAGATCTTTATAGTAGATTTCAGATATTAATTTAAATGGTCTTCCCCAACTATAAAATAGATAATCAGACCCTAAAACAAAGTGTATTGATTTCTGACTTTCAATATTTGGATTTAGTTCTCCTTCTAGGTTTCGGAGTTCTCTGTAAAAAGGAGATTGATAATAAATCCCTGTAGCAGCTCTGAAAACTACATCTTTTTCCCAAAGAGGAATGAAAGCCAAATTTAATCTGGGAGAAAACAGAAACTCTTTGTTAAAACTCCAATAGGAAGCTCTTGTTCCGGCATTTATTGTAAAGTTTCCAATATCTTTATTGTATTGAATAAATCCTGATTCTCTAAAAGAGGAAAGTTTTAGATAAGTTTTTAGGAATTCAGTCATGAGTAGTTCTTGTGTTGTATCCGAATTTCCATTAATATTATCGCTTGCGTGAGGTAGTGTAAAACCAGCAGAGTCGATAAGAGTCCATTCTTTGATATGGTCAGTTATTTCTTCTTTTTGTAGTTTCATTCCCCATTCCCATTTAGTATTATCATTTTGTATATAGTGTCCGTTTAAGGATGTGTTTAATACAATAGCTTCTAAGTTGTTTCTGGCATGATTGATAAATTTTCCAACTCCTCTATCAAATCTCACATCTCCGAAATTGTCTGAACCAAGGTTATTATCTAATTGATATAACCAATATTCTCCTAAAATATCAAAACTTTCAGATTCTATTGTTTTAAATACGGAAGTAGTAAGATTTAGTTTTGTTTTTAGGTTAGGAGAGACGCTTGTGTTTAAAGCACCAAAGTAGGTGTTGTATTGGTCTGATTCTTGTCCTTCAAAAAATATTCTCAGTTTTAGAGCTTCATTTAAAGTACCAAATTCGGTATCTCTATTTTCAGGTATCATTCGGTATTTATTTTGAGATATATTTCCTAAAAAACTAATTGACCAATTATCTTTTAATTGATATTTGAGATAAGTTTGTGCATCTGAGAAATTTGGTTTGTACTCAGCTCTGGTGTCCATTGCATTTAAAAGATACTGATTACTTTTATTTCGAAAACCAAATAAATATGAGAATTTATTGTTAGATGTTATTCCTTCAAAATGTGCAGATCCACCTAATAAACTCATTTGTAAAGATGCCTTATTTTTTGTAGGAGTTTTGTAAGTGATATCTAATACAGAGGACATCTTATCTCCGTATTTCGCTTCAAATCCACCAGCAGAAAACAAGATATTTTCTACCATATCAGAATTAACAAAACTTAATCCTTCTTGCTGACCAGAATGAACTAAAAATGGTCGGTAAACTTCAATTCCGTTTACATAAACCATATTTTCATCAAAATTTCCTCCACGAACAGAATATTGAGAACTTAATTCGTTTGCAGAACTAACTCCAGGTAAGGTTTTTAAAATCGACTCTACACCTCCTCCAGAATTAGGAATTAAGCTTACATGTTGTGTTTTTATTTTACTAAGAGCCTGCTTTCTAGTTTTTTTATCTTTTACAATTATATCATCAATGAGTTTTCCTTCTTTGCTTAGCTGAATATCAAGAGTATAAATTTGTCCGTTTTTTAACATAGGTATCCTGATATTTTTTACACCAAAACCAATAAATGAAACCTCTATTATTACTGATCTATTTGCTCTTAAATTTAATGAGTATTTTCCTGTTTTATCAGATGAAACCCCTGTATTTTCACCCTTTATTACAATATTACTTCCTGGTAAAACCTCTTTATTATTATCGGTAATAGTTCCGATTAATTTTTGTCCGATAGAAGTTAAACTAATCAGAGATAAAATTAGGATATAAAGATGTTTATTCATTCGTTTGCAAAAATATAAATAAAGTTGAGCTACTTATAAACTCATCATAATTTTGTTTAGTATATTTACCAGATAAAAAATAATCAAATGAAAAAGGTGTTGATTTTATGTACTGGAAATTCCTGTAGGTCGCAAATGGCTGAAGGTTGGTTAAAACATTTCACCTCTAAAGAGAATATAGAAGTTTACTCTGCAGGTACAAAACCAGAATTAGTAAATCCGTATGCTGTAAAAGTAATGAGTATAGAAGGAATAGATATTTCTTCTAATCAATCTAATAATGTTGATGAATATAAAGATATAGAATTTAACTTTGTCATTACAGTTTGTGACAACGCACAAGAACTTTGCCCCTTCTTCCCATCTGCTTCTAAAATGATACATAATAGTTTCTTAGATCCAGCGAAAGCAAGAGGTACTAAAAAAGAGTTGATAAAAGTGTATTCTGATGTAAGTAATGATCTAAAGCAATTTATGGAACAATTTGCAAATGATAACCTCTTGAACTAAAAATCAGTAGTAAAATTTTGCATAAAAGTAGTTTCGTTATTTAATTTATCTTTTACTACTAATTTTAAAGTGTGTTCTCCTTTTTTTAGTTTTTCTCTTTCCATGTAATAAACAAGTAAGTTAGTTTTAAAATCGTATTCCATCAAAATCCATTTTCCATCTATTTCTCCTCTATAAAAAGAAATGCCACTTTCATTATCTGATATTTTTACTGAAATATTTCCCGAGTATTTATCATTTGTATTATATGTAACATTATAATTAGAAATGATAGGGTTTAAAGTGTCAGCTATAATAGTAAAAGATCCAAATTCTCTAGTTTTTGCAAGTAGATTTCCATCTTTCCAGGTTTTCCCTTTGTATTTAAAAGTTCCATCATCTCTAACTTGTGCAATATAAACTTTATCTTTCAAGTTATTAGGAATGTCTGATTTTATAGAAACCACATATTCTTTATGTAAAGGAACGTTTTTTTTCATAAAATTATGAATCTCAGATAAGGTCTTATTAGTTCTCGGTGTCTCAGAATAAGAAATATCACAGTTTTCATATAGACTGTATCTTTCTAAATGTGCTTCAAAATTCAAAGAAGAATAAATATTTTCTTGATTATAAATAAATTGATCGTCTTGTTCAGTCTTGTTAAATTTGTTTTTACTTTCTTTAGATTGTATATTAAATTTTAGTGTAGATGTATTTCCTTTGATGTCTGAAACTTCAAATCTTATTTTATGAAGTAAACTATCGGTAAAATTTATAATTCCTTTATTTATATTTTTCTTATAATTAGACAATTTATTGAAGGGAAGAGTATAACATCTGTTAAATTTGATTGACTGATCAATATAACATCCGTAATCAATATGAGAATTGATAAATCTTTTTTCCGAAAAATTAAGTTCATCAACTTCAAAATGATGAATCATATTATCGTTAATAAATAATTTTATTGCATACACTCCATTTTTGTTGTTAGGAGCTCCGTTTTGCCTATCAATTGTAGAAATACCAAATGAAATATCTCCATGTACTGTTATCTCAGAATTATTATTCAATAAATACCCCTCCTCATCTTTCTTTAATGAGATTCTAAGATCTTTATTTTTATTATTTATTGTTGAATTGTTATGAGTATAGATCTTTATTTCTGATAGTACTGGATTTATATTATCATCAACTTCAAAACCAAAAGAGAGAGGGTTTAATGTGTGTTCCGATTTTGTGTCTCTAATCTCAAAATGTAAATGAGGCCCACCGCTTCCTCCTGAGTTTCCGGATAAACCAATAACATCTCCTTGTTTTACTAAAAGAGTGTTTCTTGCTGGATAGTAATTTATTTCAAAACTTTCTTTTTTATATTGTTGTTCGTTTATTATTTTCGTTATTTCATCATTAAAAATCTGCATATGTGCGTATACAGATGTATGTCCTGTTTCTGGATGAACTATGTAAATCACCTTACCATACCCCCAAGTAGAAACTTTTATTCTACTAATGTATCCATCCGCAATTGATCTAATCTCTTTACCTTCTATGCTTTCAGTTTTTATATCAATTCCAGTATGAAAGTGATTGCTTCTTAATTCTCCAAAAGTTCCTGAAAGTAATAAAGGAAAATCAAAGGGTGAAATATAATTCTGAGAGATTGAACTAATTGATATAAGGATAAATAGGAGTGTGAACAACCTTTTCATAGAGTTATTTTAATAAGATTTACAAATATAACATCAAACTATATTAGAA
>TARA_Y100000385_G_C13108806_1_pt1 | contig 12152 bp, 13 predicted proteins | sample TARA_Y100000385 | Tara Oceans TARA_Y100000385 (sample SAMEA2620980) | marine metagenome | biome: marine biome (ENVO:00000447); feature: surface water layer (ENVO:00002042); material: "saline water (ENVO:00002010), including plankton (ENVO:xxxxxxxx)" | depth 5 m
GTATAAGTCATACGAGCATCATGCGATAGACTAACCATAACAAGCGTACCGTTCTTTGCATTAGTCACAGGCCGCAGCGTTTTCTTACCCCAACGTTTTGCATTTTTCTTGTGGTCGTTATATACAAAATGCAACCCGTCATCATTCACCGTGAAGGTATACCCCAAGTACAGACCACCGTCATTTACAGATGTTTGTCTTTTTGGTATATGAGCGTACCAATCAACCTCTCCTTCTTTATCAATACTTAGGACTACGATATCATTGTAATGATAATAATAAGTAGTGGTAGTTGCTCCTCTTCCTGTTTGTTGCGTTACCACGCGAACCTCATAATCTTCCGCAATCGCATATACTCCGCCATCAGGCCTTGGTAAGAATTGTCTAAATACAAAGTCACGTCTTATTCCGCGTCCTCTTCTTGCCCGAAACCTGTTAAACTGTGCTACAAATTCTCCCGAAAACGGGTTCATATTTGAGCTTACCAACTCGCCCGTTGTTTGATTAATAGAAATATAAAAAGCCCCGTCCATGTCATAACTGTTTCTATTACCATAAAAACCCGAAACGGCCATTTCATTGCCCTTTAAGTCGCATTCAATTCCTACAGACTGTACGGCCACATTTTTAAGACCGAGGTTAAACTCTGTAATCTGATTATCCTCCCCAGCACCTATTCTCAATAGTTTGTACTCAATATTTTTCCCTGTTGTTCTAGCAATGCCGAATCTGCTGTCAAATGCACTTAAAACAAAAATATCCCCTGAATTAGTTAAGTCAAAAACCAAAACATTAAAATTTCTATCCGCATAGGTCAATTCTATATCTGCATTCCATAATTCTTCCAGGTTCTTTGAATAGACACGAACGTAAAAATTCTCACTACCCCCTCGCTGATCCGGCGGTGCCGTAAAGACAGCGAATTTGGAACCGTCATGAGACGCGCGGATAGCGAAATCGCCTTCGAAGCGCCTTTTAGAATCAAAAGTCTCTATCAACTTTGGCTCGCTTAGATTTGCTAACGTATCTAACGTTCTAACTAGGAGATATTTTTCATCTGTCTGCGGATGGTAACTTTCATAAAACAAGAACTGTATATCACCTAGCATAAGACCTTGTTTGAAAACTACTTTTCTACCGTTCCATTCCCATCTAGGATTTTTTAATAACCATTCTTCGCTTAAATCAAAGCGGTTGTAATAGGCAAAGTATTCGTCTCTAGCACCAGAAAGAACAGAGTTTGTTCCCTTGCGATAAGTAAAGAAACCTGTCTCCCCTGCCTGCAGTATTCTATCAAATTTTGCATTCCGAGTATTGTATTCTGGACTCCATTCAACAATGGGATATGAACCTTGACTATGTGCGTTTGTTAGGCATAAACTGAACAACAAGGTGATAAGCCAAGAGCGCATTTTAATCTTCATAAATTTCAGTAAAGTTTTGTACATTGATGAAGATACACCTCCCTAACGAATTAATTAAATGAATATGAATAGATTTCTAGTTGCATTGGCTTTTCTAGGATTTTTAGGTGTTGAGGCTAATGCCCAAGCAGTAATAGTTAGAAAAAGACAACTAAATACTGACTCCGGGACGAACCCCTCTGTTCGTTACAGTCCCTCTAGTTCTTCCTCTAGAATTGGCAACATGTATTACAGCAGATACAATCATGCGATTAAGATTAGCCCTGCCGCATTAATTGCTGGAGAAATCCCTATATCCTACGAACTTAAAGTAAGTGATTACCTAACGGTAGAAGCAGGATTAGGTATAACAACATACAATGTGACGGAAGATTTAATTCGTGGTTATAGTGTTCGAGGGGATGGCGAAACGGTAAGTAAAGTCAGTTATTCCACATTATTTAATACCAAATTTTTTCCCGAAGGCAACTCATTTCAAGACGGATATTATATCGCCTTCAATTTGAATCTTCGCAATTATGTACAAGATTTCACTACGCTAGATAATTTTGGAACTGATACTACTGTAAATGAATTTTTTAGATGGGCAGATATCGGGTTTACCACTGGCCTGCAAAGTAGGCCGTCGGAAAAGATGATTATTGATTGGTATATTGGAGCCGGAATAAGACAAAAAAACAGGTCTACCACAGACTATGAACAAGTTTTTGACCCTATAAGTGGTATCTATCAAGGTCAATACATCCTACAGCAGAAGACATCGGTAGCACCTGCGCTTTTAGGCGGTGTAAAAATTAGCTTGTTGTTCAGGTAATCACTCTACAGATATAGAGAAAGATGAAATCACTTGGTCACTGACCAGTTCTGCAGTGGCATACGTATTGACTGTAGTATGCGTGAATCCATTATTTTCCAGAGAAACCGCACTAAGAAGTCGGTCTAAATCCAATTGAATAACAACATGGTCACCAGGGTTAATTTGCACCTTATAGAGGGCCACTCGGTATAAATCATCTGTTCCTGTATGCCAAATAATTGAGCTGTTTGAACCTGCGTTACTCAAATCGCCGGAATCATTGAATCGACCTTCAACTTTCAAAAACCTGTATTTAGAGGCCCAAGTCCAATACATAGCAAAAGCACTGCTAAGTGGATGACTGGTTTCAAAAGTGGTAGGATCCATACTATTCAATTGCTTTGGAACCCCAAGACTAAAGCTGAATTCGTCATGAGACTTATCTACAGCCAGGGTATAATTACTATACAGGCTATCGCTAGGATCTATAAAAAGTACTTCACTAAGCATTCGGTCTCCTAAGTACATTTCAGAAATGTAGAAATGGAATAAATCAATGGCAATTGCAGTATCTCCTTTGTTAAAAGGAGTGCTATTTAGATAAGGAATATCGTCTTGAATAAGCTGAAATTCAATTGTGATTTCTTTTTCTTGAGGTCTACAACTAAATAAAGATAATAGTGCAGCAAAAAAGGCTATTACAGGAGTTTTCAAATACTAAAGTTTAAAAACGAATTCACTCTTCAAGTTATCACTCAAGATTTGTGCTTTATTGTAGTCACTCATATCTCCAGGATCAGAATTTATCTCAGGAGTTGTGGAAGGCTGTAGTCCAAGGAATAGCTTGTCAATATCTAAGTTCAAAATGAAAAACACGCCCATGTTTGCGCCAACACTAAAGTTCCGTTTTTCACTCCTATCTATGACCATGTCCTCAGTGGCAATTCTCCATGTGAACGTGCTCTTTGGCGTTGTAAATGTTGAATCTGCCGGATCAAATACGCGTCCTTCCAATTGAAAAAAGCTATGACCTAAATTTGGACCGTTCCACATGTGGCCTTTGGACAATGGATTTGTTGCATCAAGTGTTTCGGGAGCACTATAGGCTCTTGCACTATCTAACCCAATATGGTAATTTAATCTACCATTGTAAGAACCTTGAGCTAATTGAGCAAGCTTCACCTCCGAAGTAGTGAGTAAATCAATCACTGTTAAGTCATTTTCTGTTCGCGTAGTATCCTGTTCATCATAACTCACGAATTCAGCTCCACTTAGCGTAATGTATGCGTGAGAAAGCTTGATGAAATCACCGTTGATTTGATAGAGCGTATTTGTATCTGCAATATTGCCGTCAAAATACTTGTAAGCACGTATGTAAATATTTCGGTCGTCTAAGGCCGCCGGATCAATGATATCTATCTCTCTTTCACACGAGGTAAAGGCAACAATGGCCGCAAGGATAACTAGGATTTTTTTCATTCTTCTTTAATTTTCAAAAACTCTGGAGCTTGCTCTATAGCTACCATTATTTGATCTAATAAATCGTCATTCTCTTTGGTAAAATCTAACTCCAATGGTTCCTTAAAGGTAATAGTTAAAAGATTACCTGTGCTCTTCACTAACATACCCGTTTTGTCGAATGCTCGACGAAAACCATTTATGACCACTGGAACAACCACTGGATTCAACTCTCTAATCAAGTGTACCGTGCCTCTTCTACCTTTTACAAAGGGCCGAGTGGTGCCTTGAGGAAAGGTGATGGTCCATCCCGTCTCCATGGCCTTTTTAATATTCGCTATATCCTTAGGATCAACGCCTCTATTTATTTGCTTACCTGACTCACGCCACGTTCTTTTGATGCTCACACTACCGGCATACTGCATCAATTTTGGCAACAACCCTTTTTTCATTGTTTCAGCGGCAGCTATAAAAAACACATTTAACTTAGGTCTAAATAGCGTAAAGAAAGGGACGCGATTGTAGACCTTATTCTCTGTGGCATTGAACACTTGGTATAGTGCGCTAACATCCGCAAAATAAGTCTGATGATTACTAACGAACAACACACCGCGCTTTGGAAGCCCTTTCAGCTTATCTCCTCCAATGATTTGTATTGAATTTATCCTAAAAAACCTATACCAGGTAATAATACCAAAAACAAAAATGACCACCCTCTTAATGAAAAGATTGTATCCAAAACTGTCTTGTTTAAATGGATTTAGCACACGGATTTATTTCTGTTGCTTGGCAAATATAAACCTTAAGAAAGTAGCGCTGCCAATCTAGCTGTAATGATTGCCGTTGCCCCCCAGATCATCTCCTCTTCCCAAACATAGGCAGGTACTTTCATCTTCCCCATCTTAGTAGGTACTTTAACCGAGTCAACTAATTCGCCAGTAAGAATCATATTTAAGGGAACTGAAAAAGTATAGGCTACTTCCTTGGTTTCCAAGATTAAATCATGCTTTTGTTCTGCAAAACTCACAAACGGATAGACTAAAAAGTTGGAGGGAGGTATATACAGAGGTGACATTTCCTTTACAATTTGGAACATACTACTTTTCAGTCCCACCTCTTCTTCGGCCTCTCTTATTGCGGTATGCTCAAAATCAGCATCTACCGTTTCTCTTTTACCTCCAGGAAAACTAACCTGACCGCCATGCGTCCCCTCGTACGCGGGTCTTTTCATATATAAGATTTCGAGATCTTTTTGCCCTTGAAAAACATGCACTAATACAGCTGCCTTATTGGCTTTTTTTAGAGTCTGGGCAGATGGCTTCACTAATTTTCTATACCAAGGCATCATAGAATGAGCCATGGAAAAATCATCATTAGATTTTTGTATTCGGTTTATAAATTCTGACGCCATCATAAAGACGAAATTAGGCTAGAAGAGGATTCTCATTGAACTTTATGGGTTATTTTTGTTATCTATCAAAAATCTCAATCTCATAAGTCTTGACTATTACACAACTCCGCTATATCATTGCCGTTGACAATCACCGGCACTTCGCACGGGCTGCTGAAGCATGCTTTGTTACTCAACCAACCTTAAGCATGCAAATCCAAAAATTGGAAGAAGAATTGGACATCCTAATTTTTGATCGTTCAAAGCAACCTATTGTCCCCACACCCTTAGGCCTAAAAATCCTAGATCAGGCGAGAAAAGTACTTCAAGAAGCCGCCATTCTTGAACATATGTCTAAACAAATAAAAGGGACGTTTCAAGGCGAACTTCGTCTTGCTGTAATACCTACAGTTGCACCAAGTTTACTGCCAAGGTTTTTGGTGGAGTTCAACAAGGCCTATCCAAAAATAAAATTGTTCGTTGAAGAAATGAAGACGTCCGATATGATTGAAGCGTTGCGTAAAGACCGAATAGATGTTGGTATCGCAGCAACACCATTGGAAGAAAAAGGAGTCGTAGAAAAACCATTATATCACGAACCATTTGTTGCTTTTGTGCCCAGTTACCACCGTATGGCAAAGGATAAATTTTTGTTAGCCTCTGAAATTAACCCTGAGGAGCTATTATTGCTAAATGAAGGTCATTGTTTTCGAAATAGTGTGTTATCCCTTTGTAATTCTATCAACCTCAATTCAGAGGGCATCCACATGGAAAGTGGTCATTTTGATACCCTTGTTAAATTGGCGGATAAAGGGATGGGCATGACTTTGTTACCTTACTTAACAGGTATAGACCTCAACGATAGGTATAAGAGTTACGTGAAACCCATTGCGGAACCTACTCCTACGAGGCAGGTAAGTCTTATTTATTCTAGAGCTCAACTCAAGTTAGAGTGGATAGAAGCGCTTGGCGAGACTATAAAGAAGCATTTACCTAAAAAAGTATTGCAGCAACCTGAACATGTGGTTAGCCCACTGTAAGGAGTACGTATCCAAGAAGGGTTAACAATATCAAAGCGGCAATATTTAAGATGAATCCTCTAATCATCATATAGCGTACCGTCAGCCTACCCGTAGAAAACACAATTGCATTAGGAGGTGTGGCCATTGGCAACATGAAAGCACAACTTGCACCTAAAACAAGTGGAATACTCAAAATCTCCATGGACCACCCAAAAGTGATGGACAAACTAAAAACCAACGGCATCAATGCGCTCACTAAAGCCATATTACTCAATAGTTCCGTAGCAAAGACGCCCAACATTGCCATAATAAAAACCCAGATAATAAGAGGGATCTCACCCAAAGACTGCATACTTGACTCTAACATTCCAAACCATTGACTTTGCTGCAGGGTTCCAGCCAAAGCAAGTCCTCCACCAAAAAGAACTAGAATACCCCAAGGTAGCTTAGAGGTTGCCTCCCAATCCACAATAGTCGATCCTTTCTCACCAATAACTGTAAATAACAACAACGCCGCGATCAAAGAAATACCGGTGTCCGACCAATGTATGTGCTCACTAATTCCGCCCAAATAAGGTCTTACTATCCATAAAATTGCCGTGACAACAAAAATCAGCGCCACCCGCTTCTGGACACGGCTGATAGCTCCAAGTTTTTCCCATTCATTTGCGAGAAAATCAGCGGTGCCCTCCTCCGTTATGCTTGAAAACTCCACACCACGAAAACTTCGCGACAGAATAACGAATGCTACGATACCCATGCTAATAGCGGCAGAAAGGCCAATTGGAAGCCATTCTACAAAACCTATTTCTCGATCAAAATTTTCACTTAAAAACCCTGCAAAAATCATATTAGGCGGCGTGCCAATTAAAGTGGCCATCCCACCAATATTCGCAGCCCATGCAACAGATAAGAGCAAGGGGCGCTCTACCTTTACAGATACATTCTTAGGCAGAACAGACAACACGCTCGTAACGATCGGAAGCATCATAATAGAAGTTGCTGTGTTACTAATCCACATGGACATAAAGCCTGTACTAAGCATGAAACCCGCAAGTAAACCCCGCCCTTCTGTTCCTGTTTTACGTAAAATCCAAAGGGCAATTCTATAATGTAAATTGGTCTGTTCTAATGCCCTTGCAAGGACAAATCCTCCAAAAAACAAGTACACAAGAGGATGTGCATAATAGCTTGACATACTTTTTGCCTCCATAATCCCAAATAAAGGAAAAAGCAATAGCGGCAACAACGCTGTTACTGCCAAGTGTACCGTTTCGGAAATCCACCACATGAGCATCCAAAAGGTGATACCAAGAAGTATAAAGTGTGATTCAAAGCCGCCGATTGTAGCAGTAAATAGTGCTACGATTGGTCCAAGAAAGCGAATTAAGACTGTACTTTTGATACTCATTCTACAAAGTTTATGAGATTGGTTTTTGCCACCCACAATGCGGGTAAGTTACGAGAGGTTAAGGAATTAATTGGACACAAATACAAAGTTATTGGTCTAAGCGATCTTGGTGATCATGAGGACATCCCTGAAAACGAACCTAACCTGGAGGGAAATGCATTATTCAAAGCACGTGTGATATGGAATAAATACGGAACACCCTGCTTTTCGGACGATACAGGTTTAGAGGTAGATGCTTTAAATGGTGCACCAGGTGTGATTAGCGCAAGATATGCAGGTGAAGCAAGAGACCCTCAAGCGAACATGGATAAGATTCTTTCTGCTCTAGAATTTGAGAAAAAAAGAACGGCACAATTTCGTACTGCTATTGCACTTATTCTAGACGGTAAGGAACATGTTTTTGAAGGGATTGTAAAAGGAACAATAGCAACGCAGCGCCAAGGAGTTAAGGGCTTTGGCTATGACCCTATTTTCATACCCGAAGGGCATAATCGGAGTTTTGCTCAAATGGATAACGCAGAGAAAAACAGTATGAGTCATAGAGGACGTGCCATCTCTAAACTCGTAGACTTCCTTATCTAATCTTCATTCTCTTCAGATCGAGAAAAGAAACTAAAATTCACGTGTCCATAACGACGGTGTTCCCTGAAACCCGGTAAATGACTTAGATCAGTCTGATCACTATGCTCAATAATGGCTTCGCCCACCTCAGTTAAAAGTTCATGCTCCATTATGCCGCGTGCTAAATCTTCATAATGCTCATAATCGTAGGGGGGATCTGCAAAAACAATGTCGTACTGAGTTGAATTTCGTCTAACCCATTGCAAGGCATCAGCCTGAACGGCTTGAATATCCGCTTCTAAATCATCGGAGATTTTCGAAATGAATCGGACACACTCTCTATGCATATCTACTGCAACTATTTCTTGTGCGCCTCTTGAAGCAAACTCATAGCTAATATTACCTGTACCTGAAAATAAATCCAGTACACGTAGGTCTTCAAAGTAAAATCTATTGTTTAGGATATTAAACAAACTCTCCTTACCAAAATCCGTTGTAGGACGGGACGGCAGATTTTTAGGGGCCTTAATGCGCTTACTGCGCCACTTTCCGCTGATTATCCTCATATTCTCAGTAATGCGCCAAACGAAGCTATATCTACCTCATTCATAGCAGAACTAACTTTCACGTATTTAGAAACCTTGATCCCTTCTACATTGAAAAAATAAGGCTTAACGAATGCTCTGTATGCGCTATGAGCTACTCCAGTTATTTCAAGGTGAAGCGTTTCCCTATTCCACTTCAATTGTTCTGTAATATTTCCAAGATGGTATAGCAAATCTTCCTTTGACTCAATAGGCAAGTTATTAACTAGATAGATCTTCTTACCTTCCAAGGCGTAAAAATTGGCGGTCCTTCCACCCAAATCAACCCAAATCTTTTTGCCTTTAGATTGGCTCATTTTTTCAAGCTGCAATAGCCAATTGTGCTCGATTTCTTGTTCTTTAATCTCGGATGAAGTCAAAAATGCAGCAGCCTTGCATTCTAATTTATTAGAAGAAAATATTTTATTTGCCTTTTGGCCTAATAGATGCTTGGTCCATCCCAAATCTTTGGGCATTAATGGCGCGGGCAACAAGGTGGATGAAGCAAAATCACTAGCCAAAACAACCTTTCCCGGAATTTGCGGAAAGAATGACATTACCTCTTGGAAAGGTTCTACAGACAAATCAGAACCCGGTAAACACCCAATCATGTACAGCTGATTCGTAGTTGAGTTTTTAACTAAAAAAGAAAGTCCATCCTGCTCACGCAAGATGGACAATGTGCAATTTTCCGCCTTTGCCGATTCAAAGGCTGGATCAATATTAGTCTGCTTTACAGTATGAGTTCTCGTAATTACCACTAATTGTTGGTTCTGTTAATGACCCAATAGTAAGAGAATTATTTTCAGCCTTACCATATGCTTGTGGGAAGTTTTCCGCAATATCTGCAAAAATTACTTTGTATGGAGCGCTTACTTCAAAGGTGGCGACATCAACACCGTTTTTATTTATTTCTGAAGCATCCATGCTAAAAGAAGAGTCCGTACCAGAAATATGTCGCAATGATTCTGCCATGAATCCTTCGCCAAAAAGCTGCATACTTACTTTCTCTTGACCAAGTACTCTGATCATTACGGAATCCTTATTCATTTCCTTCTGATAAATCTTATCATAATACATGAAAGATGTATCCTTTCTCTCAATGATACTTATGAATCCGGTATCAACAAAACCCACCAGTTCTTGAATTGAGGCGCAATAACTGCCCATCTCACTCTTATAAGCCAATTGAGCTTCACGAATATTTTCTAATTGCTCTGTAATATCACACAATCTTGAGCGCTCAATACGCTGAAACTTGATGGGTTGCATAATACTTTGGTAGATTCGTATGGTCAAAAACAGACACGCTACGATGAGAACTGCTTTAATTCCGAGTTGTACCTTTGAATTCATTGTAATTGTTCACGATTAATCGCTTCAAAACTACAATATTTTTTAATTGCTTACACCGCAATCCACATACGCAGATCTAAAAGGCTTTTTCCCATTCGAACCGACTGAGGACCAAGATACTTTGCTTAAAAAGTTAGCTCTTTACCTAAGTGTTAAACGCATCCATCCTGAGGTACTCATTGTTAAAGGATATGCAGGGACGGGAAAAACAACCATTTTAAAATCCGTTGTTGCCACTCATAAAAAACACCAGCGCAAAATACTGCTCATGGCCCCAACAGGAAGAGCAGCAAAAGTAATGGGAGGCGCAGCGGGGAAGAATGCTTTTACCATTCACAGAAGCCTATATAGACCTAGCATTGCATCTGGAGGGGTAGCAAAATTCATCCTCGCTAACAATGCACACAAAAACACCACATTTGTTGTTGATGAAGCCGGATTAATTGCCACTAATACCGATAGCACTCTTGGGGGCAATTCATTATTAGAAGACTTATTAACCTTTGTTTTCACAGACGCTTCTAATAGTTTGATTCTTGTTGGTGATCCAGCACAGTTGCCTCCCGTGGGTCAGCCAAAAAGCCCTGCACTCAATTCAGACTATTTCACCCGAGCAGGTTTTAATACCGTAGAACACACGCTGCGCGCGGTGGTTAGGCAGGCATTGGACAGTTTTATTTTGCGCAATGCCACACAGCTCAGAGAGCTTATTGAAAAGGACTCATCCGATGCCCCTAAAATGCTTCCAGGAAAAGACTTTATTGTCATTGAAGACGGCTACCAACTGCAGGAAGTTTTTGAACAATTATATACTTCCAAAGGTGAGGGTAATACCATGGTTGTCCGGTCGAATAAAAAAGCAAACAACTACAATCAAGGTATTCGTGGCAGAATCAAATTTCAAGAAGATCAAATTTCTGCTGGTGACCAATTCATGGTAGTTAAAAACAACTATTTCTGGCTATCCGATACCTCTAAAATGGGATTTATAGCAAATGGTGAAATTGGAGAAGTACGGTCTATTCGCAACATACACGAACGCTACGGCCTAACCTATTGTGAAGCGACCGTAGTATTCGTAGACTATCCAGATGAAAGTGAAATTGACGTCATACTAAACCTAAGTACCCTTCAATCTGAAGGACCATCATTATCCGCTGCACAGAATAATGCGTTGTACGAGCAGATGCTCAATAAATTCTCTAGATTAAGTGCAAAAAAGAAAATTTACGAAGCAATCAAAAACGACCCTTATTATAATGCACTTCAGGTGAAATTTAGTTACGTTATAACCTGTCATAAAAGCCAAGGCGGGCAATGGGAGCAAGTGATCATTGAGCACCCCTACTTACCTGATGGTCCGTCACCAATTTATTATAAATGGCTTTATACCGCCTTGACTAGGGCTACAAAGAAAGCCTACTTGTTAGGTTTTCCTCAGGAATGGTTTGACGTATCTTAGCTCTACCATGTATTCATTATGAAATATATTATTAGCAGAATAGGGTTTTGGTTAATTGGCTGGAAAGTTGTTGCCTCAGAAGAGATTAAGGAAAAGGCAAGAAATACGGTTACCATAGCCGCGCCTCACACTTCAAATTTTGACACTGTTTTAGCACTTGGAACCTTTTGGCAAATGAAATTACCAATGAAATTCCTCATAAAAGATTTCTACACAAAATGGTACTTCTTTGGGCTATTTACCTGGCTCGGCGGAATTGGAGTAAACCGATCTCAACGCAACAATTTAGTTGAGCTAAGCACAAAACTCATGCGAGAAAGAAAAATTAATCTGATTATTAGTCCAGAAGGAACAAGGAGACGCACGGATAAATGGAAAAGCGGTTTCTATTACATAGCAAAAGAAGCAGGCGTAGATATTAGCCTTGGTTTCGTAGACTACAAAAATAAAAGGGCAGGTGTAGAAAAAATTATTACCCCAACCTCTTTGGAAGAAACCAAGGCCAAATTGTCTGAATTTTATAAAGATATTCAGGGTAAATATCCTGAGAAGTTTAACACTAATATCAAGTAGTGCCGCTCAGTCAATTGAATTTCCCCAATGAGTTAACTGCCTTAATTAAGATCAAATACGAGGAAGAAAAAGAGTGGGTTTTTGATGCGGTTCGCAACAAATGGTTAGTATGCAC
>TARA_Y100000385_G_scaffold248149_1_pt1 | contig 12146 bp, 22 predicted proteins | sample TARA_Y100000385 | Tara Oceans TARA_Y100000385 (sample SAMEA2620980) | marine metagenome | biome: marine biome (ENVO:00000447); feature: surface water layer (ENVO:00002042); material: "saline water (ENVO:00002010), including plankton (ENVO:xxxxxxxx)" | depth 5 m
AATCCTGCTTCAAGCAGCCGCATTAAATTCCAATTTACTTTTGAAATTGACATATTTAACGAGCTAGCAATTTGAGTAATTGTAAGAGGCTCGGATGCATTCAAAAGAAAATTAAAAATTATATCGTAAGATTTGTTAGCGCCTTTTTTGCGTTCTTTTCTTACTGTGGCACAAGTATAATCTGGCAACTTTCTTTGAGATTTTTCAAAAGCCAGCATTTTATTACCTGTGACTTTTTTAAATCTTAGTAGTTCTTGTTCTGTATATTGAGCTATTTTGATTTTTGGACGGTCAATATTTTCTTGAACAATTAATTCGTATTTAGACATAAGTTCTCCTTAGATAGTTGAGGGGGGCAATATTTCCACCTATTCCCCCCTCTGTTGACAAGACAATTACAAGGAGTGCGAAGAAAGTAATTTCTTGTCTGAGGGTGTTAAAAGACCGCCCTCTGCTTCGCCAGTTTCCTCAAAGACCCAAAAAGGAACTGGTTTTTTCTGCTCGTCTTTTTTTTCAAAGTATCGAAGCAATGAAATTTTATGAACTTTTGGTTTTTTTTTCATGGCTACCTCGAATATTTGTAAGCTAGTGAAAAGATAAAGCCGATCATCAGGAACACGGCTATTGCTGGACTTGCCATAAACGCTGCGCCTAAGATAAAACCGCAAGCAAACGCTGGCCAATCTTCAAGGATCTTTGCGTAAACTTTTGTAGTAAGCCGTTTCATATGCACTCCTTGGAAATCTAATAATGTTTGAAGGTTGTTTAGGCGTTGCCGCAACGCGTAGAGCGCGGCGACAACTTTGGTTAAAGCTACAGCGTTTGGGGCTATCACAAGACTGACAAAGCTCAGAAAGGAATTTCATCAATATCTTGCACATCAGCGGGTGCAGGAGCTTGTGATTGAGAAAATGTTGGAGGGTTTAGGTTTTGCTTTTCAGATACTCTTAAGGACAAATACTTGCGACCTTCTTTTTCCCCTTTCCACGCAGCAATACGATGATTGGGATGATCGTCTAAAGGACCAGAATAATCAGGCGCGTCATCATTGCCGTTTTTGTTGTTGTTAAACAAAATGCCAGAGCGACGATACATAACGATAATAGGCTCACCATCGCGTGTGAGTTTTTCTTTAACGAAGACAACGCGATTTTCACCGCCTTCTACGTTAAGTTTGCCTTGACCAATCATGCGCTGGTCGGCGTGTGGCGTAAACATAACGCCAGAGTTTGTGTTGTTGTAATCAGACATTAAAAGTCTCCAATAGGAACAGGAACGCTACGAGGCGTTGGTTTTTGAGGGGGTGTTGATGACATAGATACAGAGGGTTGTGAGGCTGCGTGTCCGTCATCATCTTCTGGCGCAAGGCCAACTAAACCTAGCAAGCCATATCGTCTTGCATAGGTAATTGCAGAGCCTAAACCTTGCATATTTTGACGATCTAAAACCAGATAAACAACGGACTGAAATTTCTCCCCCGATACATGGATTAGGGAAGTCATTACATATTGCCCAAACTGGTCGTGACCGTTGGTTTGAAGCACAGCAAAATGATAATTGTGCAGTGCTTTTTTACATGCGTCGATACATGCGCTTAAATCAGCATAACGACTTTTGAAATGCGGATTAGTTGAGTTTTTCATGACGGGATCACACGCAGCTTGCGCTGAGATTAGATCGTATAAAGCCATTTCACGGTCAATGACGCGAGGCTTTTCAGTTTTTTTAGCAGTCATTAGGCAGCAGCCTTATGACCAATAAACCAAATGCGGTATTGATTTGGCTGTTCGTCTGTCTTCCAAGCACGAACAGCAAGTTTAATGCCCATTTTACGAGCAGCAGCAACAGTGCCATACATAGCGCGTTTGTCAGGCACTAAAAAGCTTTGATTTGGCTGCAAATTGTTAAGAAATGCGTACTTTGAAGTACCTTTTCTGCGGCCAATTGGAGTTGGTTTGGGTGGCAATTCAATGCCAGTGTCTACAACAACGGTATAGACAATTTTTGATTTTGATTTAGACATTGGGTTGTTCTTCCTTTTTCTGGACTTTGAACAAGATGGAACCGGCTTTGTTGCGCTTGAGGACCAACTCGTCGCAATAAAGTTCGGCTTCGTTATCGGCCATCATAGCCTTGAGTTGAGACTTGGCAGAATTGTGAATTGTCACAGCGTCTTTTGTCTCAAGAAATTGGCCAATCAATACAGACGCATGATTGTCGGTCTGAATGGATCGGCGGGTTTTTCCGTTTAACGGAATTTGGTCGTTTATTTTGATTTCGTCTGGCGTCTCCTTGTGTTCAAGAAATGGTGCTGGCTCTCTGTCTTGTTCGATGTGTTCCCAAAAAGCCTGGCATTTTGCATAATAGTCATCGATGTAAGGCTGGCTTCGTCCAACCCAAGTGCGTTCTGGTTCTTCATTGCCACGAATAATTGAAAAACAGATGTTGTCCGAGCCAAAGCACATCATGTGATGTTGCAGTTGTGGCATGTAGAAACGCGCAGCTTCGGCAGCATCGCGGAAACGAAAGCCACCAGAGTGTTTAACTTCCAATGGGGTTGTATCCCCTGCCCCTTCCTCAAGGATAGCGTCAGGGTGGCTCCCACACACGCCATATGTGGCCCAGTGTTGTTTGCCTTTGTAATCTTTAGACATTGTGTAAATGCCGTCAGCCTCGGCTTGCAGACGTTTAAAAGTCCAGTTGAGGTGGAATTGTTCAGTCCACACACCAAGTTGAACTTTAAAATTATCAGACAAATCTTCGCGCGGTGTTCGGCCCGTTTTTTCTGCCCACACTTTGAGCCAGTTGCCAGTTTTTATATCTCTGGCGTCTGAACTACCGATGTAAGTATTGCGGTCATGATCCAAGTTTTATCTCCTTTTTTTGGACGTTTTTAAGAGCGTGGTGAAGACGTAAATTGTCGTTCGAATACGGGCCAAGAGCAGACTGTATTTCAGCCCATGAAGGCCACCATGTACGTGTCTCAGCCATTTCTGACAGGACAACACGGACGGCTGCTGGTTCGTATTCAGACAATTTTTTGTTATACAGATTGAGCATTTTTTCACGCTCACTGTCGTTTAAGCGTTCATGGCCTGTAACAAGCCACAATTCGATCAGCGCTTGGCGCACACCCATGTTATCTGTGTAAATGGGCGTAACAGCGTCGATAGCGTTTTGTAATTTTTCGGGGTCAATTCGCTTGGGAATATGCCAGATAAAATCTTTAAATTTACCTAAATGCCAAGTGTTTGTCTTTGCTTGATGATCAAGTGTTTCAGCATAAGACATTGGCTCTACGGCTGTAGCGTTAAGAGAGAAAAGAACTAATGAAATCTGTTTCTGAATTTTGGCGCGTAGGTCGGATTTGAACGCGGCCCTCTTTTCGGCGGTCGAGGATTTGAGAGATGTTGCGGACGAATGCTCTATTAATTCGTTCGGTCGCAAGTCCGATCTGTTGTTCGTGGCAGAATTTGATAAAGTCACTGACTGCTTCCTCCATGTCAAAGTCGTGATTGGGATAAGATTGAATAAGCGCATCGATGCTTTCACTTTCAGGCCACCAATCTTTAGGGACGAGATTTGGCTCAGAATGAGACACGCTTATGTTGATTTTGTAGCCAATCGCGGAACGACTGATCACGTTTTGTTCTATTAAATCTCTTAGGATTTTTCGTACTTGGTGAGATGATAAGTTAGTGTGGTAAGCAATCCTTTCGGGGCTAGGGTTACATTGGCCTGTGGTGGTATTTTTAAAACTAGAAAGCTGGAACAAAACCAGCTTTTGGAACGGCAACAAACTTGTCTGCTCCGCTATTGCTTTGAATGTCTGAAAACTCATTAAGTACATCTTCCGTGATTGAAATGACTTTGATTGTCATTTTATTTTTATTTGTTTTTAGCTTGCGCCAGCCATGAACTTCGATGGCAAAGCCGCTGGCTAGCGCAAGTTTTGCCAAAGGTTCTGTTTGGATTTTACGAATGCGAGAGGACCATCCGCTGCTGGTCACTTGCACTAGGAGAGGGGAAAAACTCTCCTTGATGCAAAGAAGATCAGCAAAACCAAACAAATCTTGGCGAATTTTGGTGTGCGGGTTCCACCGTTCAACGATAGAACAGTGATACCCAAGTGCTCGTAGATATTTTAATGAACGCTGAGTAGGAGACATTACGGCCTACTTTTTAAATAAAACAATTCGTTGGCTTGATCGGCCAGCTTGTCCATTGCTTTATTTTTTTCAGCTTCCAAAGTTGCAACACGAAATTGCAAATCGGTTATTTTTTTGTTTTTCTGATCTAAAAGTTCATAAGTCGGAACTTCCATTACATCTGTATCTGGCAGGGTGATTTTTCCTTTTGATGGCTTAACAGCACATGCAACTTTGGCCTTTAACGAGCGGTCAATGTACGACACTCGCGGGTCAAATTCTCGACGGTATATTACAGTCATTTATGCTGCCCACGGTTTACAGTGGATATTTAAGTGATTGATCTTTTTAGTGTTAAAATGAGTGTAGTTTACAAAATTATGCTTTGTAAACAATAAAATGAAGCGGTTTTGGAGACCGTCGCTCTACCAACTGAGCTATACCCCTTAATCCTTTGTTTATAAACTATAAATTTCACCAATAAAAATCACACTTTTTTTCAGTTTACACCATAGTTTACAATACAAGTATAGATGAAGGCTGAAAACAATGTCAAGTCGCCTAGCGAAGCGGCTACTTTACGTTGTTGAAGTCGAATCATTGGCTTTATAATTTTCTAATTTAATCAACACATCGTCATTATCGACGGGGTGCATTGAGCAATAGACTTTTACCATCTTCGCAGCAGTCTCAACTGTCCAGCCCATAAACAAGGCTAAATCTCTAAGCGATACACCAGCAGCAAATAGTTTAGTAGCAGCCGTACCTCTGGCGTCATAAAGATGTAGCTCTCGTTCAATCGATGTTTTCTTTTTCCAAATTCTTACTTTTTGACCAAACTGATCTGAATTTGAAAGAGGCTCACCTCTTGCCCCTACCAATATTTGGAATTGAGCGTCAGGTGTTTCATCCAAAATCTGTTGCATTTTAGGCGTTACTGGAATGTCGATTGGATTGTTGTTTTTTCCTCTACGCATAATAATTCGCAAGCCAGATTTGCTTTTGACAAAATGAGCGCGATTTAATCGGTGCATATCTCCAGGGCCAAGACCTGTTTCAGTAGCCACAATCAACACACGTTTGACGTATTTTGGTGCAATCGAACAGAACTCGCTGATTTCTTCCTCTGTCCAGAAAACTTCAGCGCGATTTGCGTTATACAGGTGCTTAATGTTTTTTAAGTGATGCTGCACAAGATAACCGCGATCTTGCGCCCAACTTACTATGCTACACAAATGAGCCATACGCATATCTGCAACGCGCAGAGATGTTTTGGCAAATTCATCTCGCCACGCATAAGCTTGTTTACGAATACGGTGGTCGTTGAATGCTTGATGGGGCGCATCCCCAAATCTTGCATCGATACCATTGGAATGAAATATCGACGTTTTTATGTCTCTTTTTGATCGTTCTTTTAATTTTTTAAAGTGAGGATTATTTAAGTACGCCTGTATAATTTCACGAAATTTATGGCGCGAGGGTTTTGTCTCAGAAATAGCTTCCTGATACAATTCAAAATACGCAGGGCCACCTAGCGGTATTAAATCAGAAGAAGACCAAAAACGTGGGCCTCCCCTGTAAAGATAATGATATTCAGCTTCTTTTCCGTTTGCTAGCCTTTTGCGGACTTTGTGAATATGCTTAATCGTTACTTTCGTCATCTTCCTTAAACCATTGCTCTACTTCATCGCTTTGCGCGATCTGATTGTCAGACCGAAAAGTAATGGTGATTGTTTCTTCCTTACCAGTTCGACTAAATACGATTTGCGCGTGTTTTGTCAAACCACGATCTGAAAGGGCATCTAGCAGTGTTCGTAATGATCGCACGACGCCCCTTACTTTTTAGTTTACAAAATTACTCAGTTTTTTAAGTGAATATAAACGGTATGTTTTTGTCAAGTACTATTATGATATATCATATTAAGCAGCTTGAATTATTTTGTGTGGCGTTTCTTGAAGCCACTTAATTGAGGAACTAGCGTCAGAAGATGCAGAAAATATTGTAGAGGGTTTATCTTCAAGGTTTTTAATCCAGCTTTGGACGTATGCAACGTTGTCCTCGCGGGGAGCGTATTGCAATCCAAATAATGAGCCGAGAAATACGGACCCAATTTCTGCGATAAGTTCTTCTTCTGCTCTGGCGGCGTTTGACTTGCTATACTCTTTGAAACATCCGCGATCCATCCGATTTGACGGTCCTGTGTAATGGATAAGTTCGTGCAAGAGCGTCGAGTAATAATTTTCCGAAGCTGTTGCGTCAGGCGTGTCCAAAAACGCAGTGGGATCAGGCATACCGATGTAATCTGTCGCACGATTGTAAAAGGCACTTTGAGACTTTTCAATTTTAACTCCTACGTTGCTTATAAAGCTGTCGATGTTTTGATTGCGCGTGTGTACGCTTGGCTGTTCATCAGCAATTGGAACAAGCAAGCTTTCATCGATTGATGAAAATTGAGCGACATTAAAGGCGTTCCAAACTCTAGCGCGAGGATATTTTTTTGTTTCGTCATTTTTATCAGAAACTAATTGAAAATGAATAATTGGCGTCGATTTTGAGCCTTTTATTACATTGCCAGCACCAATCTTTCTGGACTGTGGAATTGTCAGAAATCTTGGGTCTGTCCAATCATTTTCTATCATGGCAATGGCTGTCGTTAGCACATTAGAACCAGTGTAAATGTGACCAGTAATGGCGTTTTGACAAGGGTTTGGCTGCGCCCACCGTTTAGTCCATTTAACGCCGTCTTGTTTCATCATTTCTATAAATTTGTCAGCAATTTCACGCTGAACACGGGTAATGCGCGGCTCCAGAGGAATATCGTTGTCGATTTTCATTTAACATTCCCTTCTAGTTTTATTTTAGATGCAAGAATGTTTTTTGCTTCTGGAACAAACTGCACACCTTTTGATGTATTGTTGAAAAGTTTGATTGTGATTTTATCACCGTCTTCATCGGTAATAACTAAATCAGTTACAGTAGAGCGTTTGCCGATACTTCTTGTTTCAGCAAAATGTACTGTTTCAACATTGTGCAAAGAAAATTTGTCATGTGAATTTTCACTGCATCTTATTGTTAATTCAGTAGTTGGGTTGAGAATGTAAAAGTTCATGTTGTTCCTTTCCTAGAACAATGTGAGTTGACGGGAATTTTTGACGTGTTTTTGCCAAGATTTTTTGGTTGAAGCATCGTCAAGCCATGCTTTAACAAACCCAACAGCATCGCCGTAAGGTTCTATAATTGTCCAAGGTACAAAATGAGATAAATACCCTGTGTCTGTAATTGGTAATTTTTGTTTGTTTTCAGTTTTAATTTCGATGTGTTCCATGATTGGATAACCACACCCGCTTTCGTTAAACAAAATTTTAATTTTAATGTTGTGCCACGTGATTTCTTTAGTCCAAACAGCGTGACTTAATTTAATGCTATAATCTTTTGGATACGGGTTTTTCATATGTTTCCTTTGCTGTTGGGGCGCTTTTTTCTGGCCTGAGGGAGGGAAGGAGGCGCAAGGGCGTAGCGAAGCGAAGCCCTTGTGCCGACTGACCGACCGAATGGCCGCGACAATAGATATTAGATCACCGTCCTTTCTATTCTTTTTCCAGTTCGCCTAATCCTAAGCACAGGTCGCAATGTCCGAATTTGACGTCTGGTTCTGCGTCTGAGAGGCACGTTCCACGCACCACATCTGAATAACAAAACCCGCTGCCCTCGCATTGAGGACAACGGGTATAATCGTCAGGGTTTTTAGGCGGCTCTAGTAGAGATGCCATCTGCTGCGATTGCTGCAAGTACTTTGTCTCCTTTCTGTTCTGTGACGTGTGTATGACCATCTTCCATGTCGGCTACATCCTGCATGGAAGTTTGAATGCCATCGGTATTAAGTTCCGCAACGGGTGCGTTGCTTTTGATACCGTTGAGATAATCGGTGATTTTAGCATCGTCTGTATCCAGTTTTGCAAACTCAGGTGCATCCTCCATACGGGGATCGCTTGATACTGGTGGTGTGCTTTCTGGTAGATCGATGCCAGCATTTTTAAGCCGTGCTGTCAGATCAGCTTTGGTAGCTTCTGGCTGATTAAGCACCGGCTCTTTTTCAGCTTGCCATTTTGCTCGACGGGCAGTTATATTAGCTTTTGCTGCCATTACAGAAAACGAAAACTCAAGAGCTTTTTCGTGAGCGTCCATAGCTGCCTCTAGCAACTCGTCACAAGCAAGCCGTTGAGTGTAAGCGCGTTCCGCTTGAGAAGTGAGATTTTCCAGCGTTTGACCGCCGTGCGACGTCCCTTCTTCTGTATGCCGAACGATTATTTTTTGAGCAATGCCCTGATGGTACTGATCAGCACCAACAGCTACATCAGTTAGAGCGTAGCAGATTTTATTTAAAACCTGACGCTGATTAAATGCCAGGATATTGATATTGCCCATCCGTGGCGGAACAAGATCACGATCCCATCCCCATCCCCGTTGGTTCATATAATCTGCAATTACATCAAACGCAGAATGTATATCCATCGACGTTGTTGCGTCTTTTGCAGCAGTGACTTGAGCTTTTTGAACACCGATTTCAGTTTCTAAAGCTGCAATCACCGATTTTTGTTTGTGGAAAAAGATTTCTGCATTTTCCAACCGAGTAACTTGATGTCTATTGTCAGCAACAAGCTTATCATTTTTGTCTTTAAGTGTGCTTACGGCTGATACTCTTGATGCAAGAGTAGTTTGGCACTTGTCCAATTTGGATTGAAGTTCGTCGATTTGTAATTCCAAAGATTTGATAGTTTTACGAGCCATTTTTGGCACTCCATTTCATGTTAGATTTTCATTTGATTTAGTAAGAAACCCGCTAAGTGATCGAGCAAACCTGACGTCAAGGGGTCAGCGCAGCGCCCCCCTTGATCGTCTGTTTGCCGATCAACTAGCGAATTTATTTTATTGATATTTTTACATATGAGGTTGTGTCTAACCCCATACGAACTGGAAGGATCAGCAGAAACTTAAACGGCAGTTTTGCTATCCAGCTTGATGACTTAACTATCATGATAGAACTCCGAGTCATCGAAATAAGAGTTAGCAAGATCAGCAAAGTAATCAGCAGGCTCTTTATCAAAGTCTGGATCATCAGCACAAGTGTTGAGTTTGGGCTGAGATTTGAATGTGATGGTGGGTTCAATAACGGGGCGAAACATCTCGCCCACGTCACCGTCATTGCGTCGAAGAAGATCAATGAGTTCTTCATCAGTCGCGTATGCTTTTGCGTGAGTGTCATCATTGTAAATCATGTCGGATACTCCTTTAAACAAACACCCACATTATTGTGAATGTTGCATCCGCACTCGTCAGGATTTCTGGAAAGAGGGATCGCCAATCATTTCACCCAGTTCACTGGCGAAATGTGCGGCATCAATCGTAAATCAAAGCCGCAATAAAAAACAAAAATGTGCGAAGCTCATTAGCATTGTGGCACCAGCTCGATTTTTTTGATGGCATGTCTATGCCAAATAAAATCGGCACTTTGATTTTTACAGAAATACGGGCCATACCGGAGGTAATAATCCAATGATGTGTGTGTGTGGGTGATTTGAACTGGCTTTTTTTTATGGCTAGTAAAAAAGCCATCTGCGCCTCAACTCCTTAAGAGTTGTAAGCAGATATTCAAATCACTCATTATAAGGCGCACCGCGCCGCACCGCCTGTGCTCGGCACCCACAGCGAAGCGAGGATGCTAGACAGAGCACTAATAGGCGGGGGTTCGCGTCCGCGCAATCAGCCCAAAGTATCAACGCATATGCTCCATAGTAATACTTGGGCCTCCGCGACGTTGCCCCACGCGGTAATTGAGAGGCCCAAGGGAGCGGTGAATGCTGACCAAGCTGAGACGAGGGAAGGCGCGCGCACTACTGTACGCACGACTTCTTTCCAGCAAGCCGATTTTGAGGCTTCAAAATCTTAAATGGCTTATTGGTGGAAATCGAAAGACCGAGCCAGCTTGCAGCAGGAGTGCAAACGCAGCAACAAGCCTGCGTCAAGGATGGAAGCCCGAAGGGTCAAGACCGCCGAAGAAGGGCTTGATTTACGACAGCCTGCTCGGACGCCCATAAGCTATTGCTAAGAATAGCGACGAACTTATGTTTTATGTGAATCAATCAGCGGTTTCCATTCAGTTTACCCATATGTGGTAAAATTGCCATATTGACACGCAACATGATGTGGCCGATACCCCTCTCTACCGGGGGTTTGGGGGCCGGAGGCCACACCATTGAGGATCAAACGCTAAGCAAAGCGAACAAGTGACAATAACGAGCACCGACGCGGCACATAAAGCTTACTTACTTGGACTGAATATCGACGCATGAATGATCTTATTACCCTAGATGAAATAACACCAATGACCCTGCCAGACGGGGATCAATTAGACCAAAGACAAACACTCGCCATTACATTACGCGCAACATCTACACTCGGCATTGATGAGATTGCCAAAGAGTGCGGTTATGCTGGAAGATCAACGTGTTCGCACTTTTTAAGATCGGATAGAGGTAAGGCTGGTTTACAAGTTGCAATTCGGCAACACTTATTGGATGGAGCCAGAGTAGGCTTACAGACCATGGTGAACCTAGCAACCAGTGCCAGATCGGAGAACGTGAGGCAGCTAGCAGCAGCGGACTTATTGGATAGAGCAGGTTACACTGGCGAGGACGCAGCGGTGGCAGCAAGCACAGGTAATAGGGACGTGAACATATCGATTAATCTAAACACAGCCGACACGGGCATAGTGATAGATGGACAGAAGTTAGATCAGGAAGAAACAGAGCAGCTAGGAGAGAGCTAAAGGGGGTACGGGGGAAAAAAGCAAAGCGATTTCCCTGTGACCCGACCAGCCCGTATAAAATGCAGCGTAAGAGTTATTTGTGTTTATTTTGTGGGAAGCCAGCGCCATTTGGGATTGGTTACGGTGGGCGTTCTGAGGACATACCTTTAAACAGGCAGGGTTATATGTGGGTTTGTGCCGAGCATCAGAAGGATGCGATAGAGCGACGTGATTTGGCCCGATTAGAGGATGACCCGTTTTATCAAAGGAAGTTGAGGTTTTTGGATGAACAAGATGTTGGGTAAGGGCGAGGAAGCTTTACGCGAGGCTGCGGAGTTAATTACGGGTCCGAGGCAAACGACTTATGGTTCTCCTGACGAGAGTTTTGGCAAGATAGCGAAGTTGTGGACTATGTATAAGGGGACTGAATTTACGCCGTATGACGTAACTTATATGTTGTTTTTGTTAAAGGTTAGTCGGCTGATGAACGGGTATCATGAGGACAGTAACCGTGATGGCATGGGTTATTTGGCTTTAGGTGCGGAAATGGCTGAGGAATGACCTTTTTTTCACACAAACCCCCTGTTGTTCCTCAGCAAAAGATCGCAGTATTTAAGCCGCCGGTTATGTCTGTGCGCGGTGATCGTCAGTTGGTTAGCCGTGTAAAATATGAGGCGAGTATTGAGGCAAGAAAGCAGGGCGTTAAGACTTCTGCAAAAACGGAAAGAAAGCCTAACGGCTGTTTGTTTAAAATGGCTGGCGGGTTTTTTGATTTGGATGGCTTTTGGTGTGTTCGGGCATCTGGGCATGAGGTTAAGGTTACGCGTGGAGCGCCGCGCAAAATTATGAGTATGCTTTCTGAAAAGCAGAAGGCTGATTTAAACAGAAACCGCCTACGGGCAAGACGAGCGGGAATAAGATGAAACTTAAGTTAGTTGGAGGTTGTATTGCAAAACTTTCAAAATGGCCTGATCCACCTACAGGGCCGACTGCTGCGTTTTAGTTTGCAATTTTCAAATTAAAACCACAGGAAGATCACTGCCATGATTGACGTTACAGACAAAAGCCTCACGCTTTCTCAGCGAATTGAGGTAGCCAGCGCCTTTAAAGCTGGTTTTGAACTAGACGCAGAAGATGTGCGCTTTATTCACAAATCCCTGACAGAATTAAGAAAAAACGTCGTAATTTCTGT
>TARA_Y100000385_G_scaffold291941_1_pt1 | contig 12146 bp, 10 predicted proteins | sample TARA_Y100000385 | Tara Oceans TARA_Y100000385 (sample SAMEA2620980) | marine metagenome | biome: marine biome (ENVO:00000447); feature: surface water layer (ENVO:00002042); material: "saline water (ENVO:00002010), including plankton (ENVO:xxxxxxxx)" | depth 5 m
GGAGGAGTAATCTTATCTAAGGTACTAACGGAAAACATTTCCCCAACTCCTTCACAATCTGCTCCAGTGATAATAGGAGTATGAATATTAGAAAAGCCCTTACTATTAAAAAACTGATGAATTGCAAAGGTCATAGCGTGACGAATTCTAAATATCGCCCCAAAGGTGTTCGTCCTAAATCTTAAATGGGCTTTTTCTCTAAGAAATTCTAGAGAATGTTTTTTTGGTTGGAGAGGATATTCTTCAGGATTAGCTTGACCCACAATTTCAAGTTTATGCGCCAACAATTCAACTGCCTGACCTGCACCCTTGGAGACTACCAACTTACCTTCGACCAATATACTTGCTCCGGTATTAATTACCTTGAGCGTATCCTCAAAATGAACTCCTTCTACCACGATCTGAATATTATGAAGGGTAGAGCCATCATTTAAAGCTATAAAGCATACATTTTTACTACCTCTTTTTGATCTAACCCATCCTTTTAATTGAACCAAATCCTGAGATATTGCCGAACTTAAAACTTTTTTTATATCCATCTCAAACAAATAATAATTTTTTATAATTGATAACTCGATAACAAATTTAAATTTTTATTGTCGATTTAATGCATTTTACCTGATCAAAAATTAATTGCAATTTAAAAATGGTATTATTTTTGAGGTGGTCGAAAACTATTTTCATTTTTGTAGAACAATTATTACTATAAATATGCCAATTGTTTAGTAACTTTGCAGTATAACTACAACTTTTTAAATTTGTCACAAGAAAAAACTTACATTTTAGATAAAATTGACTTTCCTTCGGATTTAAAAACCCTAGATAGTTCAGAATTAAAGCAGTTATCCATAGAGTTAAGGCAATTCATTGTGGACATTGTCTCAGTGAATGGAGGACATTTTGGGGCTAGCTTAGGAGTTGTTGAACTTTCTGTTGCTCTTCACCATGTTTTCAATACACCTTACGATCAACTTGTCTGGGATGTAGGTCACCAAGCATATGGCCACAAGATTCTCACTGGTAGAAAAAACATTTTCCACACCAATAGAAAATTTAAAGGAATTAGTGGATTCCCCAAACGTGAGGAAAGTGTTTATGACACCTTCGGAGTAGGGCATTCTTCCACATCAATTGGAGCAGCACTTGGAATGTCGATCGCTTCAAAGCTTAATGGTGACTCAGACAAACAACATATTGCAGTAATTGGAGACGGTGCACTAACAGGAGGACAAGCTTTTGAGGCTTTAAATCATGCCGGGATTGAAAACTCAAATCTTCTTGTAATTTTGAATGACAATTGCATGTCTATTGACCCTAATGTAGGGGCTCTAAAAGAATATCTTACGGACATAACTACCTCACGAACTTACAATAAAGTAAAAAATGAGGTGTGGGATTTACTTGGTAAGTTTAGTAAATTTGGACCCAATTCTCAAGCCATCGTTCAAAAGATAGAAAACTCTATAAAGTCTTCAATGCTCGAGCAAAGTAATTACTTTGAATCATTAAATTTTAGATATTTTGGTCCAGTTGATGGACACAATGTTGAGCATCTTGTTCATGTGCTTGAGGATTTAAAAAACATCCCTGGACCTAAAATTCTTCATTGCATCACAACAAAAGGAAAAGGATATCAGCCTGCTGAAGATGGTGACACAACAAAATGGCATGCTCCAGGACTTTTTCATAAGGATTCCGGAAAATCTCTAAGCATTACAAAAAATATTACCTCCCCTCAAAAATACCAAGACATATTTGGCCATACAATAATTGAACTTGCGAAAAAAAATGATAAAATTGTAGGAGTAACCCCTGCAATGCCAACTGGTTGCTCATTAAAATATATGATGGAGGAAATGCCAGACAGGGCCTTTGATGTTGGAATTGCGGAACAACATGCCGTAACTTTTTCTGCGGGAATGGCAACCCAAGGAATGCTTCCTTTTTGTAATATTTACTCAACATTCATGCAAAGAGCATTTGACCAAGTAGTTCACGATGTAGCTATACAGAATTTAAATGTGATTTTTTGCCTTGACAGGGCTGGACTAGTTGGAGAAGATGGACCTACTCATCATGGAGTATTTGATATCGCCTATTTTCGATGCATCCCAAATATGACAATATCTGCCCCAATGAATGAGCAAGAACTTCGAAATCTAATGTTTACTGCTCAGGATGAAGAACTCGGACCATTTGTTATTAGGTATCCCCGAGGAAAAGGAGTCATGATTGACTGGAAAACTGATTTCAAATCGATTAAAATAGGAACTGGAAGAAAATTAAGATCTGGAAAAGATATTGCTATTTTATCACTAGGACATATTGGGAACTATGCCTCTGAAGTCTGCTCGGAATATGATAAAAAGGGATTTCATATTGGGCATTACGACATGAGATTCGCAAAACCGTTGGATCATAAAATCCTGCATGAGGTTTTTCAACAATATACTCATGTAATTACGATTGAAGATGGATGTATTTCAGGAGGTATGGGCTCCTCTATACTTGAATTTATGGCTGACAATCAATACAACTCCCAAGTTTATCGCTTGGGAATACCAGATAATTTTATTGAACATGGCCCTCAAAAACAATTACATGACATTTGTGGCTATAGCCCTGATAAAATAAAAGCCAAGGTTGAGCAAATAAAATCTGAATTAAATTTAGCTATTTAGTTTAAAGAAAATCCTCAATAAATCCCTAAAACAAATAAGAATTATTTCTGTTGAGAATCAAATATAAAATCTTCCATAAACTTTGTTGTATAATTTCCAGAACGGTAATCTTCGTGATCCATCAATTGCAGATGGAATGGAATAGTTGTATTGACTCCTTCAATAACAAATTCTCTCAAAGCCCTTTTCATCTTCTCTATAGCAGCATCTCTAGTCTGAGCAACAACTATCAGCTTAGCAATCATTGAGTCGTAATGAGGTGGTATGACATAACCAGCATAGACATGTGTATCTACTCTAACACCGTGACCTCCTGGTGCATGATAAGTCGTTATTCTGCCGGGACAAGGCCTAAAATCATTTGAGGGGTCTTCTGCATTGATTCGACATTCAATGGCATGGCGCGAAGGCTTGTAATTTTTTCCAAGTATTTTAACTCCAGCAGCCACTTTTATCTGTTCCGCAATCAAATCAAAATTTATAACTTCCTCAGTAATGGGATGCTCTACTTGAATTCGAGTATTCATTTCCATAAAGTAAAAATTCCGATCCTTATCTACTAGAAACTCTACAGTTCCAGCACCCTCGTATTTAACTGCTTCAGCTGCTTTTACAGCTGCCAATCCCATACGTTTTCTCAAATCTTCAGTCATAAAAGGAGAAGGAGCTTCTTCGGTTAATTTTTGGTGTCTTCTCTGAACAGAACAATCACGTTCGGACAAATGGCACGCTTTTCCGCGATAGTCACCAACAATTTGAATTTCTATGTGTCTAGGCTCAAGAATCAACTTTTCCATATACATACCATCATTTCCAAATGCAGCCCCTGCCTCTTGTCTAGCAGAATCCCATGAAGGTAATAAATCTTCTAGCACGTATACCGCTCGCATTCCTTTTCCTCCACCTCCAGCAGTAGCCTTCAACATAACTGGCAAACCAATCTCTTTAGCAAGTGATTCCGCCTCTTCAAAAGTCTCTAAAACACCTTCAGAACCGGGAATGGTAGGAACACCTGCTTCCTTCATTGTTGCTTTCGCATTAGCCTTATCCCCCATTCCATCAATCATTTCTGGAGAAGCACCAATAAATTTCAGGTTATTTTCCTGACATATCTTAGAAAATTTGGAATTTTCAGCCAAAAAACCGTAACCTGGATGTATGGCATCAGAATTTGTTATCTCTGCAGCGGCAATAATATTAGGAATTTTTAAATAGGATTCCGAACTATTTGCGGGCCCTATGCAAACCGCTTCATCGGCAAACTTCACATGCAAGCTATCTGCATCAGCCAATGAATATACTGCAACTGTTTTTATGCCCATCTCTCTAGCTGTTCGAATCACTCGCAATGCAATCTCACCTCGATTGGCGACCAAAATCTTTTTAAACATCTTTCTTATTTAAGGTGAAAACTAAGAAGGATCAACCAAAAATAAAGGCTGATCATATTCAACCGGACTCATATCATCCACGAGAAATTTAACAATTTTACCTGATACCTCAGATTCAATTTCGTTAAATAATTTCATTGCTTCTATAATACAGACTACAGAACCTTCGCTAACCTCATCACCAATATTAACAAATGAATCCTTTTCTGGAGAGGGTTGTCTGTAGAAAGTCCCAATCATGGGGGACTTAATGGTAATATATTTTGAGTCATCTTCTTTAGGAATATTAGATTCATTTTGCTCGGATGAATTGGCTTCTTGAGTTTGTTGAACTATAGGTTGAACAATCGGAGATGGTTCCACTATAACAGGATTAATTTGTGAAACGGGGATTTGCTGAACGACTGTTTCCAAATGACCTTTGCCTTTTTTGGGAGGCGTTTTAATTGAAATCTTCATTTCTCCAATCTCTAAAGCAACTTCTGAGGCTCCGGATTTTGCAACGAACTTAATAAGTTCTTGAATTTCTTTAAGATCTAATGCCATAATAATTTGTTTAAATTATGTTTAGTATGCCCATTTTAAGTATATGGAGCCCCATGTAAAACCGCCTCCGAAGGCGGCTAAAATTAAAATATCTTCTTTATTTAATTTTTTTTCATACTCCCACAAACACAATGGAATGGTAGCGTTTGTTGTATTGCCATATTTCTGGATATTCAACATTACTTTTTCAGACCCCACACCCATTCTCTTGGCAGTGGCATCAATAATTCTTTTATTGGCTTGATGAGGAACAAGCCAGGCAACATCTTCACTCTTTAAATTATTCCGTTCCATTATTTCTGCTGAAACATCGGCCATGTTCGTGACTGCAAATTTAAAAACTGTTTGGCCATCTTGATAAATATAGTGGTCTTTATCATCAATAGTCTTATAGGATGAGGGTCTTACAGAGCCGCCGGCTTTCATATGTAAAAAATCTCTACCAGACCCATCACTTTTAAGAATAGCGTCTTTAATCCCCATTCCTTGTTTATCAGGTTCTAAAAGAACGGCCCCAGATCCATCTCCAAAAATTACACAGGTTGTTCGGTCTTCGTAATCAACGATAGAAGACATCTTATCTGCTCCAACAACTATCACTTTACAATACTCCCCAGATTCAATGTATTTTGAGGCAACTGACAAAGCATATAAAAACCCAGAACAGGCAGCCATTACATCAAATGCAAAAGCCTTTTTAGCGCCAATCTTGTCTGCAATAATACATGCTGTGGAGGGGAAAAGCATATCGGGAGTAGCTGTAGCACATATAATTAATTCAATTTCATCTGGCCTGACATTCTTCTTTTTTAACAGTCCTTTGATTGCATTAGCACCCATGTCTGAGCTACCCAAACCCTCTCCTTTAAGTATCCTACGTTCTTTGATTCCGGTTCTAGAAGTAATCCATTCATCGTTAGTATCGACTAAAGAACATAACTCTTTATTAGTCAATTTATAATCTGGAACCCAACCGTGAACTCCTGTAATTGCAGCTTTTATGTTATGCATACTTATTTTAACTTTTTTTATATACTATAAATTACAACTAAAGTTTAATAGGAGAATTTCTCTGACATACAAGAACTACATATTTGTTAAAACAAAAATGTAGATTTAAACCCCAACTATTAGGATTTAAATCTACATAAAATCTTTGAACGCAAAGAAAAAAGGAGTAAAAAACCACTCAATGATTCAATTTTATTCGTTTTAATCTATTAAGCAATTACTAAATTACCTTTATAGTACATTTTTCCTTCGAACCAATAGGCTCTGTGATACAAATGAGCTTCACCTGTAGTAGAGCAAACTGCTACGGTAGGTGCTTCTGCTTTATAGTGAGTTCTTCTCTTGTCACGTCTTTGCTTTGATATTTTTCGTTTTGGATGCGCCATTTTACTTATTTTTATCCGTTAGTAATTGGTTTAATGCTGACCATCTAGAATCATCATTGTTATTATTTTGCTTTACGTCAAATAACTCGATTCTGTTAAGCACATCAGCGTCACATTTTTGATTGTTCGAGTTTTTACTATGGACTCTTCTAGTGGGAAATCCTAATACAATAGTTTCGTATACCATGTGAGAAACGTCGATTTCATAATCATCTTTCCCTAAAACTATAAAGTCATCAGTGTCAATTTGCTCTGTTGCGGAAAACTTAACCACTCTCAACTCTTTATGATGAAGGTAAAGATTTAAATCACCTGCACAACGATCACATAAGCTAATAACAAAGCCATTTGCAATAAAGGACAACTCCATTAAGTTTGATTTTTTGCTTATGACTAAACTTACATGAACGTCACCATTTTGCAATTCATCATTATCAAATTCTTTAAAGAACTCCCCACCAACTTTCCATTGGAATTTATGATCACCAATTTTTAAACCGTTTATTGGTAATACAAATTTCTTTAGAATATCCACAACTGTTAGTTTTTGGGAGAGCAAATATAAAAATATTTTTTATTTATTCCTCAATAGAATAGCATGCGATTCCAAATCGAGTTATAACCTAAAAAAAATCTTATTTTTTTTGAGAATATGACCTAAACTTTAATGAATTCTCATTCAAAGACAAATATTCTCTTCTGTTTTTGTGTATGTCACATGCTGCATATACAGCAGCTCTGAATGAAGAATAATTTGCTATGTTTTTACCTGCTATATCGAAAGCAGTTCCGTGGTCTGGTGAAGTCCGAATTACTGACAATCCTGCGGTAAAGTTTACACCTTTATTGAATGACATGGTTTTGAAAGGAATCAAACCCTGATCGTGATACATCGCAAGTACAGCATCAAACTGTTTGAAGGTACCTGAAGCAAAAAAACTATCTGCAGAATAGGGGCCATAGATCATCTTACCAGAGTCGAATGACTTTTGAACTGCAGGCATAATTACTTGCTCATCTTCTTTCCCAATAACTCCTTGATCTCCACTATGAGGATTAAGTCCTAAAACAGCAATTCTAGGTTGTCGAATATTAAAGTCTTTCTTTAATGAATCATACATCTGACAGAGCTTATGTGTGATTTTTTCTTTAGAAATAGCTGAAGCTACATCAGAAATAGGAATATGACCAGTTACCACGCCAACTCTAAGAGAATCTGATACCATGAACATAAGTGATTCACCCCCAGCAAATTGACTTGCCAAATATTCTGTATGACCAGGGAAATTAAAATTATCCGACTGAATATTATGTTTGTTTATAGGAGCCGTAACTAAAGCATCTACTTCGCCTTTCTTTAGAGCTTCTACAGCTGCACTTAAAGATTTTAATGCAAAAATTCCACCCAAAGGGGTTTCATCTCCAATATTAAGAGCTATGTTTTCAGACCAACAATTGACTAAATTTGCTTTATGTGGGTTTATCTTAGACTGGGATTTAACCGTATTAAAACTGAAGTTTTTAAACCCAACTTGATTCTGATAATCTAATACATAATTTGAGGATGCATACAATACAGGAGTACACATGTCATAAATTCGTTTGTCCGAAAAAGTATGCATAATTACCTCTAAGCCTATTCCATTGATATCTCCAACAGAAATTCCTAATCGTATATTTTTTGCTTTTAAATTATTAACCATATTTTTATTACAAAAAGAAAATTACATTAATTAAGCTAACTTATAGAGTTTTACGCATCAAATAGTCAAAGATGATTCGAACACCTGAGCCAGTCCCACCTTTTAGTCGGTAATGATCGTCATTGGATAAAAAGGCCGGACCAGCAATATCAAAATGCAACCAAGGATAATCAGTAAAATGTTCTAAAAACTTACCAGCGGTAATTTGACCTGCTTCAGCAGGACCTAAATTAGTCATATCTGCAATATCAGATTTTAATAAATCAGCATACTCATCCCAAAAGGGCATAATCGCAAGTCTTTCGTACACATTTTCACCACTTTCTATCAAATCATCTTGAACTGACTTAGAGGTATTTCCCATCGCAACGATACCATACTTTCCTATTGCCCGCACTGCCGCACCAGTCAAGGTAGCAAAGTCAATAACTAGTTCTGGTTTATATTTCTTTGCATAACATAGTGCATCAGCCAAAACAAGACGTCCCTCAGCATCTGTATTTAAGACTTCGACGCTCGTATTGTCCATCATATGTATTACATCACCCGGGGCATAAGCATTTCCACCCGGTCGATTCTCTGTGGCAGGAATTAACCCAACCACGTAAATAGGTACTTTGGCTTTAGCTAAAGCATAAAGAATTCCAACTACGGAAGCCCCCCCTCCCATATCACACTTCATTATATCCATTGAATTGGCAGTTGGTTTTAAACTTAAACCACCTGTGTCATAAACAATACCTTTTCCAACTAGTACAATAGGATCTTCATTGGCTGCATTTTTGGGATGATGGGTTAAAATATTAAAAGTTGGAGGCTCCACAGCACCTTTATTAACGGCTAATAAGCCACCCATTTTTAAATCTTCAATCTGATTTTTATAAAGTGTTTCAACGTCGAAACCTGACTCATCTCCCAATCTTGACATTTCCTCGGAAAACTTCATGGCATTTAGATAAGATAATGGCTCATTAACTAAATCACGTGCATGAAGGGTACCGGAAATTACTGCATTGAGTTGATCAATCTTTGAATACTCTGAACGAACTAAAATTTCTTTTAATGAATTCTTTTTTGATGCCGAATCCTTGAAATACTTTAAAAATTGATAATTTGCTAAAGCTATTCCTTCAGCAAGTACAAGGGAAAAATCAGTACTGTGTAAAGACTCAATCCCAACCTTTTCAATTTTTGCTAAATTTAACAGTTTCGCGAGTATCGCTCCGCGCTCTCTGACTTTTTCGCATGCTAAACTTTTGCTAGTTTGAGAGGAAATGATTTCGATATAAAGTCGACGTGAATACTGATTTATATGAATTGATGACTGTTCTGTATTCAATTCTGATATGAGATAATCCAATTCGGATGGACTCAAACCCAAGCTAGACCAATTTGATTGATTCTCTGCTAAAACAACTAAATCTATTTTTGAAGAAGACTCTTTTGTTTTGTTTATTATACTGTACATTTTTTATTATTTTTGCAGTGTAAAAATAGGTATTTAAATGGAGATTAATAAGCTATTAAATAGAGCTAGTAAATTTAAGCATTTAACCGCTAAAGAGGGGCTATATCTTTTTGAAAATGCAGCCACAACCGATTTGATATTTATTGCTAACGAACTTAGAAAAAAACAAGTTCCTAGCAACAAGGTCACCTGGATAATAGATCGCAATGTAAACACAACTAATGTATGCAATGCAAATTGTAAGTTCTGTAATTTCTATAGAATCCCTGGACATAAGGATGCATATACCACAACATTGAAAGAATATACAGAAAAAATTGAGGAGACTATTCGATATGGAGGTGAACAACTTCTTCTTCAAGGAGGTCATAATCCGGAATTGGGCCTTGATTTCTACTGTTCTATATTCAGTGAAATAAAAAAGAAATTCCCCAGCATCAAGTTGCATGCTTTGGGTCCTCCAGAGATTGCTCATATTAGTAAAATGGAGAACAAAACTCACAAACAAGTACTTGAAAAACTTATTGAATCCGGTCTTGACAGCCTACCTGGTGCAGGCGCAGAAATACTGGATGATCGGGTGAGAAGAATGATTTCGAAAGGTAAATGTGGAGCACAAGAATGGCTTGATATAATGCGCGTGGCTCATCAATTAGATCTCACGACTTCAGCGACAATGATGTTTGGACATATTGAAACGCTTATTGAGAGGTTCGAACACTTAGTTAAAATAAGACAAGTTCAATCGGAAAAACCAGACAATGCCAATGGTTTTCTTGCCTTTATTCCTTGGCCATTCCAAGACGATGGCACTCTACTGAAGCGTGTTCGAGGAATATCTAACACTGTAGATGCAGACGAATATATTAGAATGATTGCTCTTTCTAGAATTATGCTACCAAATGTTGTTAATATCCAAGCCTCTTGGTTAACAGTCGGTAAAAAAGTAGGGCAAATATGTTTACATTCAGGAGCAAACGATTTCGGCTCAATCATGATTGAAGAAAATGTAGTTTCCGCAGCAGGAGCTCCACACCGATTTACCTCTTCAACTATTCAGGCTGCTATTCGCGAAGCGGGCTTTGTGCCCCAACTTAGAACACAAAAATATGAAGAGCGTGAACTCCCAATATTAATGGAAGAACAAATAATTGACTATTAGCATGTTTACAGGAATAATTGAACAAATCGGCCTTGTATCTCAAATCGATCATGAAAAAGGAAATACAAGCTTTACAATCGAAGCTGATTTTGTTTCAGAATTAAAAATTGATCAAAGTATTGCCCATAATGGAGTTTGTTTAACAATAGTTGCTCTTTCAGATAAGAAATATACCGTTACAGCGATTAAAGAGACTCTAGATAAAACAAATTTAAGACAGATCAAACTCGGCGATTTCATCAATTTAGAACGATGCATGAAACTGGGTTCTAGACTAGATGGGCATATCGTGCAAGGTCATGTTGATAAAACAGCAATTTGCACAGAGATTATTGAAGTACAGGGATCTTGGGTTTTCAAATTTAAATACCAGAAAAATTCCAATGCAGAAGTTACGGTAGAAAAGGGATCAATTACAATCAATGGCACCAGTCTAACAGTAGTGAATTCTATGAAAGATAATTTCTCTGTTTGCATTATTCCTTATACATATGAAAATACTTGCTTTAAGTTTATAAAGGAAGGCGATAAGGTTAATCTAGAATTTGACATTATTGGTAAGTATGTAGCTCGAATAATGGGGAAATAATGAGTTCGTATGAGACTTATTAATTCATCAAATGAATAGTCCCTCTGTATTCATCTCTAGCCTCTGAAACCTTATTACCTACTCTCAGAACATAGAAGTAAACCCCTTCAAGTAGAGGATCATTTTGATGAGTATTTTGACCGTCCCACCAAGTTCCATTCAAACCATAATGGCCATCTCTGTATACCTCATCACCCCACCGATTATAAACACTCAAATTACTGTAAGAATAATACTCATCAGTGAGGTTTTCAACGAAAAAAACATCATTTACGCCGTCGCCGTTGGGGGAAAATACATTAGGAACATCCAACTCACACATAAACAGAATATTGAACTCTAAAGTTGTATCACAACCGGTGTAAGCAAAAGTATAATCTCCATATTCACTAACAGATAAATCAATATCTGAGGCGAGTGGATTTGACATTATAGCTTGTCCAGGAGCTTCAATGATTGACCATTCCTCTCCCATACCAATATTTACTACAGATAACTCTGTCTGTAAACTACAACGTAATAAATCATCATATAACAAAGCAGGAACAACCTGATTAAATTGAACCATAAGAGTGTCAGAGGTCTCACATCCCTCAATAGTATATTGCATTTGATAATAACCAAAATCATCAACTTCCATACTTATTGATTCATTAACCATCGAAGAAAAATCAGCAGAGGTATGATTTGGCTGACTAATTAAGTTCCAAATGCCGCCAGTACTCGAGGGGTTGTCTACCTCTAAATCAACTTCCCAATCACATTTTTGTATACCAGGATTTAGTATATCAGGATCTACAGTTAAAAAATTAATCGCCATTGTGTCTGTTCCATAGCAAAAGTCTAAAGTAAATACCACATCATAACTCCCATAATTTGATACGCTTAAAGTAGTTTGAATCGCACTAGGGTCTAAAATTTCAGCTTGAAATGTACTAGTGGGTAAAATAGTCCATAGGCCTCCATTACCTGTAGGATCTATAACAGAAATAGAGTTATCTAAAAAACAAGTTACATCCGCAGTCGGGGGAATAATCGGATTGATAGATTGAAAATCAACAATCATTTGGTCTGACAAGCCACAATAATAGTCTGTAAATTGGAAGGAATAATAACCAAGTTCGGATACGGTTATATTTGGTGTTAATGAATTTGTATCTGGGTCAAATGAAACTTCAGCACCAAGGGGGCCATTTATCCATTCCCAAT
>TARA_Y100000385_G_scaffold149812_1_pt1 | contig 12141 bp, 8 predicted proteins | sample TARA_Y100000385 | Tara Oceans TARA_Y100000385 (sample SAMEA2620980) | marine metagenome | biome: marine biome (ENVO:00000447); feature: surface water layer (ENVO:00002042); material: "saline water (ENVO:00002010), including plankton (ENVO:xxxxxxxx)" | depth 5 m
AAAAAAAACCACTCAAATGAGTGGTTTTTTTATTGTTATGCTTCGGCAGTTGGTCCACTAAAACTTAATGGAATATTATTCAAGCTATCCATATTCTTAATTTCACCATGCTGTGACTCATACTTTGAGATATTATCCCTTAAAGCTTTTAATAAGCGTTTAGCATGTTGAGGAGTTAATAATACACGTGATTTAACCTTGGCCTTTGGTACGCCAGGCATAATTTTAATAAAGTCAAGAACAAATTCAGATGGAGAATGATTAATAATAGCTAAGTTACTATAAGTACCTTCAGCTACTTCTTCTGATAACTCAATATTGAGCCCTTTCTTTTTATCTTCTGACATAATTAAATTTACTAATCGTTATGCTTGTTGCTTCTCTTCTTCTTTTTCTTTAGCAGACATCAACTCATCGAATTCTTCTTGAGAACCAACTACGATATCATCAAAGACACGAAGACCTGTACCTGCAGGAATCTTGTGACCTACAATAACATTTTCCTTTAAGCCTTCTAAAGTATCACGTTTACCGTTAATAGCAGCAGCATTCAATACTTTAGTTGTTTCCTGGAAGGATGCTGCAGAAACCCAACTATTGGTTTGCAGTGCAGCACGTGTAATTCCTTGAATCTTCTGTTCACTTGTTGCAGGAACGGCATCTCTTACCTCAACTGTTTTCAAATCTTTACGCTTTAACCTTGAGTTTTCTTCTCTTAGTTTTCTTGCAGAAATAATTTGACCTAATTTAAGAATTTGAGAGTCACCACTTTCTTCAACCACTTTCATTCCAAAGATTCTATCATTTTCCTCTAAGAACTCTAGCTTAGTTACAATCTGTCCGTCAAGGAATCTAGTGTCACCAGCATCGACAATTGACATTTTTCTCATCATTTGTCTTACAACAACTTCAAAGTGCTTATCATTAATTTTCATTCCCTGAAGCCTATATACTTCTTGAATTTCGTTAACAATATATTCTTGCACTGCAGTTGGCCCTTTAATTCTTAGAATATCTGATGGTGTAATAGCTCCATCACATAAAGGCATACCAGACTTCACGAAATCGTTTTCCTGAACTAGGATGTGTTTTGATAATGGGATAAGATATTTGGAAACCTCTCCAGTTTTTGAAGTGATTATTACCTCTTTATTACCTCTTTTAATTTTTGGACCAAAAGATACAATACCATCAATCTCAGTTACTACAGCAGGGTTAGATGGGTTACGTGCTTCGAACAATTCAGTTACACGAGGTAAACCACCCGTAATATCACCTAATGAGGATGCAAGTCGTGGTATCTTAGCGATAATTTGACCTGGCTTAATTTTTTGTGTATCATCTACTGATAAGTGAGCTTTTACTGGAATACTGTATGATCGTGAATTTTCGTCTTTCTTACTTACGATACTGATTGTAGGGTTAAGCGTTTTATCTTTTCTCTCAATCATTACTTTCTCCTCAAAGCCTGTTTGCTCATCAGATTCTACTCGGAAAGATAAGCCTTCTACAATGTCCTTGAAAATAACTTTTCCTTCGAATTCAGATACGATAATTGCATTATACGGATCCCAGTCACAAATTTTAGTTCCTTTCTTAACTTTCTTACCAGGCTCTACATATAAATTAGAACCATAAGGAATATTACTTGACGATAAAACTATTCCTAACTTCTCATCAATAATTCTTACCTCAGATGTTCTACTGATAACCATCTGCACCTTCTCACCTTCTTCGTTTACGGTTTCAATAGTTTTTAAGTCGTCAATCTCTAGCTTACCATCATACTTAGTAACAATACTAGATTCTGATGCTATTTTAGAAGCTGTACCACCAAAGTGGAACGTTCTAAGTGTAAGCTGTGTACCAGGCTCACCAATTGATTGAGCAGCTACAACACCTACTGTATCACCAGAAACAGCCATATTACCAGTTGAAAGATTTCTTCCATAACACTTGGCACATACACCTTTCTTGGCTTCGCATGTAAGTACCGAACGTACTTCTACGGATTCTACCTGAGCATCTTCAATTGCTTGAGCTGTTTTTTCAACAATCATTTCATCAGGTGAAACAATGATGTTTCCATCCTGATCGTAAACATTGTGAAGTGAAACACGCCCAACAATTCTATCTTTTAAAGATTCTACAATTTCATCGTTTTTCTTGTAAGCTGAAATCTCTAAACCTCTTAATGTACCGCAATCTTCAATTTTTATAACAACATCTTGTGAGGCATCAACTAAACGACGAGTTAAGTAACCAGCATCTGCTGTTTTAAGAGCTGTATCGGCAAGACCTTTACGAGCACCGTGAGTAGAAATAAAGTACTCAAGAATTGAAAGACCTTCTTTGAAGTTTGCAATAATTGGATTTTCAATAATTGCTGCACCACTCTTATCGCCAGATTTTTGTGGCTTAGCCATAAGGCCTCTCATACCACCTAACTGCTTAATCTGTTCTTTAGAACCCCTTGCACCAGAATCAAGCATCATGTAAACAGAGTTGAATCCGTCTTTATCAGAACTCAATTGTTTCATTACTTTTTCTGTCAAATGTGCATTGGTGTTCGACCATATATCAATAACCTGGTTATATCTTTCATTATTTGTAATGAATCCCATGTTATAGTTTGAGGTTACTTCATCAACCTGATTGTAAGCGTCTGTTATCATCGTATCCTTTTCCTCAGGAATAATAACATCACCTAGGTTAAATGACAAACCGCCTTTAAATGCAAAGTGATAACCAATACCCTTTATCGCATCTAAGAATTCTGCTGTTTTAGCAATTCCTGAAACAGTTAATACATCGCCAATGATGTCTCTTAAAGCTTTCTTGGTTAATAATTGGTCGATATATCCTACTTCAGATGGGACGTGTTCGTTAAATAACACTCTTCCAACTGTCGTTTCTAAAAGTTTAGTAGTGAATTCTTCACCTTCTTTGACTGAAGTTCTAACCTTAATAATTGAGTGCAAATCAACAATAGATTCATTGAATGCAATCTTTACTTCTTCCTCAGAGTAGAAAGATAAGCCTTCACCTTTAGCACCTTTCAGAGATTTAGTCATGTAGTATAACCCCAATACCATATCCTGAGATGGAACCGTAACTGGTGCTCCATTAGCAGGGTTGAGTATGTTGTGAGATGCTAACATAAGTAACTGAGCTTCTAAAACTGCAGCTTCTCCTAAAGGAAGGTGTACCGCCATTTGGTCACCATCAAAGTCGGCATTAAATGCCGTACATACTAATGGATGAAGACGAATAGCTTTACCTTCTATCATTACTGGTTGAAAGGCTTGAATACCTAATCTGTGCAGAGTTGGGGCACGATTTAAAAGAACTGGATGTCCTTTCATTACGTTCTCAAGAATGTCCCAAACAACTGGTTCTCTTTTATCTATAATTTTCTTAGCAGATTTTACTGTCTTAACAATACCTCTGTCAATCATCTTACGGATGATGAACGGCTTGAATAATTCAGCAGCCATATTTTTTGGCAATCCACATTCGTGCATTTTTAATTCTGGTCCAACAACAATTACTGAACGAGCAGAATAATCCACACGCTTACCTAATAAGTTCTGACGGAAACGTCCTTGTTTTCCTTTTAAACTATCAGATAACGATTTTAATGCACGGTTAGATTCTGTTTTAACAGCACTTGATTTTCTAGAATTATCAAATAATGAATCTACAGATTCTTGAAGCATTCTCTTTTCGTTTCTAAGAATTACTTCTGGTGCTTTAATTTCAATTAATCGCTTAAGCCTGTTGTTTCTGATAATAACTCTTCTATATAAGTCATTTAAATCAGAAGTAGCAAAACGACCTCCATCTAGTGGAACTAATGGTCTTAATTCTGGTGGAATAACCGGAATTACTTTGACAATCATCCACTCGGGTTTATTTTCTATACGAGAGTTTGCATCTCTGAAAGACTCAATTACTTGTAATCGTTTTAAAGCTTCAGCTTTTCTCTGTTGAGATGTTTCTGTATTTGCCTTGTGTCTTAAATCAAATGATAATTGATTTAAGTCTAAACGACGTAGTAACTCAACTAAAGCCTCAGCACCCATTTTAGCAATAAATTTATTTGGGTCTTCATCGTCTAAGTAACGGTTCTCTGGTGGTAATTGCTCTAATGCGTCTAAATACTCATCTTCAGTAAGAAAATCCATATAGTTTAATGGCTCGCCTTCTGCATTTTTGGCTGAACCTGCCTGAATAACTACATATCTTTCGTAGTAGATAATCATGTCAAGTTTCTTACTTGGCAATCCAAGTAAATAACCAATTTTATTAGGGTTAGATTTAGAATACCAAATATGAGCTACAGGTACAACCAATTGAATGTGACCTATTCTTTCTCTTCTAACTTTTTTCTCGGTTACTTCAACACCACAACGGTCACAAACGATTCCTCTGTATCGGATTCTTTTATACTTACCACAATGACATTCGAAATCCTTAGTAGGTCCGAAAATTCTTTCACAGAACAAACCATCTCTTTCTGGTTTATAAGTTCTATAGTTAATCGTCTCTGGTTTTGTAACCTCACCGCTCGACTTTGAAAGTATGTCTTCTGGTGATGCAAGACTAATTGTAATGTTATTAAAACTTATATTAACTTCTTTTTTACCTTTTCTTACTGCCATATCTATATGTGTAGATTATTAAGAATTATATTAATTAGTCTAGAGTTACTTTTAGTCCAAGACCTAGTAACTCGTGCATTAGTACGTTAAATGATTCTGGAATACCAGGCGTTGGCATTGGACTTCCTTTCACAATTGCTTCATAAGCTTTTGCACGTCCAACAACATCATCCGATTTTACCGTAAGCATTTCTTGTAGGATGTTGGAAGCTCCATATCCTTCAAGTGCCCATACTTCCATCTCACCAAGTCTCTGACCACCAAACTGAGCTTTACCACCCAATGGTTGTTGGGTAATCAATGAATATGGTCCAATTGAACGAGCATGCATCTTATCATCAACCATGTGACCTAGTTTAAGCATGTATATGATACCAACTGTTGCTGGCTGATCAAATCGCTCTCCAGTACCACCATCATAAAGATAAGTTTGCCCATATCTAGGTAAACCAGCTTCGTCTGTTTCTTTATTGATATCATCAATAGAAGCACCATCGAAAACAGGTGTGAAATATTTTCTATCCAGTTTTTGACCAGCCCATCCAAGTACTGTTTCATATATCTGTCCAAGGTTCATACGCGATGGTACACCTAGTGGATTTAGAACAATATCAACAGTTGAACCGTCTTCTAAGAAAGGCATGTCTTCATCACGAACTATTTTCGCAACAATACCTTTGTTACCATGTCTACCAGCTAATTTATCACCGACTTGAACTTTACGTTTTTTAGCGACATAAACTTTAGCTAATTTAAGAACACCTGCTGGCAACTCATCTCCAACTGTTACTGCAAATTTCTTTCTGCGGAAATCACTTAACAACTCGCTATTCTTAAGTAGATAGTTGTTCATTAATAATTGAACTTTAGCATTTAACTCTTTGTCAACAACCCACTTAGAGGCTCTAACATTGAATGTTTCATAGTCGATTGCTTGTAAAGCTTTGAGGGTATATTTAACTCCTTTAGGAATTAAATCGTCACCAAGTAAACTAACAATACCTTGAGAAGTTTTACCACTTAATAATGTGAATAGTTTATTAACTAACACACTTTTTAAGTCAGCTGATAATTTGTTAAAATTCTTTTCAAGCTCAGCAACGGTTTCTTTGTCCATTGCTCGAATTCTTTTGTCTTTGATAGATTTTGAGAATAGTTTTTTGTCTATAACAACACCTTTAAAAGAGGGTCTTGCTTTTAGTGATGCATCTTTAACATCACCTGCCTTGTCACCAAAGATTGCTTTAAGAAGCTTTTCTTCTGGAGTAGGGTCAGACTCTCCTTTTGGTGTAATTTTACCGATGATTATATCACCAGCTTTAATATCTGCACCTACTCGAATCATACCATTTTCATCAAGATCCTTAGTAGCTTCTTCTGAAACATTTGGAATGTCTGCTGTTAGCTCTTCTGGTCCTCTTTTGGTATCTCTTACATTTACTAACATCTCTTCAATGTGAATAGATGTAAATAAGTCTTCACGAACAACACGTTCTGAAAGAACGATTGCATCCTCAAAGTTATATCCTTTCCATGGCATGAATGCCACTTTCAAGTTTCTACCTATAGCTAATTCACCGTTTTGAGTAGCATAACCTTCACATAATACCTGACCTTTAACAACCCTATCGCCTTTTACAACAATAGGTTTTAGGTTGATACACGTATTTTGGTTAGTCTTTTTAAACTTCGTTAGACTGTAAACCTTAACATCATCATCAAATGATAGTAAACGTTCTTCATCCGTTTTATCGTAAAGAATATGGATTTCATTAGCATCAACATATTCTACAATGCCGTTACCTTTAGCATTAACAAGTACACGTGAATCACGTGCTACTTGTGGCTCTAGTCCTGTTCCAACAATTGGTGCTTCAGCTTGTAGTAATGGAACTGCCTGACGCATCATGTTCGATCCCATTAATGCACGGTTAGCATCATCATGCTCCAAGAATGGAATAAGAGATGCTGCAATCGATGCAATTTGGTTAGGAGCAACGTCCATTAAGCTAATATTCTGTGGCTCTGTAACTGGATAATCACCTTCAAATCTTGCTTTTACACGATCGATTTCAAAGTTTCCAGAATCAGCTACAGGAGCATTAGCCTGAGCAATTGTCATATCGTTTTCTTCCTCTGCAGTCAAGTAAATTGGGGCTTCGTTCAACTGAACGACACCCTCTTCAACTTTTCTGTAAGGCGTTTCAATAAATCCAAGATTATTCACTTTTGCATAAACACAAAGTGAAGAAATAAGACCAATGTTTGGTCCTTCAGGAGTTTCAATTGGACATAATCTACCGTAGTGAGTGTAGTGAACATCACGCACCTCAAAACCAGCTCTTTCTCTTGAAAGACCACCAGGTCCTAGAGCTGACATTCTACGTTTGTGAGTTACCTCTGCTAGTGGATTCGTTTGATCCATAAACTGAGATAGCTGATTCGTTCCAAAGAATGAGTTAATTACAGAAGATAATGTCTTTGCATTAATCAAATCAACTGGTGTAAATACTTCGTTATCTCTAACGTTCATTCTTTCTCTAATGGTTCTAGCCATTCTTGAAAGACCTATACTAAACTGATTTGATAACTGCTCACCAACTGTTCTTACCCTTCTGTTACTTAAGTGGTCAATATCATCAACATTAGTTTTAGAGTTAGCTAACTCAACTAAGTTTTTGATAATTGAAATGATATCTTCTTTTGTTAGAATTTGAATATCTGAATCAACATTCAATCCTAATTTTTTGTTAATTCTAAAACGACCTACTTCACCAAGGCTATATCGTTGGTCCGAGAAGAACAACTTGTCGATAATACCTCTTGCTGTTTCTTCATCTGGTGGCTCAGCATTACGAAGTTGTCTGTATATGTATATTACAGCTTCCTTTTCTGAGTTAGTAGGGTCTTTTTGTAGAGTATTGTAAATTATTGCATACTCTGAAGTACTAATATCTTCTTTGTGAAGAAGTACAGTTTTTGAGCCTGAATCAATGATGTCATCAATGTGCTCCTTTTCAATAATTGTCTCTCTATCAACAATTACTTCGTTTCTTTCGATTGAAACAACCTCACCTGTATCTTCATCTACGAAGTCTTCAATCCAAGTTTTCAATATTCTTGCAGCTAACTTCCGTCCAACAACTCTTTTTAATGAAGCTTTACTTACTCTTACTTCATCTGCAAGATTGAATATTTCTAAAATATCTTTATCATTTTCAAAGCCAATTGACCTTAATAATGTTGTTACAGGTAACTTTTTCTTCCTGTCAATGTACGCATACATCACATTGTGAATATCCGTAGCAAATTCTATCCATGAACCTTTGAATGGGATAACTCTAGCTGAGTAAAGTTTTGCTCCATTAGCATGGAAACTATGTCCAAAGAAAACACCTGGAGAACGATGCAATTGTGAAACTACCACACGCTCAGCACCGTTAACTACAAATGATCCTTTTGGAGTCACATAAGGCACAGAACCTAAAAACACTTCTTGTTCTATGGTTTCAAAATCCTCATGATCAGGGTCAGTACAATACAATTTAAGTTTTGCTTTCAAAGGCACTTTATACGTCAAACCTCTTTCAATACATTCTTCGATAGAATATCTTGGTGGGTCAATAGCGTAGTCAATAAACTCTAAAACAAAATTATTTCTTGAATCGGAAATAGGAAAGTGATCGTTGAACACTCTGCATAGTCCTTCTTCTTTTCTTCTATCAGATGATGCTCCTATTTGAAAGAAATCCCTAAATGCACCAATTTGAATATCCAAAAAGTCTGGGTATTCAAGTTGATTTTTAGTTGAAGCAAAATTGATTCTATTGGTAGTTTTATTTGAAGTCAATTTAGTATGTTTTTTTGTTATAAAATGAATTGTTTGTAAACACAAAAGGGTCTAAGCTTTAAACGTATGTTTAAAGCCTAAACCTTTATTGATGATGATGTAAACTTATTTAAGCTCAACTTCAGCACCTGCACCCTCTAATTGAGTTTTCAATGCTTCGGCTTCGTCTTTAGCTACACCTTCCTTGATTGGAGCTGGTGCACCGTCTACAATATCTTTAGCTTCTTTTAGTCCAAGACCAGTTAACTCTTTTACAAGTTTTACTACTGCTAACTTAGAACCTCCAGCGGCTGTTAATATTACATCAAATTCTGATTTCTCTTCAGCAGCGTCTCCACCACCTCCAGCGGCAGGTCCTGCTACAGCTACAGCAGCAGCTGCAGGTTCAATACCATACTCGTCTTTTAAGATATCAGCTAATTCACTTACTTCTTTAACAGTTAAGTTTACTAACTGTTCTGCGAAAGCTTTTAAATCTGCCATTTTAATTTAGTTTAATTTGTTATAAATTCTATTTATTAATGTGGAAGCATTAAAAATTAGTGGTGCGTAATCACTAAGATCTTTATTCTGATCGCTCAGATAATGTTTTTATAATTCCAGAAAGCGTACCTCCTGCTGATTGCAGAGAAGAAATAACTGTTTTCGGAGGAGATTGTAGTAGTGTAATGATCTCGCCAATTAATTCGTCTTTCGACTTCAACGAGCATAATACTTCAACTTGATCATCTCCAAAGTAGAAACTCTCTTCAATGTAAGCCGACTTTAAAATTGGCTTTTCTTGTTTCTTTCTGAATTCTTTTATAATTTTAGCTGGAGCGTTCGACGACTCTGCAAACATAACAGCTGTATTTCCTTTTAAAGAATCATACATTTGTTCGAAATCGATTTCGTTTTCCTCCATCGCTTTCTTTAAAAGTGTATTCTTGATTACTTGAATCTGAACATCACTTTTGTAGCATAAACGTCTTAAGTTACTGCTGCTCTCAGCATTTAAACCTGAAATATCAGTCAGGTAAAAGTTCTTATTATCAACTAACTGAGCGCCTAATGCGTCAATAGCTTTATTTTTTTCTTCTCTTGTCATAACTGTTTATGATTTAGATTGATTTTTCATCAATACGAATACTCGGACTCATTGTACTTGACATATATACACTTTGCATGTATATCCCTTTTGAAGCTGATGGTTTTAACTTCAAGATAGTTTGTAATAATTCACTTGCATTGTCAACAATTTTCGATGCATCGAAAGATGACTTTCCAATAGCACAATGAATAATACCGAACTTATCTACTTTGAAATCTATTTTACCTTTTTTCACATCAGAAACTGCTTTACCAACTTCCATTGTTACTGTACCAGTTTTTGGGTTTGGCATAAGACCTCTTGGCCCTAGTATACGCCCTAAAGCACCAAGCTTACCCATAACAGAGGGCATAGTGATGATAACATCAACATCTGTCCATCCATCTTTAAGCTTAGCAATGTAGTCTTCTAAACCTACATAATCAGCACCTGCTTCTTTTGCTTCTGCTTCTTTATCTGCAGTAACTAATGCAAGTACTTTTACTTCTTTTCCTGTTCCATGAGGTAGAGTAACTACTCCTCTAACCATTTGGTTTGCTTGTCTAGGATCAACACCTAATTTGACTGCGATATCTACTGATGCATCAAATTTAGTTTTTGAAATAGACTTCATTAAACCAGCTGCGTCAGTAAGAGAATATGCTACAGACTTATCTATCTGAGCAGTCGCTTCTTTCATATTTTTACTTAGTCTAGCCATAATGTTATTTTTTTTGTGGAGCGGTTCCACCTTTAACAGTTAATCCCATACTTCTGGCTGTACCAGCAATCATCATCATTGCTGAGTCGATAGAAAAGGCATTTAAATCTGCCATTTTATCTTCTGCAATAGTTTTAACCTGATCCCATGTCACAGAACCAACTTTATTTCTGTTCGGTTCTCCTGAACCTTTTTTCTTTTTGGATACTTCCAATAATTGTACAGCTGCTGGTGCAGTTTTGATGACAAATTCAAAAGATTTATCAACATATACGGTAATTACAACCGGTAAAACTTTACCTTGTTTATCTTGTGTTCTTGCATTAAACTGCTTACAGAACTCCATGATATTAACTCCAGCGGCACCAAGTGCAGGACCTACTGGTGGTGACGGATTTGCTGCGCCTCCTCTGACCTGCAATTTGACAACTTTACTAACTTCTTTAGCCATTGCTTTTGATTTATTTTTGATTTTTCTGTATCAGGAACTGGAAGCAAAATGTTTCTGAAACATTAAAATCGGTTAACACAAATTATTCTTTTTCAACTTGCATAAAACTCAATTCTACTGGAGTTTTACGACCAAATATTTTAACTGTAACTTTTAATTTTTTCTTTTGCTCGTCAATTTCTTCAATTAAACCGCTAAATGAATTGAAAGGTCCATCAATGACCTTAACAGACTCGCCTACTACAAATGGAATAACAATTTCCTCATCAGTAATTGCAAGCTCGTCAACTTTACCTAGTATTCTGTTAACTTCAGATGTTCTCATTGGAACAGGGTCACCACCTTTAGTAGCTCCTAAAAATCCGATAACTCCAGGTATTGACCTGATAATGTGAGGTACTTCTCCAACTAGATTGGCTTCAACAAGGATATAACCAGGAAAGAAATTTCTCTCTTTGCTGACTTTCTTACCATTTCTAATTTGAAATACTTTTTCAGTAGGAACTAATATTTGAGAAACAAAATCACTAAGACTTAGTCTCGAAATTTCATTTTCAATGTAAGCGGACACCTTTTTCTCTTGTCCACCGATAGCTCTTACTACGTACCAATGTTTATCTGCCATTTTTTTATTTAAAACAAGTCATAAAAAATTTCCAAAATATTTCGGAAACTTAAATCCATTACATAAACAATCAATGCAATTATTAGTGATGCAACTGCAACCACAATAGAACTGCTCTGCAACTCTTTCCAAGTTGGCCAAGAGACCTTGTTCATTAGATCGTCTGCTGACTCTTTTATATACTCGACAAATCTTGCCATTTCTTTTTCTTTTTGCACGGGTGGAGAGACTCGAACTCCCAACCAATGGTTTTGGAGACCACTACTCTACCAATTGAGCTACACCCGTAAAACAGCAATGAGTAAAGCCTAATTAAAGACTTTACCCTATTGCTGCAAATAATTTATAACTACTAGTTTACAATCTCAGTAATCTGACCAGCACCTACTGTTCTACCACCCTCACGGATTGCAAAACGTAAACCTACGCTCATCGCTACTTTGTTGATTAGTTCAACTGTAATTGTTAAGTTATCACCTGGCATAACCATTTCAGTTCCATCAGGTAATTGGATTTCTCCTGTAACGTCAGTCGTTCTTAAGTAGAACTGTGGACGATAGTTGTTATGGAATGGAGTATGACGTCCACCCTCTTCTTTCTTCAGGATATAAACCTCAGCTTTAAATTTAGTGTGAGGAGTTACTGAACCTGGCTTGCAGATTACCATACCTCTTTTGATATCTGATTTCTCAATACCACGAAGTAAGATACCTACATTGTCACCCGCTTCACCTCTATCTAAGATTTTACGGAACATTTCA
>TARA_Y100000385_G_C13108804_1_pt1 | contig 12140 bp, 12 predicted proteins | sample TARA_Y100000385 | Tara Oceans TARA_Y100000385 (sample SAMEA2620980) | marine metagenome | biome: marine biome (ENVO:00000447); feature: surface water layer (ENVO:00002042); material: "saline water (ENVO:00002010), including plankton (ENVO:xxxxxxxx)" | depth 5 m
ATGGATGGTGGATGGTTAAATACTGCTCTAGGATGGAGTTCTACAAATGTAGATCTATGGTACAATATTGCAGATGCTATTAACAAAATAGGTTTTGGTTTAGTTGTTTATAATATCGCAGTTACTGAATCTAAATAATTATATTTTTTTTTCAAAAGAGCAAGAGTATGTTTTACTCTTGCTCTTATTTTTTTTAATGAATATATACCTCTTCATATATATTGTTTGCTCTTATGCTATATCCATTGTATTTCATGCTTATAGTCACATTCCAATTGAGTTCCAAATCATAGGGAGCTCATTATTATTGTTGGGCATTGGAATTCCACATGGCACATTAGATCACCTTATTACTTTTAAAAAAAAAGATACCAATAAAATTAAGTTCTATCTGTACTACCTGGGTTCAATAATACTTTATATATTGGTTTGGGTATTATCTCCTATCATAGGACTTATTTCATTTCTACTTGTTTCTGCCTTTCATTTTGGAGAAACCCAACTCCATTTTTTCTTTAACCAAAAAAGAAAACTTCAAAAAGTTATTTATCTTAATTGGGGTCTTAGTATTTTATTTACTCTTATATTTTATAATATTCCTGAATTAAGTGAGATGACGGTTTCCTTTCAGGATACTGAAGTTTTCTTAGGATTATATGAACACCAAGTTGTTAAACCAATATTTTTGTTGACAAATGTCTTAAGCATTCTTTCTTTTGCATTCATGTTCTTCAAAGGGCACCTCGCATATCAGAAATTATTGTCCGAATTATTCTTCATGGCAATCATTCATTTGACAGCCTTTTTATTCCCCTTTGTTATTTGCTTTACACTTTACTTCATTGTGTTGCATTCTTTACCTTCTATTGTGCACCAATTCTCTTTCTTCAAAAAACTAAAACAAAATTTTAGTCTATTTGAACTTATCAAATTAATGGCACCCTATTCCATTCTAAGTATCACAATGTCCTTCTTATTAATTGGACTTTCTTATTACAACATTATTCCCGTATCAATTCCTCTAGTCTCTCTAGTGGTTATTTCGGTAATCACATTACCTCACGCTATGGTGATGTATAATTTTAATCATTAAAGTCTTCTTTGCTAATATAAATGGCTTTACATACTAAATAATCATGATTTTCAAAACCAGTATCGACAAAAGAGAAAAAGAACTTGAGATCGAAAAGATTGCCGGAAAGTCCTTCGGATTCATTGAAAAAATATCGCTGGGCATATATGGCTCACCAAAGTATAAAATCATTGATATTCATCCAGAAAATGTTGGTATCAGAAAAAAGAAAAATAATGATATTATTTCTTGTAACTTCGAAATAAAAAGAAAAGGGCTTGCTATGTACTTTAGAATTATTAATGAGGAATATGCCTTGGTAGGAAGATTTAATCAAATTACCTTTCAGACAAGTGAGTATCACTTTGAATTACAAATTAATGGAATTGCCGTTAAGACCGAAATAATGAATCTTAAGGAGCATCAGAGCTTTCTAAAAACCTATTCCAAGTACAGAACCTTTCCCGAGGAATACGGACCTCTTTAATTAAATTCTATAATACCTAGAATAGGTTAACTATCTCTAACATAAAATTTGAAACTAACTGCATATAAATGAAATTACTTCTTACTGGAGCAACTGGTTATATTGGAAAAAGGCTTTTACCTGTCCTAGTTGAAATGGGCCATGAAGTTGTATGCTGTGTTCGTGATATAAACAGATATTCTCCATCCGAATCGTTAAAAGAAAAAGTCGATATTATTCAAATAGACTTATTAAATAAAGAAAGTCTAAAAGCCATTCCTAAAGACATTGATGGAGCCTTTTATCTAGTACATTCCATGTCAGAATCTCTAAGCTATGAGGAACTAGAGCTAGTTTGCGCAAAAAACTTTAGAAATGCCATTGAAAAAACTAATGTGCAACAAGTCATTTATCTAGGTGGAATAGTCAATGAAGTACTTCTCTCAAAACATCTAATTTCAAGAAAAAATGTAGAGATGGAACTCGAAAAAGGTAAATATCCCTTCACTGCACTCAGAGCAGGGATTATTATTGGTTCTGGAAGTGCATCTTTTGAAATCATGCGTGATTTAGTCGAAAAACTACCATTTATGATTACACCAAAATGGCTCTTAACCCTATGTCAACCGATTGCAATTGCAGATGTAATTTCACTTTTATCTCAATCAATCTTGAACTCCAAAACCTATCACAAAAACTTTGATATCGGAGGTCCTGATATTCTTTCTTATAAAGAAATGCTTTTGGAATTTGCTCATCAGCGAAACCTAAAAAGATCTATCAAAATTGTTCCTGTAATGACGCCGCGACTATCTTCTTATTGGTTATACTTTGTCACCTCAACCTCTTACAAGCTTGCTGTTGCACTAGTAAATAGCATGAAAGTAGATGTAGTTTGCAGGAATAATGAATTGCATAAAATTCTTAAACATTCCTCCATAACGTACCAAAAAGCTTTGCAAAATGCATTCAGTAAAATTGAAAATAACGAAATTATTTCTAGCTGGAAAGACGCATATGCTAGCAGCGGAATGAATATCAATATTTCAGATTTCATAAGAGTTCCATCATTTGGATGTTTTAAAGACCGGAGAGAACATTCATTTGAAGACAGAGAATCATGTATCAATAAAATCTGGAGTATTGGAGGTGAAAAAGGTTGGTATTATGGTAACTGGTTATGGAAACTCAGAGGATTTTTAGACAAACTATTTGGAGGAGTTGGACTTCGTCGTGGACGAACAAATACTGACACATTAAATGTTGGCGATGCATTAGACTTTTGGAGAGTATTGTATGCGAACAAAAAAGAAGGTCGTCTTTTGCTCTTTGCAGAAATGAAATTACCAGGAGAAGCGTGGTTAGAATTTAAGATTGAATCTGGAAATTTATTACAAACTGCTACTTTTAGGCCCCTAGGACTTCTAGGTAGATTATACTGGATTTCTGTTTTACCCTTTCATGGGTTTATATTTAAAGGAATGTTAAAAAAACTTATTAGCTAAATGCGTGAAAAAATATCTATTTTCTGGTTCAGAAGAGATTTAAGGCTACAAGACAATGTAGGACTAACCGAAGCACTCAACTCCGGCTTCCAAGTTTTACCAATATTTATATTCGATCAAGATATTGTACAAGAATTGCCAGATGACGACGCTAGAGTAAACTTCATTTATGATCAAATCTACGATATAGATAAAAAACTAAAAGAAAATGGGGCTTCTTTGTTGTGTCTGAAAGGTAATCCCCTAAAAGTTTGGTCAAAACTCTCAGAAAAATACGAAATAAAAAAAGTTTTCTTTAACAAAGATTATGAGCCATACTCTAGAAAGAGAGACCAGCATATCATTGAGCAACTTAATACCCGGGGAATCGATGTTATTGCCTACAAGGATCAAGTAATTCATGAGGAATTAGACATTACTAAAGCAGATGGAAAACCATATACTGTATTTACTCCGTATAAAAATAAATGGCTAAAGTTGTATACCCATGCGATCCCGATGCCTAAGATTTCTTTTAAAAACTTCTTTCCTGGAAATTTGGAATTCCCCACAAAAAAAGACTTAAATATCAGTAATTCTCAGATTACTGTTCGCGAATTCAATCTGAGTGATATTGGAAACTATGAGCAAACTAGAAATTTTCCGCATCTTGACTCTACAAGCTACCTTAGTCCTCATCTCCGCTTTGGAACCATTGGAATTAGAGAGCTCTTATTTAATCTTAAAAATTCAACTGAAACATTTATAAGTGAATTAATATGGCGAGAATTTTTCATGCAAATACTCTATAATTTCCCGAATGTGGTGAGTTCAAACTTCAAAAAAAAGTATGATAGAATAGAATGGCTTAACAACCAAAAAGACTTCCAAAATTGGTGTGAAGGAAAAACAGGATATCCGATGGTAGATGCTGGAATGAGACAATTAAACAGTACCGGATACATGCACAACAGGGTGCGTATGATTACAGCAGGGTTTCTTTGTAAACATTTACTGATTGATTGGCGCTGGGGGGAAGCTTATTTTGCAAAAAAATTATTAGATTTCGAATTATCCTCAAACAATGGGAACTGGCAATGGGCAGCAGGTACAGGATGTGATTCTGCTCCATATTTTAGAATATTCAACCCATTCGAGCAGTTAAAAAAATTTGACAAATCGGAGCAATATATAAAAAAATGGATTCCTGAATATGGAACTGAAAAATACTGCGACCCCATTATTGACCACAAGTTTGCCAGATCTCGAGCTCTTGCAGCATATAAACGCGGCATAGAATCAATTTAGATACTTCCAAATAAAAAACCTTTATAAATAAGAGAAGATTACACCTTAGAGGAATTTGAGCTGTTTGATATTAAAATTTTGAATATCGCCATTAGGAAGGGCTAACTGAAGATATCCATTCCTATGTATATCGGTGATCTTTGCTCTAAAAGTATTTTTATTAGCCTTAAAAAATCGCCACTCACCAAAGCCATACAAACGAGTAATATACATCTCCTTTAGAGAATTGAAATTCCCTGCACGAAGCTGCAAATAATAACCTTCTAGCAGTTCACAAATTCTACACATAACTTTTTCTGCGGGAAAGCTGAGCCCTAATATCTGTCGCAGAGAAATCGCATTTGGTAAATCTTTAAAATTATTTTGGTTAATATTTAAACCAATACCTATAATTGCATTTTGATAATGCTTGTTTCGAAATTGATTCTCTATTAGCACTCCGGCGATTTTTTTATCTTCGAAGAAAATATCGTTGGGCCATTTGATGAAAAATCCTGGACGCAAATCATTAAGACATTGGTGAATAGCTAAGGCGGTACAGATACTTAGATCAAAAGCCTGTGAGGGTAAGATAAATAGTGGCCTGAGAAGAATACTAAAAGTTAGGGAATTAGAGGCTTCGGCTACCCAATCACTACCTCTTTGACCTTTCCCTCTTGTTTGATTCTTAGTAACAACCAAAGTCCCTTCAGGCATTTTACTTAGAGAACTGTGCGCAATGAGCCATTCATTAGTGGAAGCCATCTCTTCAAAATCAAAGCAGTTTCTGCCAATAAAAAGTGTTTCTATACCAAGAGTGTCCATCCAAAGCTCTAAATGATAATTATTGAGTGAATTTACTACCTTTAAGGGAATTTTAATTCGTCTAAAAGCTTTATTTTTGCAGCTAACTTTAGAAATAATTAATGGATAACAATAATAATTTTGAAGTAAAAGCACTCCTTGAAGTCATTATCAAGGGGATGCAAGAGAAAAAAGCTGAAAAAATTACAATTATTGACTTAAGAGGTCTTGAAAATTCTGTTTGTGATTATTTTGTAATTACCAATGCAAACTCTAATACCCAAGTAAATGCCATCGCAGACTCAATTCAAAAAGAAACACTTGAAACACTGGGAGATAAAGCATGGCACAAGGAGGGTACAGAATCATCTGAATGGATTTTAATGGATTACGTAAATATCGTAGCCCACATATTTCAAACATCAGTTAGAGAATTTTACGCCCTAGAAGACCTATGGGCAGATGCAGAAATCACAGAAATAAAAGCTTCAAATTAATATGACAAAGAAAAAAACTTCAAAGAAAAACTCACCAAAGAGAGCAAAAAAGATTCAAAAGAAAAAAACTCAATTCCCTAAATTTAATTTCTATTGGATTTATGGAATTATCGCTTTCATTATGATCTCTATGCTTTTCTCCAATGAAATAGGCTCTCTAACCATGGAGACAAATCGACAAACTCTCATTAATAGTTACATTAAAAACAGAGATGTAGAAAAAATTGAAATTATTCAAAATAAAAATATCGCTAAGATATATATTAAGGAGTCCGCATTAAATGAAAGAAGACATGAAGGAGTAAAAAAAACCCTTTTTGGTGATGGAATCAACCGAGGACCTCATTATTATATAAAAATTGGAACCTCAGAAGTTTTTGAAAATAAATTAGATGCCGCTCAAAAAAAGTGGCAATTTGCAGAAAGTGAGTCTGTCCAAATATTTTACAATAACGAACAAAGTATTTGGGATAGTGTTTGGGCATGGTTACCTTTTATATTTTTGATTCTTATCTGGCTTTTCTTCATGAAGAGAATGAGCGGGAGTTCTGGAGGAGGTCCTGGATCACAAATCTTTAATATTGGTAAATCTCAAGCTCAACTTTATGACAAAGAGTCTGAAGTGAAAACAACTTTTTCTGATGTCGCTGGACTCGAAGGAGCTAAAGAAGAAGTTCAAGAAATTGTTAACTTTTTAAAAAACCCTGAGAAATACACTAAACTTGGTGGAAAGATTCCTCGAGGAGCCCTCCTAGTAGGACCTCCAGGAACTGGAAAAACCCTGTTAGCAAAAGCTGTTGCGGGGGAAGCTCAAGTTCCCTTTTTCTCTCTGTCTGGATCTGACTTCGTTGAAATGTTTGTTGGAGTTGGAGCCTCAAGAGTACGTGATTTATTCAAAAAAGCTAAAGACAAATCTCCAGCCATAATCTTTATAGACGAAATTGACGCCATTGGCCGAGCTAGAGGAAAAAATCAAATGACAGGATCTAACGATGAGCGAGAAAATACGCTCAATCAACTTCTAACCGAAATGGATGGTTTTGGAACAAACGATCATGTTATTGTGGTTGCCGCAACCAATAGAGCGGATATTTTAGACCGAGCATTGGTTCGAGCTGGACGATTTGACAGACAAATCTATGTTGATTTACCAGAATTAAATGAACGAAAAGAAATATTTGAAGTTCACTTGAAACCATTAAAAGTTGACGATCAATTAAATCTAGACTTCTTAGCAAAACAAACCCCTGGATTTTCTGGAGCAGATATCGCAAATATGTGTAATGAAGCTGCATTAATTGCGGCTCGAAAAGAAAAAAAACATGTAGAAAAACAAGATTTTCTAGATGCTGTTGACCGGATCATTGGGGGATTAGAAAAGAAAAACAAGATCATTTCTAAAAAAGAACGTGAAGTTATTGCATTTCATGAAGCAGGTCACGCAACAGTCAGTTGGATGTTAGAATACGCAGCTCCTTTGATTAAGGTAACTATTGTCCCCCGTGGAAAATCACTAGGTGCTGCATGGTATCTTCCAGAGGAAAGACAGATTACAACCAAACAACAAATGATGGATGAGATGTGTGCAGCGCTTGGAGGAAGAGCTGCGGAAGAAATTATGTTTAATAAGGTTTCGACTGGGGCACTTAGTGATCTTGAAAAAGTTACTAGACAGGCCACTTCGATGGTAACAGTGTATGGATTAAGTGATAAAATTGGAAATATTTCTTACTATGATTCTTCAGGTCAAAACTCCGGATTTAACAAACCCTACAGCGAGAAGACCGCTCAAACCATTGATGAAGAGGTAAGAAATCTTACAGAAGAGGCATACACTAAAGCATTAAATGTATTAAGAAAAAATAAAGATTCCTTAATTAAATTAGCAGAAGCTCTTTTATCTAAAGAAGTTATCTTTAAAGAAGATCTTGTTGCCATTTTTGGAGAAAGACTCTGGAATAACGACGAAAAAGTAACAGTCAATAAAAGTGTAACAGAAAATGAGGTACAGGAAGTAGATAAACTGCCTTTACAATCAAAAGAAGATGAAGAAAAACCTGTTTAATAAAATTTTAGAAAAAGTTATCCCTGCACTCAAAGATTCGAAGCACAAAAGTAGTCATGAAGAGCTGAGTGAACAAGAAAACCTATTACCAAGCCCAAATGATCCATCTGATGTAGCTTTTGCTAAAGTCTTTACAAGAGGTGGGGGTAAATTCACTTATTGTGAAAATTTGGATGACTTTTATTTAAACTTTAAAAATCTTTTGAATGAAAGTCAATGGAAAAGACCGTATTGTAGTAATGATGGGCTGAAAGAATTATTAAAACCCACCGAACTTTACTTTGTGGAGGATTTTAAAACTTCCGATTCTAGTATAAGTACCTGTGAATTCCTAATTGCATTCAATGGTTCAGTAATGGTTTCTGGGCAACAAACAAAAAACATAAAAATAGAAGAGCTTCCCGAAAAATTGATTATCGTTGCCTATACCTCTCAAATAGTTAAAAATATTGGAGAAGGACTTCGTGGTATTCAAAATAAATATGGAAATTCTCGCCCGTCATTAGTCACAACTATCCGAACCAAAGAATACACTTCTATGATGAGCGATAGTGACAGAACCAAGGACCTTCATATTTTCCTCATAGAAGACTATAAAGAACATCGATGAATAAATTTGTCAAAAGAATTTTTTTTGGAATAATCTATGTTGCTATCTTAATTTTAGGTTGCTCAAACCAAATATATATTAGTATTCTTTTTCTTTTTGTTGGGGTCATTGGTAATTTAGAGTTAAAAAAATTACTTTATAACCAAGGAATTAAAATAGATACATGGCCAGCAATATTCTTAGGTGTTTGTGGCTATTTCTCAGTGATTTATCCAGAAATAATAAGCATATTTATCATTGCTCTATTAGGCTATTTGATGATGACAACTTTTTATTCAAAAAAAATATCATTCCCAAAAATAGGCAGTACATTATTTAGTATTTGCTATATCTTCCTTCCGCTTGCATTAGCAGTTCCCATTGCAAAGCACAATGATATATTTGAGCCAAGTATACTGATAAGTTTATTCATTTTAATTTGGGCTTCAGACTCATGGGCATATGTGACTGGAAGTATTTTCGGAAAAAGAAAGTTACTTGAAAAAATATCCCCTAATAAAACATGGGAGGGTTTTATAGGATCTTTTCTATTAACTTCTATAACTGGAGGGATTGTTGGACTAAAATATCTCGATATTTCTTTCGTAGAGGGGATTTTCCTGGGGGGATTAACCTCTTGTATAGGCACCTGCGGAGACTTATTCCAATCAATGTTAAAACGTGCTGCAAAAGTTAAGGATTCTGGAAATATACTCCCAGGGCATGGTGGTATATTAGATAGATTTGATTCTATATTATTCTGTTTACCATCATATTATGTTTATTTTTATTTCATAAGACCCTCAATATTTAATTAAATATGTTTCACAAAGAAGGATTTTCAATAATAAAAAATACCATTCTGATTTTAATCACTTTGAATTGGACGCTCTTCTACATTTTGAATGGTTTTAATCTTAGATTCAAAATATTTCTTTTATTTTCATTGGTCATTTTATATCTGGTTCTTCATTTTTTTAGAAATCCAAAGAGGAAAACAATAATCAATGAAAACCATATTATTGCTCCTGCAGATGGAAAAATTGTAGTTATAGAAGAAGTAGTGGAACATGAGTATTTCAATGAGCCTAGGTTACAAATATCAATCTTCATGTCACCATTAAATGTTCATGTCAACAGAAATCCAATCTCTGGAAAAATTAAGTATGTAAAGTATCATCCCGGAAAATTCTTAGTTGCATGGCATCCAAAATCCTCATCTGATAATGAACGAACTACAATAGTCATTGAAAATAAAACTACTGGCCCTATATTATTTAGACAAATAGCTGGGGCGATGGCTAGAAGAATAGTTATGTACTCTAAAAAAAATGATGAAGCTATTCAAGGAAAGGACATGGGTTTTATAAAGTTTGGATCTAGATTAGATGTTTTTGTTCCATTAGACTCAAAAATACACATTCATCAAAATCAAATTGTTCGCGGGGGAGAAACAGTGATTGCTAGTGTCAGATAAAACAATGGCTATTTCATAATTTTCAATATGGATAATGGTAGACGAACAGGACTATTAGTATCTCCATTTTTAGGTAATGAAATTTCAGCTTGATTTCCAATTATCTTAGAAATTATCCCTGAGCCTTCTCCAGCTTTGGGGTGAGACCAAGCAACTTTCATTCCAACCTTAAATTCAGAATTTACTGGGATATTTTTATTTGGTCTTCTTCTGTCTGGCTTACCATTGGCAATACTCGGTCTTTTATTCTTTTTCTTTTTGGATAATGACCAAACATCTGAAACAATCGTTACTTTCTTCCCTTTGCTAGTAACAGTTGTATTTCTAAGAAATGAGGAATTAGGGACTGAACTAAGAGCTTTACTTACACAGTCTTCGAGACTAGACCCTTCAAAGGTCTGTCTTTTTTGAGCGATTTCGAATTGACTATTTAGATCAAACTTTTTACTGCTCATCATTTGAATATAACCTAAGTCTTTTGTGCAACTAGATATAAATGAAGATATTAAAATTAAAAAAAGAATATTTTTCATAGCTGGTGTTTATTTTATGTTTTTAATTTTTAGTTACTAGACAAATATACTAATATTGAAGCACTCCTCCATCAAAAGTTTTCACTTGATATCCTTTTGAAGCTTCCATTAGACCAATTCCATCAAAGTTCCATGCAGGCAAATATGCGTTTCCATCAGAATCTTTAATGATTTGTATAATGTCCTGAGATAATAGATCTGAGAATATAACATCTATATACTCTGGTTCTTGTCTCAAATACCCAACCATATTCCAGCCCGATACAAGTGGTATTGGAAATAGATAAGGCTTTGAAAACTCACCCGTCAGATTTAATTCGGCAGAACTATTCATTTTTACTAAATAACCCTGGCCAGGAACCATATCTCCAATAGCATTAAACTGATATTCACAAAGGTATGCAATCCCATCGTTATTTTTAATAATCACAAGATGATCAGCAATAGAATCGAACACAATACTAATATCCATATTTTCAGTTATAATAAAAGTTGAAAACAAAGACCAATTTTCAGGAAATTGAATATTCTGTTGAGTAACAGGATCCATGTTACTCATGTAAATGAGTGAACTTTGACCTGATTGAAAAAACAAATTTTGATTTGGAAAGTTTAAACTGTACTCAACATCCATAGGCCAACTAATTCCTTCTGAGGCATCCCAAACTTGCCAGAACAAATCTGCACCATTGTATACACCTTCGGTAGACATGGAATCATTACCATAAATCAAAATATTAGTGTTTTCTGCTTGCCATACTGAATAACCGGCGCAATAGATCAGTCCATTTTTCTCAAAAAAAACACCTAGCCAGTCCCCAATTGAAATAGGAGCGTTTTCTACTTCAATATAAGTATCTGTGGTAATTATAAACGAATGAGCAGTATTATAATCTTCAGTAGTAAACATGATATTCTCAGGAGAAGAAAACCAGTTTGGTTCTGGATAAAGAATACAAGAAAAATCGGAAACATTTGCTTGAGGATTGTAATTAATAGCATTAATATCTTCGCAACCAGGATGATTTCCATCAATAACGTATGTAGCAGTAACACATACACTGTCGCTATAATCTGATTCAGAAAAAAAGCAATATTCAATAGGATATACTCCACCTACTCCAGGGGGCTCTATGTGCCCACTAAATTCGTTTATGTAAGATTCCGGGGGAATAGGAATACTCATACTACTTATTGAAGTCTCAGGAATATTACATACCTCCCAGCAGAACCAGTTTACTGGGGTAAACGGATCTAGGATATTTCGAATAACAAATACATCAATAGCACTATCTGAGTTATTTTGAATACTTAAATAAAACTCCATTTCGGGTCCATCAGACTCACCATATATAGTAGAAGATAGATAATTTAGTTCAATCGCACTCGAATTCAAAGATTTTTTGAGAACACTCAAATCTTCAGATCCTTGCATACTTAATAATTGGCTTTCTTGGGCAAACCCTATGGGAGAAATCGTCGAAAAAAGAATGATCCCTAAAGTGTAAATAACAAATCTATACACGTATTGAGCTATTTTAATAAGACATATTTAAATTTAACAAACCACAAAGAATATGCCAAAGAATACAAACATGAAGTTATTAAATATAATTGTGCTTTGACAATGATATTTTTAGGATAAATAAAATTTTAAACAAAATAAATACACAAAACATTCCTAAATAGAAAAATTTTCATCTGATAAAAACGAATATGTAACCAAGTATTAAAACTAAATTATCGATATAACTAACTCAATTACAATAATTAAATCTATAACTAAAAAAGACTTTTCAGTCTTGATGCTGAAAAGTCTTGTTTAGTTGCGGGGACTGGACTCGAACCAGCGACCTTCGGGTTATG
>TARA_Y100000385_G_scaffold290261_1_pt1 | contig 12125 bp, 8 predicted proteins | sample TARA_Y100000385 | Tara Oceans TARA_Y100000385 (sample SAMEA2620980) | marine metagenome | biome: marine biome (ENVO:00000447); feature: surface water layer (ENVO:00002042); material: "saline water (ENVO:00002010), including plankton (ENVO:xxxxxxxx)" | depth 5 m
AAAAGCAAACTCACAATCGTTATTCTTTACAATTTCCATAATTTTGAAGTTGATGTCTTCTTTGACATCTATAAAATCGTCCCACTTTGTAGAGTCGACATAGTAAAGAACCATTATGTCTAAGGAGCTTGCGCCAAATTCTTGGAACTTAACCCTTCCTTCTTGGTCAGTCTTAGGATATTCGTTAATCAAAGTTTCAATTTCTTTAACTACTTTTTTCATCTGCTCAATGGTGGTGTCATAAGTTAAGCCTATATAGAATCTTGCTCGTCTGACTTTTCTTTTGCCTAGGTTGTCTAACTCGGCAGAGATCATGTTTTTATTGGGAACTGTGACTATACTTTTGTCAAAAGTGCGAATACGTGTAGAGCGAAACCCCACTTTTTCTACAGTTCCTGTAATTCCGCCAGTAGTGACTAAATCACCAACAACAAAAGGTTTGTCGAAGAAAATAGTAAATGAACCCAAAAGATTTTCTAAACTTTCTTTAGAGGCCATAGCTATAGCGATACCACCAATTCCTACACCAGCTGCCAAAGCGGTTACATCTATATTGAACACTCTGCCTAAAAGAATAAAAAATAATACAATATAGACGGCTATTTTACCTACTTCAATTACAAAAGGGACCAATTGGTCATCCATTTTACTTTCGGTAGCATCGGCTTTATTTAGAAAAACTATTCCTAAGTAATCAACAAATCGGAGTCCTATTCTTAAGATCGAGAATAAAACTACTATTGTAAAAATCTTATTGACAACTAGTTTTAAACTAAATTGGCTGTTTTCAATATTCAATAATTCTGGGAAAGAGATATTCAACGACCCAAGGTAGATGAACATTAGCAAGATAAAAAAGCCAATAGGTTTGATGAGCAATTCATCGAAAGTACTGATATTAATTGTTTTGTCTCTATTGATTATTTTATAAATAATATGACTCAAATATTTAGATATAACTTGTTTAAATATCATTCCAAATACGATGAAGCCAATAAACCAGAAGTAATTTTCTAGTGTATTGCTCAAAAATTCTTGTTGTAATAGGTCTTGAAAGTTCATTGTTTAAATGAGTTGGTTAAGTGCGATTTCAAAGGCAGTTTTTGAAATTTCTGTCTTTGAAGAGTTAATCTTGTGTGATTCTTTTAAGGCGTTTAATATCGTTGTTGAGGTGTCATCAAAAATACTTGTGTCATTCATCTCTATGTTTGAGTTCATCAGAAAAGCAAACACACGAGCCATGCCACAGTTGGCTATGAAATCGGGTAAAACGCTTACTCTTTCATCAGCGAACTCGCCAATAGTTCCAAAGAATATCTCTTTATCAGCGAAAGGTACGTTTGCGCCACATGAAATGACTTCTAGTCCTCGGGCAATCATACGTTCCAAATGATCTTTATTTACTAGTCGTGATGCAGCAGCAGGGATGAAAATATCCACATCAATATCCCATATCTTACTGTTTACATCTTCAAATGAAAGCATCTTTTCTGAAGATAATTTATTGCCATTTTTATTCAAAAATAGTGTGCGTATTTCTTCAAAAGTAAACCCTTCTTCTTTGATAAGGCCACCTTCTTGATCAATAATACCAACAACTTTAGCTCCTTCGGATGCTTGGTAAAACGCAGCGGCAGAGCCAACATTTCCCCAGCCTTGAATAATTACTTTTTTATCAGTTAAATTTTCATTGTGCAAATGATAAAAATGCTTAACAGCTTCAGAAACACCAAAACCAGTAATCATGTCAGCAACCGTATATTTGTGGCTAACATCAGGTGTAAGAGATGGATTTGTTATCTCAAGTAAAACGCCGTCTTGCAACTGTTTTATGATTTTACTTTTTTCTGCAGAACTAGGCTTGAAATGACCAGTAAAAACACCTTCTTGAGGGTGTTCTACGCCTAAGTTTTTAGTGATAGGAATAACTTCGTGTATTTCATCTACATTTAGGTCGCCACCCGTACCATAATAATTTTTTAATAGGGGAGTAATTGCGGCATACCATCTTTCAAGTACGCCTTCTTTTCTTGGATCTTTTGGATCGAAATTAATTCCCGATTTAGCTCCTCCAATTGCTGGCCCTGCAACTGTAAATTTAACCTCCATAGTTTTAGCAAGAGAAACAACTTCATGTTTATTAAGTCCTTTTCTCATTCGAGTACCTCCACCAGCAGCGCCTCCTCTCAAAGAGTTAATAACTACCCAACCTTCTGCTTCAGTCTCGCTGTCGCTCCATTCAAAAACTATCTCGGGTTTTTTGTTTTCGTATTGGTCTAATAATTTTTTCATTGAAAGTAAATTTTAGCAAAAGTAATTATTATTAAGTAAAATACTTGCCCACTATGGAATTCCTTTTAGCCCCCGTTACTGATGCTAAGCAATTAATTTCTCCTTCTCTGTTTAGTACGCCCAATAACCCAAATATTAAGGCTTCTTTGTATTCTATAAGTTTTTTATTGCCTAAGATGAAATTAGCTTGAGAATTTGCCGCAATCCTTTGCATAAGGAAAGTGTTCAATGCTCCGCCTCCTGTAACGAGGCATTGTCCTAATTTGATGCAATCAGCAATTTGAATAGCTACGTGTTCAACCACTGTTCGCATAATATTAGGAACGCTATCGTTATATCTTTTTAAGATTGGTAGGAAATCTTTTTCTAACCATTCTTTTCCTAAAGACTTCGGTGGTAAATTTTGGTAGTAGCTTATGCCATTTAGTTCATTCAAGAGCTCATTATTTATACTTCCTATTTTGGCAATTTGCCCTTCATTATCGTATTCCTTACCCAATTTATTAGCATATTCATTTAGTACGATGTTTACTGGGCATATGTCATAGGCTTGTCTCAATCCATTATTTTTAAATGAAAAATTACTGAATCCACCTAAGTTTAGACAATAATCGTAATTGCTAAAAAGTAAGTCATCTCCTATTGGCACTAGTGGTGCACCTTGACCGCCTAATGCAACATCCCCACTTCTAAAATCACTGACAACAGGAATGTTTAGTAATTTATTAATGATTTCCCCATTGCCTATTTGCAACGTTACACCCTTTTTGGGTTCATGCAGTATAGTGTGTCCGTGTGAACATATCAAGTCAATATCTAGCTTGTTATTCGAGATGAAGCTTTCTATTGTTTGGGATAGGTATTCAGCATATTTGATGTCGATTTTGTTTATATAATCTCTAGATTTTAAATGTAGTTCCTTCAATTCTTTGAGCCATTTCATTTGATAAGTAAAGGTTTGACAAACACCTAATTCATACTGCCATACTTTATCATAATTAAATGTTATAAATGCAAGGTCAATTCCATCCAAGGAAGTGCCGGACATTAGACCTAAAACTTTGTATTGTTTAGAAAAACTCATATTAGTTAAAAAGACTATTTTTGAGCTCAAATTTAAACTAACTATACATACAAATGAACTTTAATTTAACGGAAGAACATATAATGATTCGTGATGCAGCTAGGGATTTTGCTAAAACAGAATTGCTGCCTGGCGTTATAGAAAGAGATGAAACCCAAACTTTTCCTACTGAACAGATTAAGAAGCTAGGAGAGCTTGGTTTTATGGGAATGATGGTCGATCCTAAGTACGGTGGTGCTGGAATGGATACTATTTCTTATGTTTTGGCAATGGAAGAACTTTCCAAAGTAGATGCTTCGGCTTCTGTTGTTGTTTCGGTAAACAATTCATTGGTATGTTGGGGATTAGAAAAATATGGTTCGGAAGAGCAAAAACAAAAGTATTTAGTGCCATTAGCCAAAGGTGAAAAAATTGGTGCATTTTGTCTTTCTGAACCTGAGGCTGGTAGCGATGCTACTTCGCAACAAACAACGGCTATTGATAAAGGAGACCACTACATTTTAAATGGAACCAAAAACTGGATAACCAATGGAAATTCAGCTTCTGTTTATTTGGTGATAGCTCAAACGAATCCTGAAAAAGGTCATCGAGGTATCAACGCATTTATTGTTGAAAAAGATATGCTGGGATTTGAAGTGGGTTTGAAAGAGAATAAATTAGGAATCAGAGGGTCTGACACCCATTCTCTACTTTTTACTGACGTTAAAGTGCCTAAAGAAAATAGGATAGGTGAGGATGGTTTTGGATTTAAGTTTGCCATGTCTACCCTTTCAGGAGGTCGTATAGGTATTGCCTCACAAGCTTTGGGTATTGCTTCAGGTGCTTATGAATTGGCTTTAGAATATTCTAAGCAAAGAAAAGCATTTGGTAAAGCCATACACGAACATCAAGCTATTGCTTTTAAACTAGCAGACATGGCTACAGAAATAGAGGCAGCTAGGTTATTGTGTTTGAAATCAGCTTGGCTAAAAGATAACAAGATGAACTTTGACAAAGAAAGTGCTATGGCTAAGGTATTTGCATCTGAAGTAGCCATGAAAACAACAACAGAAGCAGTTCAAATACATGGTGGATACGGTTTTGTTAAAGAATATCATGTTGAACGATTAATGAGAGATGCGAAAATCACTCAAATTTATGAAGGTACATCTGAGATTCAGCGTATTGTAATATCACGTTCAGTACTCAAGTAAACCTTTTTAGTATATTTATAAAAAAATAATAGTTTCATTATGAAGAAAATATTAATTCTATTTATTGGCTTAGTGTCTTTAAATGTACATGCTCAAACGGCAGAGCAGATGAGCAAATTTATGAGATTTGTACCCTCAAATATGCAAGCTACTGATGTCAATCCATCTGACATTCCTAGTGAGGATGTTCTTAGACAAATGGGTCTTTCTGAAGGTGAAATTAGTGAGGCTATGGATTATAAATTCCAAAGAGGTAAATACAATCCTAATTTCATTGATACTAGCGGAGCTGAAACAGCTTTGATTCAGTCTGAATTATTGTACAATTCGATGAATGATTCTTTATTTAATTTTAACGATTCTATTTTATACCCTAGCGCTAAAATTTATGGACAAGATTTTTTTAGAAATAATGTTATATCGTTTTTCTCCAGGGCTTATGACAATCAAGCACCAGATAATTATCAGTTGGGTGAAAATGATGAGATAACGATTTCTATATGGGGTCTTGCAGAGCATAGCGAAGTCGTCACAGTTACTGAGAGAGGTTACATCAATACTCGCCATGCTGGGCGTATTTATGTTGGTTCAAAAAACCTTAAAACAGTCAAATCCCTTGTTAAAGATCGTATGAGTTCATTTTTTGATTTATCAAAGTCACAATTCGATTTGACCTTAAATTACTCTAAAGTTATAACCGTTAATATTATTGGTGAGGTTTTTAATCCTGGCTCATATTCTATTCCTGCCACTAATACTGCTTTTAATGCATTAGTAGCCGCTGGAGGACCAAGTCAGATTGGTTCGGTTAGAAATATTTATTTAATGAGAGATGGGAAAACAATAGATTCATTAGATGTTTACAAATTTTTGTTTGACCCTACTACCTCTCAAGATTTGTTTATGCAAAACAACGACTACCTTTATGTGCCTATGGCAGCAAAAGTAGTAGATCTTAAAGGTGAGGTAAATAGACCCTACACATACGAAGTTAAATCTACCGATAAGTTAAGTGACTTAATAAAATATGCAGGTGGTTTTACTAAAATGGCATATAAAAATGGAATTACTGTAAATAGAATTGATAATAACTCTATTAAAACAATTACCGTTGATGAGGTTGGTTCAGATAATTTGAACTTAAATAATGGTGATGAAATTATGGTTAATAGTATTCAAGGAATCCCTGCCGATTTGGTTTACGTCAATTCTTCAACCGGTGTTTCTGGAGAATACCAATTTTCTGAAGGTGAAAGAGTGTATGATATGTTGCTCAAGTCCAATTCATTATCTGATGACTTGTTTTTGGAGTCAGCCTATTTAGTTAGAACGTCAGATGATTATACTAAAGACTATATCATTATTGACATTGCCAATATTGTTGAAAACCCAATGGCTGAATCTAATATTTTACTTCACGAATACGATGAGTTATTTTTTCTTTCTAAGAGGGATTATATGGATGAGTTTGAACTGACTATTTCTGGAGGCGTAAGACTTCCTAATACCTTCTCTTTTGGTGAAGGCATTACCTTGTCTGACATTATATCAATGGCAGGTGGTTTGTCGCCAGAGGCCTCAGGTTCTAAAATTGATGTTTCTAGAATTGTGGATTATGATGCGGAAACGAATCATCTTAAATCTAAAAGAGCTATTGTGCGCTCATTTGACATTTCAAATGATGGAGCTTTAAGTGATGATGCTCTTAACTTTGCTCTTGAGCCGTACGATCAAATTGCAGTGAGGTTAAACCCTGAACATGAAGAGGTGAGAACTGTTGTTCTTTCTGGTGAGGTCAAATATCCTGGTGTTTATTCTTTACTTTCTAAAGATGAAACTATTTCAGATTTAATAAATCGTGCAGGAGGTTTAAAAAACACTGGCGATATGAATGCTATTAAAATGTATCGTTTGACAAGTGTTGAGGAAAGTCCTGATAATGAAATTGATTTTTATGAAGATGATGAAGGAATTGTTAATGGATTTTTCTCTGACGGAGAGTTTGTCCAAATAGTGCCTCTAAAAGAGGAAAAAGATATAATGAATAAGGTTGAAAAAAAGTATATCGAAAAATACATACCGATACATATTGAGCTCAAAAAAGCCATGAAGTACAAGAATTCAAAATATAATATTGTATTGAACGACAAAGATAGTTTAGACATTCCTATCACTCAGGATTTAATTACAATCACTGGAGCACTCTCTAACTTTGACGATGTATCTATTTCTGTTCCTTTTTTAGAAAGAAGAGCAAACTTTTATATTAATAATTATGCTGGAGGATTTGCTAAACATAATGTTAAGGAAAACACCTTGGTGATTTCTCCATCTGGCAAAGTTTCTAAAGCTAAAGATTTTGGTTTGTTTGTCTTGTACCCAAGAGTAGAAATGGGTTCTACAATCAAACTAACTGAAGATGTGAAGATTAAAAGGCAGAAGCCAGAACCTGTTGATTGGACTAAGGTTTTAGAAGGTACGATTACTAAGATTTCAGCTTTAGCATCTTTATATATTTTATACCTTTCTAGGCAATAATATCTATATGAGTAATACAAACATAAATCAGGATGAAATCAGACTTAAGGATATAATTCTTAAGTTAATCAGCATTAAAAATTTATTGTGGAGAAAAAAGATCCAAATCATTGCTTTCGCAATTGTTTTTGGCATTTTTGGATGTGTATACTCCTACTTTAAAAAGGAAACCTTTGAGGCGCATCTCACATTTGTAATTGACGAAAGCCAAGACTCTGGCGGTCTTGGTGCGCTGTCTGGAATGGCAACTCAATTTGGGTTTAATGTAGGCGGTGCTAACAATGGAACTTTTAGTCAGACTAACATACAAGAGTTAATTACTTCTAGAAGAGTTGTTGAAGAAGCACTCTTGACAAGAGGTGTAATTGACGGTAAAGAAGAATTATTGATCAATCACCATATTAATTTCAACAATCATCGAGCAAATTGGAAGGATGCCAAAATTGAGAACTTGTACTTTACTACTAATAGAGATGATTTTACTTTACAACATGATAGTATTTTAGGATTAGCTTTTAGTAGTTTGACTAACGGTAATATCTCAACAAGTATTGAAGATGAAAGTAATATTGTCAAAATATCCTGTGTTTCTAAAAATGAGGATTTTGCTAAACTAATGATTGAGTCATTAGCGGATAAACTTGAAGACTATTATACACTTTTTCAAACGGCTAAATCTGAAAACACATTAAATTTCCTCTCATTTAGAGCTGACTCTGTTCTCAGTGAGCTGAAAAATGCAGAGTTTAGATATGCCTCTTATAAAGATGCCAATTTCGGTGTTCAACGTGCTAAGGGACTATTAGAAGAGATCAGACTAAAACGTGATGTTGAAATATTGAACATAATGTATGGTGAAATAGTTAAGAATTTGGAAGTTTCTAAATTCACATTGTTAAATAATAAGCCGCTTTTAAATATTATTGATTCTCCGACACTACCTCTTAAGGTTAATAAAATGTCAATAGTTATGGCTTTTATTTTGTTCTCTGTATTAGGAGGAGGGCTAATTTCTTTTTATTTTATTACTAGACAGATAATTGAAGAGGAATTGAGTTAAAGGGCTTCTCTTAATTTTTCTAATCGAGTTCCTCTTGATCCTTTCATTAGAATAAACGCATCTTTAATAGGTTTTTCTTGAATCCATTGTAAGGCTTGATCACTTTCTGAGAAATGAACAAAATCGTGTTTACATTTTTTAAATTCTTTGCCGATCAGAATGACTTCACTATCATTTTCTGATAATTGGTCAATAATTTTTTGATGTTCTACTAGAGAATTGTTGCCGAGCTCAAGCATGTCGCCTAATATGTACAGCTTTCTTTTATGTTTTATCTTTTGAAAAGCTTTTATGGCTTCTGCCATGCTACTAGGATTGGCATTATACGCATCCATTATAATGGTGTTCTCTGTTGTCTCAAGTAGTTGTGAGCGGTTATTAGTCGGTCTGTAGTTCTCTATAGCATCTTTTATATTCTCAGTGCTAACGCTAAAATACTGACCTATTTGACAAGCTGCTAGTATATTCGTTTTGTTATAATCTCCGATTAATTTTGAAGATATTAAATGATCTTGGAAATCAACTTTTGCAAAAGGGGAGGCAGTCTCATTTTGTTTTTCAAGATTATAGATGATACGTTTTATATTCTTTGAAATAGACATTAATAAGTCGTCATTACCATTTACAAATAACACGCCGTCATGACTTTCAATATAATCGTACAATTCTTTCTTTGCTTTTAACACGCCTTCAACACTTCCAAAGCCCTCTAAGTGCGCTTTTCCAATATTAGTAATAAGACCAAAGTCTATCTGTGCTAATCCGCATAGAAACTCAATTTCATGAATATGGTTTGCACCCATCTCAACAATTAAAAATTCAGTATCAAGTTGGGCGCTTAGCAGTGTTAAGGGCACTCCAATATGGTTGTTTAGATTTCCCTTTGTTGAAACGGTCTTGTATTTTGTTTCTATTACTGTTGTAATAAGCTCTTTAGTTGTGGTTTTGCCATTTGTGCCAGTAATTCCTAAAACAGGACAATTCAATTGACTTCTGTGATATTTGGCAAGTTGTTGCAGACATTTTAAAACATCTTCAACAAGAATATGCTTATCCGTTAAGCAATACTCTTTATTGTCAACTACAGCATAACTAGATCCTTTTTCAATTGCACTCTGAGCGTATAGGTTACCATCAAAATTATCACCCTTTAATGCGAAGAAGATACTGTCTTTCTCAATTTGTCTTGAGTCGGTCGTTACCCCCGATGAATTAATAAATAATTGGTGTAATTCTTTTATTTCCATATCAAAAAAAACCCCAAATAAATGGGGTTTTAATTTTTAGTTTTAATAACCTGATTTTTTGTTCCAATCAACAGGCTTACGTCTATTTTCTTTAAGATTACTTGTTGGAGGTCCTAGTCTGTCCATAGCACATCTGAAGCCAATATAGCTCGTTGATTGCTTTTGATCTAAGAAACGTCTAGTTCCTGGAACCATCCAATAAGCTCTATCTTTATATGAGCCACCTTTGTAAACTCTAGTTTGGTCAGAGATTAATGATGTTTGGTTTAATTCATAAACTTGGTTTGTAGTATTATCTTCACCATCTTGCAACCAATCGCTAGCAGGGGCATTGACTTTAGAATCAAAATCACCGTCAAGATAATTGATATTGTCAGATTTACTGTAGTTTCTTCTATTAAGGTTTTCCTCGACAGAAACCTCTCTCTTGATAATATTTCCAAGGGTATCTTTTTCTACGATAAACCTATCCTCATCTCTTTGCCAAGTTTCGAATACATTACCTCTAAATGGGTTCATATCGGAAGTGTTAGGATCAACAAGTGGTCTGTATATATCCATTACCCATTCGGACACATTACCAGCCATGTTATATAAGCCGTATTCATTAGGCCAGTAGCTGATTACAGGAGCTGTTTTATCGGCATTGTCATTAAGTCTGCCAGCAGTACCCATATTATCACCACGACCTCTTTTGAAGTTGGCAACAATTTCTCCTTTATTTCTTTTCGAAGGATTTCTTACACCATCTCCGTTCCAAGGGTATAATTTTCTTTCAGAAATATTTTCTTGTTCTGTATTACCTATTAATGCTAAAGCAGCAAATTCCCATTCTGCTTCGGTAGGCAGTCTGAATCTAGGTAATAGAATACCATCGCTTTCTTGTACATATCGAACGGCATTTTTGTCTTTACCAGCTTTTTTGTCGTAAGCATGAACGCCTAATTTTAGATTAGGAAGCTGTCTTCTTATTCTACCTTCGTATTGCCCCATTTTGTAGACGTCGGTTTTAAATACATTTTCATCAACTTGCTCTGGATCCTCCCAAAGGTATCCATTATCGATAAGTATTCTTTCGTTAACTCTGTCTGTTCTCCAAGCACAATAATCAACGGCTTGTTCCCAATTAACACCCACAACAGGATATTGATTGAATGCTGGGTGACGTAAATAACTTTCCACGTAAGGTTCGTTAAATGATAATTTATCTCTCCATACATTGGTATCAGGTAGTGCTTTCCAATAAACTTCAGGATAGGATCCGTTGTCATAGTTAGAACCGTAAACCCTCTCTATCCAAAATAAATATTCTAAGTAGTCAATGTTTCTAACTTCTGTTTCATCCATATAGAATGAAGAAACCGTAACCGTCTTAGGGACATTGTTCCAATCATATTGCACATCTTGTTCAACACGTCCCATTGTAAATGACCCACCCTCTATAAATGCCATTCCTGAAGGAGTAATTTGCTCGGTATAATTAGTTGAAACTTCAAATCCACCGTGTTTTGGATCGTTGTAATTCCATCCGGTTGTTTTCGATTTTTCCTTGCTGCATCCGAAGACTAAAGCGAGAGAAAGAATGAGTAATAATTGATTTTTCATAATTTAAATGGTTTTCTGAGTATTTCTTAAACTAAAAGTTCGGGCAATTTATTGTTTCAAATGCTTTGCCTTTATATCTGCATGGTAGTTTATATGCAAAGGACAATTCGTGAGCACCTTGCGTATTACTATTATTCAAGTCTGAAATAGTGACATCATAGCTATATCCAAATTTCCATGTAGCTTGTTCGATCCCTAACAGAACGATGAAAGCGTCAAAGTTTTCGGCACTTTGTCTTAGCCAAAGCCCACCAACAATAGGTCCTTTAAGAACATATACTCCATAGTTCAACTGCATAAAATCTTGTTGCTTTTGGAATAGTATGTTTGGAGAAAGAATAGCAGCATTCTTAGGTCTACTACCCGAGTTAGTTCTAAATGTGCCAAATCTATTGAGAGGGAATGAAGCACCAATATTGGCAGTTACTTTCATTGGTAATCTACTTTCACCAATAAACCCTTGATCAGGCATGGTGATGTGATGAGCAGCAAACCCAAAATAATAATCGAATTGATTGTTAGCATTTCCAAATCCCATGAAACCAGCAGCAAAGTCAGTGAAGCCTTTAGAGTTAGAGTAGTTGACAATGTCTTCGTTGGTTGGATATATAAAACCTTGAACGGGATCAATCATATCACCAAAGGTAAGGTTCTGCCAGTCAATTCCGAGCTGTCGATATGCAGCTTCAAAACCTGCGTTAATAGATAGTTTCTTATTTATTTTTAATCTGTATGCATAGCTTGCGCTGATGTGAGTGGTGTTTAAGTTTCCAGCTCCAGCAACATCTTTCGCTACAGCAAAGCCTAATCCACCGCCTAATTTATCAATATATTGGTCATAGGATGCGCTGTATGTGACATACGTCTTGCCAATGCCAGGCCATTGATTTCTATGATTTAGACTGATACGAGGACATATGTTTGTTCCTGCCATTGCAGGGTTAAGATATAGCGGATTAGCAAAAAATTGGCTAAAGGCAGGATCTTGTGCTTTTACTTCATTGGAAAACCCAATAAGTAGCGATAAGCTTAGAAAGAATAAAATCTTCTTCATCATAGACTGTGATTTTAGTAGCTAACAAAAATAAAAAAATATTCTTATTAGT
>TARA_Y100000385_G_scaffold105085_1_pt1 | contig 12124 bp, 14 predicted proteins | sample TARA_Y100000385 | Tara Oceans TARA_Y100000385 (sample SAMEA2620980) | marine metagenome | biome: marine biome (ENVO:00000447); feature: surface water layer (ENVO:00002042); material: "saline water (ENVO:00002010), including plankton (ENVO:xxxxxxxx)" | depth 5 m
AAAGCCCGCGCGCGCTAAAACCTTTTGCAATTTCTCTGACATTAACAACAGTCCTGCTTAATGAAACTTGTTTCGTGTCGAATGCAGAATAGCGTCCGAATTCGTCTACGGATCTGAATTAAGTCACAACCTACTTTAAAAAATTTGGAAAATTTTTCAATTCATCTAAAATCGTAAAGCGGAAACCTAACTCTAACCATCTCTATTCTTCACCTGTCTCAAGGGATATTGCAAACGGATCTGGCTGCGCACTTAAAATTTCGTCCAGTGGCTTCTGTGATAAGTTAATGGCTTCTTCCTGCAACAACTGATCCGAAGATTCTTGTTCGGCTGACTCAAAACTTTTTTCGTCTTCAAAATCATCCGGCAAATCTAGAACACGCAAACCGGCCAGCTCCTTTTCAAAATCATCTCGCTCGGAAATCGGCTCGAGGTCTTTTACTTCGGAAAGAGGAGGCAAATCTTTTAAACTTTTTAAATTGAAATAATCTAAAAAAATCTTAGTCGTAGCTAAAAGAGCTGGCTTGCCGGGAACATCCCGATGACCAACAACTCTGACCCATTCACGATCAAGCAATGTACGTACGATATTAGCACTAACTGCCACCCCTCTTATTTCCTCAATATCACCTCGTGTAATTGGTTGACGATATGCGATCAAAGCAAGAGTTTCTAGAAGAGCTCTAGTGTACCTAGGCGGACGCTCCGCCCAGAGTTTGCCGACCCATTCACTTAGATCTTGTTTAACTTGAAAGCGATAGCCACTGGCTACATGCTTGAGCTCAAACCCTCTATCTTCGCACTCAGTGCTGATTTTATCCAAAATAGAATGAAGCTCTTTTTTATCTGGCCGTTCATCTTCACTAAAAACCTCACCTATTTGATCTAGGCTCAATGGTCGACCGGCCGCCATCAACACACCCTCTACGATGATCTTCACTTTGTGATCTATTAGCACCATAACCCGCCTTCACTCAATCAAAAAAAAACAATCAGCACTGCTTAACATGAATTGTTGCATATGGCCCAGATTGTACAATTTCTATCATTGAATCTTTGAGAAGCTCCATGACTGCCAAAAAGGTCACTACCACACCAAGCCTTCCCTCATCCTGAGATAAAAGAGAAAACAAAGGGACAAAGTTCTCCGAACTAATACGAAGAAGAATCTCTGACATTTTCTCTCTTGTTGATAGAGTCTCTCGTTGGATTTGGTGCGATTCAAACATATCAGCACGGCGAAGAGCTTTTGACAAAATAGATAACATTTCATTCAGATCCACCTCCGGCTCAACAGCGATTTTTTCAATCTGCGGCATTGCAACTCGTGCCGCATGAATGTCGCGTTCAATCCTCGGAAGCTTATCTAAATCCTCTGCAGCAGTCTTAAACTTTTCATATTCCTTCAACCTCTTTAACAAATCCAATGTGGGGTCAGACTCTTCTTCACTAGGCTTCTCTTGGCGCGGAAGCAATATGCGCGATTTGATCTCCGCTAACATCGAAGCCATAACCAAATATTCCGCTGCTAGTTCAAACTGACTTGCCTCCATAAGTTCAACATATGCCATATATTGATCTGTAATTTCTGCCACATTTACCAGCAGAATATCCAAATTCTGTCTCTTTATGAGATAAAGCAATAGATCAAAAGGGCCTTCAAATGCCTCAATCAAAATTTCCAGAGCGCCTGGCGGAATATACAGATCAGTCGGCGCTTCGGTAATTGCTTCGCCCATGACAAAAGCAAAAGCCAGCTGTCCATCTGGCAGATTTTGCCTTCGTTTCTCACCCTGCGTCTCAACGCTTTCCATATTTCCTCGATTTAATCACGAAGTTCAGTTAATAAAATTTTACCAATGAACGCTTTTGCCAAGGATTAAACTCCCATAATGCGACATTAATTTACCTGGTAAAACCATACGACGCGAGTCTTCCCGATCACCAATTCGTAAGCCCCATAGCAACCCGAACGTCATTAAGAGTAACCTTGGCTTCCTCTCTTGCGGCTTCACTGCCCTCGAGAATAATCGATCGAACGATATCCGGATCTTTTTCATATTCTTCAGCACGTTTTTGAATCGGCTCCAACTCAGCAACAATAGAATCAATAACCGGGCGTTTACATTCTAAACATCCGATTGCTGCTGTTGTACAACCCTCGGTGACCCAAAGTTTTGTTGGTTCTTTCGAGTACACCTCGTGGAGTTGCCAAACGGGACATTTTTTTGGATCACCAGCGTCGGTAAGCCGAATCCGCGCAGGATCCGTAGGCATCTTTTTTATTTTACTTGAAATCAATTCTATCGGTTCACGCAGGCTTATCGTATTGTCATAGGACTTAGACATCTTCTGACCGTCTAAACCTGGCATCTTCGCTGCTGGTGTTAATAGGGCACTCGGCTCAGCCAAAATCATTTTGCCGCCGCCTTCAAGATAACCCAAAAGCCGCTCCCTATCGCCCAGAGATATATTCTGTTGCTCCTGCAACAAAGCCTGCCCTCTCAGCAGCGCTTCATGATCCCCTTTTTCTTGGTAGGCTGTTTTGAGGGAGCTGTAGAGTTTCGCTGCCTTCTTCCCTAACTTCTTTATCGCAGCCAAAGCCATGTCTTCATAGCCCGCATCTCTTCCGTACATGTGATTGAAACGTCGAGCAACTTCCCTTGTCAACTCAACATGAGCGACTTGGTCAGCTCCAACCGGCACATGACCCGCACGATATATTAAAATGTCGGCCGCTTGTAGCAACGGATAACCAAGAAATCCATAGGTATCTAATTCTTTCTCGTGAAGCCGTTCCTGCTGATCCTTATAACTCGGTACTCGCTCTAACCAGCCGAGGGGAGTCAGCATGGATAAGAGCAGGTGTAACTCGGCATGCTCTGGCACATGAGACTGTACAAAAAGAGAAGCTGATCCCGGGTTGACTCCTGCCGCCAACCAATCCACAACCATTTCAAGAATATTATTCTCGAAAATATGTGAATCACCGTAATGCGTAGTCAACGCATGCCAATCTGCGACAAAAAAGAAACAGTCATATTCATGCTGGAGCTTAACCCAATTTTTTATAACACCGTGAAGATGACCAAGATGCAATCGGCCTGTTGGCCTCATGCCAGAAAGAACACGCTTTTCTGCGTCAACTGTAGACAAGATAAACTCCAAAAGTAGTACTGAACCAGATTATAACCCGAACGCCAAAAAGTATCAGTATTGTTTAAACAAAGGGGAGGCTCCACACCCCGCTCTTACAAGCTCAGGAGTGCTGCCAATGAGGTCAATAACGGTGCTTGGCTCCTCACCACAAACACCTCCGTCAATAATTAAGTCCACAAGTGATCCCAATTCAGCCCGAAACTCTTTGGGGTCAGAAAGCGCAACAGATTGTCCTTCTAGAATCAGACTTGTGCTCATTATTGGTTCACCGCTTGTGAGGATAAGACTTTGGAGAATAGTATTAGCTGGAATTCGGAGCCCTATTGTTTTTCGTTTTGGGTGCTGGAGGCGACGAGGCACTTCAGGAGTAGCTTTTAAAAGAAAAGTAAAAGGCCCCGGGGTATGGCTTTTAAGAATTCTGTAAGCACCGTTGCTGACATGCGAGTAACTTGATAACTCGGACAAGCCTGCACATATAAGAGTTAAATTATGCTTTGGATCCAACCGCCTCAGTGCACGAATCCGCTCAAGGGATTTCTTGTCACCCATCTGACAGCCAATCGCATAAGTTGAATCAGTCGGATAAACAATTATTCCACCTTCTCTTAAGACCTCTACCGCACGCTTGATCCAACGTATCTCTGGATTATCAGAGCGAACCTTTAAATATTCAGCCATATGATCCTGTTTTTAAATTCATTAATCCTCATTTCTTTCACAATTTTTGATTACATACGGACTTCGGTCAGTAATTGCATTATCATTTACAAAGATCCATTGACCGAATGCGGAATTCTAAATGAAACAGCTAATAGACTACATCCCACTTTTCATATTTTTCACAGTTTGGAGCCTAGACCCCAGACCGGTTGAGCATTTCGGCTACAGCTATCAATTGGGAGGAATTTTTAGTGCTGCAGAATTCCTTTTAGCATCTTCGATTGCAACGTATGGGGCATTATATCTTTTTCAGAAGTCTTTGGATAAATTCCAATGGATAACAGCCGGCGCCGTCATCTTGTTTTGCATCCCAACAATTATATTTCGTAACGTTGAATTTCTTAAATGGAAGGCTCCCATCGTGAATTGGATTTTTGCAGCAATTTTTTTTGGCTCGACTTATTTTAGTAAAAAACCAGCGATTGCGCATATGATGGATCATGCTATAAACGCGCCAGAGGAAGTTTGGTTTAGATTAAATAAACTCTGGATTGCCTACTTCATACTTTTAGGTGGGATAAACTTATTCGTAGCATTTTCTTTCAGCGAAGCTTTCTGGATTAAATTCAAGGTCTTTGGCAATCTAACCCTCACGTTTCTTTTTGTGTTTGGTCAAATGCCAATACTGTCAAAATACCTGCCCCAAGAGTAATTATTAATCAAGAAACCCTTTCCGAAAATCAGATATTTTAAATAGGAATCGGAAACTCTATATCCAAAATAGAATTCCAGACGTCAATCTGATCTTGTTTTCGAGCCATTAATGCAGATATTACTGACTCATCACCGCGCACTTTTATCGAAGTAATGAAGTCATTCCTGCGAAGTTTTTGGGCCACATCGAGGCCATCGATTACAAGGCCGAATACAGAGTGCAAACCATTAAGATGGGGAGTAGCCAGATGCGTTATAAAGAATTGGCTTCCGTCTGTTCCCGGCCCAGAGTTTGCCATTGAAAGAATCCCAGGCTGATTATGCCTTAAAACAATCTCCCCTCTAAAACGATACCCGGGACCACCGCTCCCATTACCTTTTGGGTCTCCACCCTGCACCATGAAACCCTTTTCCCATCTATGAAACTTCAAACCGTCGTAAAACCCACGTCTAGCAAGATTAATAAAGTTGGCAACCGTGGTTGGTGCCGCACGCTCGTTCAACGACACCGAAATCAAACCTTTATTGGTCTGAATCTCTGCAAAGATTGCATCTTGGCCGTGAGCCTGAGCTAATACGAGAAACATTGAAAGCTTAGCCACAAACGCTAAGAGTAATTTGGGCATGCAAAGCCCTGTATTTTTTATCATTACAACCCCATTGTTGTTTAGTTTAAGTTACGCCTCACAGAAACTTATAAGAGAAACAAGCTTTTGTTCTCAGAGGAGACTGTCAAAAACCTATTTCTGAAAATCATAATCAATGATCACAGGCGCATGATCAGAAAAAGATTGATCACGAAAAATTGACGCAGCGGTGACTTTGTTAGCTAACCTTGGGGTAACGACCTGATAATCTAAACGCCATCCGACATTGTTAGCCCGTGCCTGTCCGCGGTTGGACCACCAAGAATAATTCCCACCATCCTTGCTTACTTCTCTGAACGCATCCCTGAATCCAATGGTGCCATAAAGCTTATCCAACCATTCCCGTTCTTCTGGAAGGAAACCTGAATTTTTTCTATTCGCCTTCCAATTCTTTAAATCTATTTCTTTATGGCACATATTCCAGTCGCCGCAAATTATATACTCCCGCCCATCGTCAATTTTATCGGCAAAATCACGCGACAAACGTTTCAAAAAATCCATTTTAAGCCCTTGGCGAATCTCACCACTTGTACCGGACGGAAGATAAAGAGAGGCCACACTAAAATTTTCGTAATCTGCCTGAATGTATCTGGCCTCATCATCTGCAAGAGTGAACCCTAACCCCCTCCTAACGTTATCCGGTTCAACTTTACTGAAAATCGCGGTTCCAGAATAGCCTTTTTTCAGAGCATCAAAATAATAACAAAAGTAGCCCTTTGGCCAAAAAATATCGGTATCTAATTGATCTTCACTTGCCCGTGTTTCCTGAAGGCAAACCACATCAGCTTTTATGCTGGGAAGCCACTCAAAAAAACCTTTCCGGGCAGCCGCTCTTATTCCATTACAATTTAAGGTTACGATCCTCATCACGCCTCCATTGCTGTTAAACCTTCGTCATTGACCAACCCTCATTAGAGATCGAAGTGTCAAATATCGATTCACAATTGAATCCAGAAAATTACTAAAAGTAACACTCTTATAAAAATTCTAATGCCTCAAGAAAATGTGACAACATATATCTTAATATTTTTTCTTTTAAAAACCATCGATAAATCAATGTTTAAATAAAAAATTTCCAAAACTCCGATCAAATTTAATGACACTATACTGTCATATAACATGTCCGTCAAAAAGCTTTATTCCTTGATGTTACTTAAAATATTGATAAATAACAAGTTTATCTTCTTGCCAACAACACACGTAATTTTAATGCAACGTAAAAAGTGCTACCTTTATTCCCTAAATATGTTACCATTACAGCAAGTCAAGTTTGGAGCCCACAAGGCCTGATCTGGATGAAATCATTAATCAAATGAGGTAGTAAAAAATGAAAGAAGCAATGAGAAATGCGCGTCCGGCTATAGAAGCCGTCGTAATAAGCCTGTCTTTAGCGATAGCAGCAATATCCGTTCCAGCAGTTATTATGATGACGTCGATTTAGACCTACCTGCCCTGATAAGTTAATGGTCTGAAAGTCAGAATTTACGATTTGTTAAAAAAACGAACAGTAGAGCCCTGTTTAGAACCTTTGGAGTCAATTTAAAGGCAAAATCATAAGTCAGACCCGCAACTTATCCACAAAATTGCAAGGTTTGTGGGAACTATCAAGTTGATCAACGATTATTCGATCCCAACCTGTTTTACAAGCCCCGGGAGAACCGGGTAAACAAAACACTATCGTTCCGTTGGCAAGGCCTGCGAATGCACGAGATTGAATGGTAGAAGTACCTATCTCTTCAAATGAGAGGGTACGAAAGAGCTCTCCGAAACCGTCAATATGGTCTTCAAATAAGACCTCGATCGACCGCTGGGTGTTATCTCGCTCAGTGAAACCAGTCCCGCCAGTCAGCAGAATAACCTGAACGGCGGCATCCGCTATCAAGCGAGATACCGCCGCCCGGAGCTCATAGACATCATCAGGCACTATCTCCTTAGACAATACTTTGTGTCCGAAGTCTGTAGCTCGACTAACCAAAACTTCTCCAGACTTGTCTGTCTCCTCCGTGCGAGTATCAGAGACGGTTACCACAGAAATGCGAAGTGGAACACTATCACCAGTGCGGGCGGACATGCTTCTCAACCTCCTGTCATATTCATCAGGCGCACCGGTTGTGGCTGACTTTTATCGTAGAAATAATGTTTTTCTGGTTTCAGATCCATCGCCGAAATTATACTTTCCTTTAATAACGCAGTTGTAAACTCCTTGGAGCGCAGGATGCCTCTCAAATCTACAGAATGCTCATTTCCCAAACATAATAATAAGCGGCCTTCTACAGTTACACGAACGCGATTACAGTCTTCACAAAAATTATGTGTAACTGGCGATATAAAGCCTATTCGAGAGTGACCATACTGTTCCACCCTTACATACCGTGAAGGCCCAGCTGTTTTCTCTTCCACATCTCTCAACTTATATTTCTGTTCTATAACCCTTCGAACCCAAGCATTACTGCAAGTTGTCTCTTCTCTCGCATGGTCGGAAGCCTCGCCGAGGGGCATCTCTTCTATAAACGCAATATCTATATTTTTAGATAGTGCATATTCAGTTAGAGCCAAAACTTCGTCATCATTGTACCCACGCATGATTACCGAATTCAGCTTAATGCGATCAAAACCTGCATCTAGCGCAGCGTCAATACCATTCAAGACGCTTCCAAGCTTCCCTACTCTCGAAATTCTTTTAAACCTCTCAGAGTTTAAGCTATCTATACTTATGTTGACTCTATTTACTCCGGCGTGCCGGAGCGGAAGTGCGTACTTGTGCAGCTGGGCACCGTTTGTGGTCAGCAGCAGCTCCTCCAATCCAGGGAGCTCACCGAGCCTCTCAATCAAACTCATTACATTACTCCGAACTAGCGGCTCTCCGCCTGTTAAGCGTATCTTTTTTACGCCCAAGTCCACAAACGCCGCCGCTACAACGTACAATTCTTCGAGACTGAGAATCTGCTTCCTCGGCAAGAATTCCATATCCTCTGTCATACAATATACACACCGAAAATCACATCGATCTGTGACCGATAGGCGAATGTAATCCACACTTCGTCCAAATCGATCTACAAGGCCCGTTGAAGTGGGCTCCGCAGGGGATCCCGCTAAAGAATTATTAGACATCTAAAATATTCCGAAACATCACCTTAGTTATGCGTAAGATACTATATCGCAAAACCGGCACATCATGCAGAAAAATCCGGTTTGCATATTTGTCGATCTAGACATCAAGCGCAATCCCTAAAGCAAGGAAAAGCAAAACAATACCCATCGCTAAATCTATATATGGAGCAACTGGAGCCAATTTTCCTCTCACACTATCATGGCCGATAGCATTTGCGAGCAATACAAACCATCCGATCGTGGCCGCTGACAAATAAAGCCCATATCCAGCTTGCAGTGCTAGCGGCGTGGATGAATCAATGACCAGAGAGAATAACGCCAAAAAGAACAAAGTCGCCTTAGGATTCAACCCATTTGTCAAAAACCCATCTAGCCAGGCCCTAAAAATGGTCGGTTCTCCGCCTTTCTCAAGAGCTATGGTCAGGTTTTGGTAACTTGATTGCCTCCAGCTTGCTAAAATACGCATCCCCAAATAGCTTAGGTAACATGCGGCTAAGACCTTCAATACAACAAGGAATAAATCAGACTGGGAAACTAAAACTGCCACACCCAACAAGCAATAAGAGACATGGAGTAAAATTCCGCACCCTATGCCCAAACTTGTCCAGACCCCAGCACTCGAGCCAAACCTGAGGCTTACCCTTACAACAAGGGCAAAATCTGGCCCCGGTGAGATGACAGCAAAAAAATGCGCAATCGATATCAAAAAAAACTCAGACCAGTTCATCAATCACCCAAAAACCGAGAATTATTATGGGATCCTCGAAGACAGGATTAACGATAGCTCAGATGGTACATCGCTGAGTAAAATCGATTCTGACACGACTCGAATATCCCCCGAATTCGGATTAGCAACACCTGAGTACGAAATAAGCGCAGACACATTTATCGCCTCTGCTGACGAGAGATTAAAAGGCCCTACAGCCTGCGCATTAGTCAACGTTATAACCGAAGGCAGATCTTTCACCGATAAAACTACAACGGCCAACGGTGGCAAACCTTCCTTATTAGCATCTCGAGCCGCAACAAAAATAATTGTATCGCCAGCCACATCTAGACCGTCTGCAAGACTCAACGAGACATTAATTAAAGGTGATGTCATGTTGTCTGCGGCGAGAACTTTATTTTCTGAGGGGACAAGAAGAAACTGAGCGTCAGAAATCTTTTGACGCAAAAGATTTGATTGGGGCGAATTAGGATTTGCTTGAATCAGTAATCGCCAATTCGCAATCGCCTCGCTATAGTCCTTTCTAGTTTCCGCATCACTCGCAAGAATTTGAAGAACAGCTGTTTCATTTGGGTTTCGTAGTCTTGCTTGCTCAATTGCTGCACTTACTCGCGGAGTTAAAACAAACTCATCAAGGATGTATCTAACCAAGGCCAACCGACCCAAAGATAATGCTTGCTCTGTTTCTTCGCTTAAACGGTCCGAGGATTGGCGGTATGCGACCTCGGCTTCTGAATAAAGCCCGAGCATAGAAAAATTCTCACCTAAAAAATACCAAGCCCAAGGCAAAGGAGAAGATTCTGATTCTTCCATTACCACTGCGCCAAGAGCCGCAATCAATTCTCTTGTCTCCTCCAAGTCATCGCGATTAGCAGCTGTGCGCTCATACAAACTGCGAATATCCTCATGCTGACTGAACCCCCAATGGCCATAGAGAGAATATGACGCAACTGGAATCAACAAAACCGAAAAAACTGCAGCGAGCAAGTTCGGCTTACTTAATTTCTGGTGTACATAAGATTCGTCTTTATCTTCGCTTATATCCTCAAGGAGGCTTGATTTCAGCTCAGTGGTCAGCTGCATATGGAGTTCTCGCGAAATCAAATTCTCCCGTAAGTCTCTATCTAAGCTAGACCGCCGATCTTCGAATAACGCAATATTTTGCTCTTTGCGGCTTGAAAAAAAATTACTACCCTGAGCTCGACTTTGAGAGAAAAAAGGCGATAAGAAAAATCCCATTGCCACTAGTACAAGAAACCCAGAAAAAAATAGAAAAGTCATAAAAATTCACTTAAGCAAAACAGGGTCAACACTATCAACAGAACGATCAGCTAGTCTTACCTTTAATTTTTAGATTCTGCTCCTCTCGCGTCAGTAAAGATTCAATCTTGTTCTGATCCGAATCAGTAAGCGTCTTATTTTTTAACGTCAACGACTGCGCATTTCTAAAAACAGAAAAACCTACACATCCCCCAATTAACAAGAAAAAAGCGGGGCCCACCCATAAGAAAATAGTACCAACAGTGAGCCGTGGCTTATAAAAGATAAAGTCGCCATAACGTTCAAACATAAAATCTTTAATGTCGCGGTCAGTTTGACCATCCTTTATCATCAAATATATTTCCCTTCGCAAATCTTCCGCGACTCCACCGGACGAACCTGAGAGGCTGGTGTTTTGACACATTGGACATCTTAATTCATTTGACAAATTTCGAAACCTTTCCTGATTCTCTGCTTTATCAAATTGAAATGTATCTACCTGAGCCACCACAGCAAAGCTGACAAACGAAGAACAAATAAGAAAGAAGACTGAAATATTTCTGAGCCATATCTTATAAAAATTCACATTCCCACCAATGCGATTTTAGGTGTGCGAAGGCTCTTAACGAGTGGTAAAAAGACTTCTCGCCAAACCGAATCGTTTAACACACTGACGTGCCGGTATCGAATAATCCCTTCCGCATCGACCAAATATGTCTCCGGAGCACCATACACTCCCAAATCGATACCAAAGCGCCCGCTAGGATCAGCAATGCTGAACAGAAATGGGTCTCCGTTTTCTTTTAACCAATCGTCAGCTAAATTTAATTCATCGCGATAATTGATGCCAACGACTGGAATCTCGCCACGCTCAGTTAGACTCATAAATGTCGGGTGTTCAATCAGACATGGCAAACAATAACTTCCCCAGACATTCAAAAGAAATATCTCTCCTGGCAAATCATTGTTTGTTACTAGAGATCCATCAATAGTTTTAAGGGAAAACGAGGGAACTTGCTTGCCAACTAAAACAGATGGCAAGTCTTTGTTCTCTAAAAATAGTCCGACAGCCAAGGCAGCGATAAAGGAAAAGAACGCAGAAATCGGCAGCAAGCGTTTTAACATTTCATACCCCAACATCCGCAGTCTTTCCAGAACTATAGGTTGCGAGACTTTTCTTATTTTTATCGACTGACTCCTGCAAGTATCGATATCGCTTATCTGCAGCCGATACCAAGCCGCCAAAAACCATAAACAACGCCCCCAACCAAATCCACCTAACAAACGGTTTCACATAAAGCGTCATCGACCAAGCGCCATTTTCTTTTTGCTCGCCAAGGGTAACAAATAAATCCCGAAGAAACCCTGCGTCGATTGCCATTTCCGTCGATGGTGTACCGCTCGCAAAATATACCCTACGCTGAGGGAGCAGCTCAGTTAAAAAAATATCATCTTTAGAGACATTGATAGAGACTTCTTGCCCAGAAAAATTTTTGCCGGAAACCGACCTTGCTGCTCCAATTTCAAAATTAAACTCACCTAGATCAGTACTTTCTCCGCTCTGCAGCAACACGCTTTTCTCAATGCTATAAGAGCTTGTTAAAGAGATTCCAGCGACCATAACCGCCACACCAATATGGGCTAATTGCATCCCGTAATAACTGAGCGACAAACCCCGCACCCCTTCTACAATATTGCTTTTTTTTCTAATCTTGTTACCAAAATCACTGATCATGCTCAGCGAAATCCACAAGGCAAAACCGACACCAGCAATTGACCAGAAATCGAACTCCAACGTTATTACCAGCGGGAGCCCTATTCCAAGCACCAAACTAATCATCGCCAC
>TARA_Y100000385_G_scaffold102572_1_pt1 | contig 12095 bp, 9 predicted proteins | sample TARA_Y100000385 | Tara Oceans TARA_Y100000385 (sample SAMEA2620980) | marine metagenome | biome: marine biome (ENVO:00000447); feature: surface water layer (ENVO:00002042); material: "saline water (ENVO:00002010), including plankton (ENVO:xxxxxxxx)" | depth 5 m
AGAACTAGTTATATTAGCGCGGTACATGCAAATTCTCTCTAACCAGCTGACCGAGCGCTTAGCGGGAAAATGCATTAACATTCACCACTCATTCCTGCCCGGTTTTAAAGGCGCTAAACCCTACCATCAGGCCTTTGACCGCGGCGTCAAAGTTATTGGTGCCACAGCCCACTATGTGACGTCAGACCTTGACGAGGGGCCGATCATCGAGCAGGTATTGACTCGTGTCGACCACAACAACAAGCCTGCAGATCTCGCTAAAATGGGCCGAGACAATGAGTCGATGGCACTAGCTCGAGCAGTTACCTATCATATAGAGCGCAGAGTGTTCCTCGACGGCAACAAAACTGTAGTTTTTTTGGGCGGATAGATGCCAAAGCAATCTTGCGTAGTAGTTATGTCGAAATTTTTAAAAACCGCAGATAAATATTGCTATACCGGTTCTTTTTAAGATCCTGGTGCTGTTTCACTTACCTTTCGATGCAAGAACATAAGATCTACATGTCCCATCAATGTGTATAGGAAAAGAAGTTATTTGCCTGTATTATACAAATGTTTTTATAAAACCTTTGGGTTAGACCTAGCCAGGAAATCGCACATATGACCCAAGCCAATCTCCCCAAAGCCTAAAAGCTAATTTAAATCAAAATAAGAGGATCCCATCACTATGAAAACCCGCGCTGCTGTTGCCCTGGCTCCAGGCGAACCGCTCACAGTAATGGATGTAAACCTTCAAGGACCGAAAGCCGGCGAGGTACTCATTGAAATCAAGGCGACAGGAGTTTGCCACACTGACGAATTCACTCGCTCTGGGGATGACCCTGAAGGGCTGTTTCCCTCAATTCTTGGTCATGAAGGTGCGGGCATTGTCCTCGAGATCGGTGACGGAGTCACTACACTGCAGCCTGGCGACCATGTGATTCCGTTGTACACCCCCGAGTGTCGCGAATGTTACGCCTGCTTAAGCAACAAAACTAACTTATGCACCGCTATCCGAAACACTCAGGGGCAGGGACTGATGCCTGATGGCACGACTCGGTTTTCGATGTTGGACGGGACTCCAATTTATCATTACATGGGCTGCTCAACTTTTGCCAAACACACGGTGATGCCAGAGGTGGCCTTAGCGAAAGTCCGAAAGGATGCTCCCTTCGACAAAATATGCTACATCGGCTGCGGTGTTACCACGGGTATCGGCGCGGTTATTAACACTGCGGGCGTAGAGATTGGATCGACCGCGGCAGTGTTCGGTCTGGGCGGTATAGGCTTGAATGTTATTCAGGGACTGCGGATGGCGGGCGCACACAAAATAATCGGGGTAGATTTAAATGACGACAAGGCCGATCTAGCACATAAATTTGGAATGACCAATTTCGTCAATCCCTCAAAGGTCGACGGCACAGTGACGCAAGCTATTATTGATTTAACGAAGACTGAGAAAGATACTTTCGGGGGAGTAGATTACTCCTTTGATGCGACCGGTAATGTAAATGTGATGCGCGATGCACTTGAGTGCTCCCACAGAGGGTGGGGGGTCTCGGTAATTATTGGTGTTGCTCCGATGGGTGCCGAAATCAGCACGCGACCCTTCCAACTAGTCACTGGCCGCGTTTGGAAAGGCACAGCCTTTGGTGGTGCAAAAGGCCGCACCGACGTGCCAAAGTTCGTTGATTGGTACATGGATGGCAAAATTGAAATCGATCCGATGATCACGCATAAATTACCACTGGACGACATTAACTCTGCTTTTGAGCTGATGCACAAGGGCGAGAGTATCCGTTCAGTTATAGAGTTTTCATGAAAACCATCTCAGAATTTAAAAGTCATAACGGCCGACAACTTGTCGTTCGCCATGCATCGAAAACAACAAGATGCCAAATGACATTTGCTTTATTTTTACCACCCGGTGAAGGACCTTTTCCAGTTGTTTGGTATCTATCAGGCCTCACATGCAGTCATGCCAATGTCATGGAAAAAGGCGAATATAGACGAATAGCATCCGAACTAGGTGTTGCAGTAATTTGTCCTGACACTAGCCCGAGGGGCGACACCATTCCAGATTCCAGCCCTGATGATTGGCAGTTTGGCCAAGGAGCTGGATTTTACCTCGACGCAACGACTCCTGCCTACGCTCAGAACTATCAAATGTACAGCTACCTTGTGAAAGAGCTACCTCAATTAGTTTTCGCAACGTACCCGTTGGAGCCCACGCGGCAGGGTATTTTTGGCCATTCGATGGGTGGACACGGTGCAATGGTATTGGCCCTGCGAAACCCGGGAGTATTTAGAAGCTGTTCAGCATTCGCTCCTATTACTCAACCCTCTACCGCAGGTTGGTCACAGCGAGCATTTCGCGAATATTTAGGAAATGATGAATCTAATTGGCGAGAATGGGATAGCGTGTGCCTAATCGAGGATGGCGCTCGAATCGATTCGTTATTGGTTGACCAAGGCGATGCCGACGACTTTCTAGTTGACGGCCTTCGGCCGCAGCTTTTAGCCAAAGCGTGCACCGATGCTAACATCGAACTCACACTACGAATGCAGCCCGGTTACGACCACTCATACTTTTTCATTTCCAGCTTTATGTCTGACCACATACGTTGGCATGCGGCAAAATTATCTACTTAAGCATCCCAAGTGACCGCTAAAAAGCTACGCCGCCGAGCCCAAAATCTATAAATTTGTTACACCGGAGCTCTCGCCACTGCGAGTTAATTAATCGAAATACAATCACTTGAGGGAGTTACAAATTTGCATTGTTCAATTAAGTTGTACAACGCAACTCCCGCAGGTTAGAAGCACCTCGGGTTTTGAGATTTCAATTAAAGATTCGTAGAACTTTAGCATGCCATCAACGGCCGAAAAAATCTCAGGTGTCTTAATAGAAACCCCAACGTTTTTAAGCAACTCGCTGACCAATTTCTCTTCAAATGAAATTTCTTGACCATAATAAACGACTTCATACTCCGTCAATTCCGACAGCATTGCAGCATGAGTAATAGCCTGATTAATACCGCCAATCTCATCCACCAAACCCAACTCTTTCGCGGCCGTTCCAATCCAAACTCTGCCGCCTGCGATGGCCCTTATATCCTCATAAGATTGAGATCTTGAGTCAGCCACAAATTGAATAAATCTATCGTAGACACCTGCAACGCTGCTCTCGATAATTTTATCTAAGTCTTCATCAATCGGCTGAGTGAGGTCCCAACCACCATAACGAGAGGTTACTACTCCATCAAAATTTACTCCGATATACTCCATAACATTCTCAAATGTGGGAAGAGCAACTGCGACACCGATTGAGCCAGTAATAGATGTCGGTTCAGCAAATATATAATCCGCAGGTGTTGAGATATATACCCCACCAGATGCAGCAACATCACCCATGGAGACCACGACATCGATTCCCTTTCTTTTGGCTTCAATCAATTCGTCACGCATCATTTCACTGGCGATAACTGACCCGCCCCCACTGTTGACACGCAAGACAATTGCTTTGGTGCCCTCATTTTCGTGGGCTGACCTTATCTGATTTACAATTCCATCCGCGCCGGCAACGCCCTGAGAAATGCCACCCTCCATGATGGCTCCCTCCACAGTTATTACAGCTACTTCATTGTTACTCGACATTGAATCATCATCCAAGCGAAGGGCATATTCTTGATAAGAGATAGACTTAAAAGCAGCTATCCCAGCCTCTTCGTCCTTCCCAAATTTTTCAATCATGTATCGTCGAAATTCAGGAAAAGATTTGGTACCGTCAATCATCTTTTTAGAAATCGCGTAAACGATGTTTGTTACTGCTGAATCATCAAATATGCCAATGAAATTATCTGCAAAAAGCTGAATTTCCTCAGAGGCGATTCCTCGTCCCTCTGACATAATGGCCTTCATTTCCTCCCAAATAGGAAGGAGATACGCCTCTCGCTGAAACCTGTCATTGTCAGACATATCAGACCTTGTATTACCTTCAACAGCGGATTTGAAGTCTCCATCGGAATAATTGTGGTAGTTGATTTTTAGGTTTTCGAAGAGCTCTTTTTGATAAGGTCTCATTCCGCCAAGGCCGCCAATGCTCACAGCGCCCACCGGATGCAGCCATATCTCTGAGGCTTGAGAAGCCATTAAGTAAGAATTTGTTGTCAGGCGATCATTAAACGCAATAATTTCTTTCCCTGATTCTCGCAAAGCTTTCAGTTCTCTCGCAATATTTATCGCTGTTGTCGGCCCAGCAAACCCAGCTCTGGAAAAATCAATCAACACAGCTGGAATGTCGTCATCGTGTGAAACAGCCTGAATCAGCTGAACAAGGTCTCTCGTCTGGATCTGGTTAGTCGATCCATCGCCACTTATATTGGCTAAGAAATTACCTCCGAATACTTCCTGGTCCACAACGGTGCCCTGTGGGTTCAGAACCAGTACCCTGCCGCTTGGATCTGTCTCGGGCGCGAACGAAGTCAAACTGCTGAGAAACAAGACTACAAAAAAAATCAAAAACAATGCTGTGGCAATATTTAAGATTAATGCTCTAGCTTTTCCTAAAAAACTATTGAGCCAGCCAAAAATCGACTTAAATTTGTTCATCACTCATCCCTCATTTGCCAAAAGCACCGTAATCATTCCCTACGCCCAATTCTATTAATGGTGAAGCAAAGGGTTCGTATCGTTTATAGAATTTAGCGCACAGGAATCGAAACCGCTGAGACGTCACACGGTTCTAATCCTGACATGCACGCCGAGCTGATCCTGACACATGATCCACTAACTCAAGTATTTAAACAACGAACATCTCGCTCGCTTCAATATTTTTTTGAAATTTTCAGAGAAATAGCATTTCATGTAATATCCTACCAGGCATTAAGGTAAATGCACCGGCAACTAAAAGCCCCCCCACATATACTCCTATCATCGAACGGATATGTGCATTTTTATGCTTTTCAAGCCTGGTTGCTTTGAATTGTCGAATACTCCAAATTGAATAGATTAATTGACTTATTGTGAAGGGAATTAGGAGATGAATCCACGAATATAACCTCGGATTGAATGCTGTGTCAGTCAGTGGTGAAGTGATAAATAACGCGGTAACGGAAACGATCGACAGCAGAAAAACCCAAACGCGTCCAACGAACCTGTGCTGCTTGGTGCCCTTTTTGTTTAGGAAAATAAACAAACCAAGCGGTACCGCCATTAAAGCAAACGATGCGTGAGTATATATTATTGCCATCGTTAGAGTTCCATTAAAAGTTTTAGGTATGAATCTAAGGTGAATGACGCAGACTCAAAGCTCGGAGGGCCAAAAGCACCCCGAGCATTGTTTGAGAAGCCGTATTCCTCTTTTGGAACACCAATAAAATTAGTATCAAGCTTCTGATTCTCATTCGCGTCGATATAGTATCCAATCGCATATGTCCCCGCCGGAATCTCAAAAGTTTCTTTATAGACTTCATTGTCTATATTCTTTATAGATCCGGCTACTATGCCAGGTTGTGGACCTGGCCTATCCCCCTTATCTGATTCAAAGACTTCCTTAGAACTATAAATCGCGAAGTGAAGCGTCCCTTTTTTAGTCATGCCACTTATTTCCACTTCTAAGATGGCGGCAGTTAATGTGACTGCGTGGAGGGAAAGTGAGACAGCGAAAAAGTATTTTATTTTAGTTTTCATTCCATAAACTCCTGTTTGGAAAAGATTCAGTTTTTAGCTCTCTATTAATAAATATTGCTTTATACTTAGCTATATTAAGGGGCCCCGAACCTACTTTTGTGCTAATATGTTTACATTGATAACATCATATAGGAAAATGTTTACGTCGTAAACATCTAACTGCATGGCTTACCATAAAGAAAACTTGAAAGAACGACTTGTCGAGATTGCCTGGGAAATTTGCGTGGAAGGGTCTTGGCAGGCAGTTGATATGCGTTCAGTCGCAAAAAAAGCTGAGGTCTCGACAACCGCCTTCTATCGGCATTTTAAAAACAAGGGTGATCTAAAAGCAGAGCTGATGCTGAAAGGTTTTCAATTGATGTCCGACGTTCAGAAAAATGCCAATGTTGGGGACAATTTTTCTAAATTTGGAGCTCATACGATTAAATTTGGTTTAGAGTACCCTCATATCTACGATCTGATGTTCGAGACTAAGGACATAGACATGTCTCTCTACCCAGATTTAGAGGCTATATTAAATTCATCCTTCAACGGAATAATTACGGGGGTGAGAGCATTTGTCCCGACCGCAACTGAAAAAGAGATAATGATAAAAGCAGTTAATATTTGGGCATCCGTTCATGGTCTCATCGGAATTCTGAGGCGCTCGAGATTGCAAACGGGAAAGACCAAAGAACTCGAATGGATTGAAAACAATCTAGAAGAATATCTTAAAATGACGACTTTTCGGTGAAAGTTATGTTGACAGAACCTTTAGTATTAATCGTCTATGGCGCGACTGGGTTTACAGGCCAGTTGGTTGCCGAGTACCTCGACACCCACCCAGAGCTCCGCGGCCGGCCTTGGGCTATTGCGGGCCGGTCTCAAAGCAAGCTGGACGAGCTATCTGCCAGGCTTGGCGAAGGACCGGAGACGCTCTGCGTTGACCTCGAAGATACCGACGCAGTGACCTCGATGGTTTTGCGTACAAAAGTGGTTCTCAATTGTGCAGGCCCCTATTCTGTAAATAATGGAGCCGCTCTTTTAGGTGCGTGTGCCCGAGAGGGTGTTCACTACTCTGACCTTGCCGGTGAAGGGTTCTGGCAATCTACGATGATTGGGACCTTTCATGACCTCGCGCAGGCGTCTGGGGCAAAAGTGATTTTAGGCGGTGGGGTTGACTCAATACCGTCCGACCTCGGCGCCTTTCTAGCCGTGGAGGCCCTGACTATTGGGCGTAGTGAAAAAGTTAATGTTCGCGGTGTTTATACTCGCTACACAGGTTCCTTTTCAGGCGGTACCTTAAACTCCGGAAGGGCAACCGCGCGGGCAAAAAAGTCCGGTAGCTACACCGATGCGATGGATGCCGACCCCTATCTCCTCTCACTGGGAACCATCGGCGTTGAGACCGAAACGCCGGGGACTGCCGATGGCATGGACCAGGAATTTAAGTGGTCTTTTGATTCGACCTATGGTGCCGTTTCGAAATTTTTCATGGGCCCCATCAATGCCAGAATCGTTCGACGAAGCCTCACGCTGCGCGACGAACATCATCACACAACTTATAGTGAATGTGCAGCTGCTGGGATGTGGTTACGCATGATAGGAATGTGGGCGAGTCGTGGGTTTGGTTATTTTCTGGGCGAGCCCATCAAATTCAAACCAAGCTCTGGGGAGGGTCCGCCCTCGTGGTTGCTCCGCGATGGAAGTTTTGAGATCGAGGTGACCGCCAGAGCCGACATGAAAGTTGCTCGCTCTCGAATTTCCGGGAAAGGTGACCCAGGCTACGGCGCAACTTCCAAAATGCTAGCCGAGCTTGGTCTCTGCCTAGCCCTCGATGACCACAGCGAGTCTTCTCATCAAGCCGGCTTGCTGACCCCCTCCACAGGATTAGGACATGCACTGGTGTCACGCTTATCGCTGGCTCACGGTGGAAACTTTATGCGTTTCGACACTGTATCGCCACCGGCAAGTTAATCATTGCGATAGAAGAAAGAATTGGAGATGGCTTTGAGCAACTCGATTTTTTTAAAAGATGGTACAGCTCAGGGTGTAGCCAAACAACGTTTGATAGAGACTCTAGCCGAGCCCGATAAACGCGTCATAATCGATACTCACGCGGAAAGGTTTGTAATCGGTGCTAGCTTTGTCAAGCTAATGGGCCATAAACTCAATGTCTGGTTAGCTCAAAAGATTGCACCTGGTTTCCACGAACATATAATTTCACGCACGCGCTTCATTGACGAATTAATTAAAACAAGTTCAACCGACGGGGCAGAGCAGTACGTCATCTTAGGAGCAGGATATGATTTGCGAGCTCATCGACTCAACCTGCCCTCTTCACTTAGAATTTTTGAGGTAGATCAGCCAGAAGTCCAGAACAGAAAGCGCTCTAAACTTCCTAAAGAACTCCTCAATTCAACAAACGTCACTTACGTAACAGTTGATTTCACTCATCAGTCTTTAACTAAGCAACTTGTAGATGCGGGGTTTGATAGAAGAAAATCTACAATCCTCACGCTCGAGGGCGTCTCTCAATACATCACTAAGGAGGCTATCAGCTCAACGATTCAGGAAATAGCTTCGCTTACGCAAGCAGCCAGCTCAACTTTTTTTATCTCTTATGTTGACGAATCTCTTGAGAAAAACCCTGAGGCTTGCTTTGGAAAGGGTTACCCGAAAGCTGCAAAACGAGCTAAATTAATAACAAACTTATCAGCAAAAGCCGGCGAGCCTTGGATATCATTTTACAGTGCTGAGGAAATAGAAAGCTTACTTTCAAAAAATGGTTATTCAGTAAAAGAAAACGTGACTTTGGAGAGCCTTAACTCTCATTACTTTGCCCCCGTTGGAAGAGCCCTTCCTGAAAATCAGATATTTAAACTCGAACATTTTGTAGTAGCCCAATCTCACGATGGTTCTAAACCTATAGAATAAGAACCGGTTTAAATAGATTCCCACTCAATAGTCCCACTTAAATTTAACCTGGTAAGACCAATATTACGCATTAAAAATTTGCCAACTTTTTAAACCAAAATCTGGTAAAGTGCTGGTCGTTTTGCTCAGATCATGACACACCAACAAATATGAAAACGTCCTTACCAAATATTCTCTCAATCATCTGCTTTTCCTTCACCTCAGCAGTTTTTGCTCAGCAGACCGTGGAGAGTCTTTCCGTGGTGGAAAATCTGTCGAGCGAAGCAACATCGAATAATATTTCTTCAGCCGGCCAAGATCGCGCCGTAAATCCCGGTGCAGCCAACTCTACCGTGGTCTACGAGGCCGAGTTTTTTAATCAGTACAATCCTATTACCGCCAGTGATATGCTCGATCGCATTCCAGGAATTGACATTTCTGGTCGTAACAGAGGTGGCGGTGGCCGTGGTCTAGGCACTGGCGGTAACCTTCTAATTGATGGGCAGCGCATTGCGGGTAAGGATAACTCTGCACGTGATCAACTGGGCCGTATCACTGCAGCGGAAGTGGAGCGCATTGAAATCATTCGAGACACCTCTGGTGAACTGAACGTGCGGGGGGCCGGCGAGGTGATTAACATCATTTTGATTGAAGTGCCATCCCGTTCAAGCACTCAGGCAGAGCTGTTACAGCGATTGAACCACGACGACACTTATGAGGTCGGCGGCAGTGTAGGGTGGTCAACACAAATTGGAAATTTCCAGGGACTACTGAATCTGGAGGCCCGACCTAACTATGAGAATCGTGACAATCGCGAAGTTCGAATAACACCGGAAGGGGAATTGTTAGGCACCTTGTTTGAAGAAAACATTCGCGACCAGGATAAACAAAGTGTCAGCACTAATATGAGTTATGGGTTCGGGGCTCATCGCATGCAATTAAATGCATTGTTTAGCAGGGGTGATTTCCCCCGATCAGTGCGCCGTGATTTTGTAGATTTCGTTGATAATGTTACGGTCGAGAGCATTCAACAAGAGCAGATAGACAATGAAGAGAGCAACTGGGAACTCGGCGGCGACTATGAATACAGCTTCGCTAACGGATCTAGGCTCGCAGTCCTCTTTGTCGCCAACGATGAAATTCGAAACTCAGTGCGAGAGAGATTCCTGGCCGATCCGGCGAACGATCCGTTAGGCAAAAACTTGTACATAGATTCGCAGCGCGAAACCAAAGAGTTCATTGTCCAGACTAACTATAATTTTTCCGTCGCAGCGGGTCAGTCACTTCGAGTAGGATTTGAGCGAGCGGTCAATGAATTGGGCTCCTCACTGTTTATCGCTAGCCCATTCGGAACCACACCTGCCTCAGAGCAATATGGCGGCTTATCTTTGATACCGTCCATTTCCAATGCAGGAACGCAAGTAAAAGAGGAGCGCTACGAGGGCTTTGCGTTTCATAACTGGACCATCAATGATAAGAGCTCTCTGGAAACCAGTATCGTTTATGAGACCTCGGAGATTCTGCAAACGGGAGAGGTCAGCAAGGCGAGAGACTTCCAGTTCTGGCGACCTTCTCTAGACTATCGCTATAACTTCGCTGACAACTTCCGTTTCCGCGGCACGGTAACCCGCAATGTTTCCCAGCTGAGTTTTTCGGCCTTTGCAGCCACTGCCAACGACGACGACCGAGACATTGATGGATTTGCCGGTAACCCGGAGCTGGCGCCAGAAACTAGCTGGTCCTATAACGGCGAACTCGAATACAGACTGCCCAACGACGCCGGTGTTTTAGCGACCAGTTTGTTCTACTCCGACATAGATAACAAAGTTGGAAAGATTATTGCCACCGTTGACCCAGACCAACCCCAATCGGCGACGGGCAATGTAGGACCTGCAACGCAAATGGGATGGTTTGCTCGGGCCAGCATCCGTTTAAATAAATTCAACCTGCCCAATGCTATTTTTTCAGGCCGAGTGGGGCTGTTTGACTCAGAGATCCTCAATCCGTTTGTTAACGCGAAGGTCCGCACCGGTGGCCGCGGATTTGGTAATATCGGTTTTCGCCAGGACATCACCTCAACGAACTTGAGTTATGGCATTGACTACAATCATTCCTTCTGGGGCGGGTACTACGACATAGATATAGTTACCCGCACACGCGATGATCGCCGCCGCTCGCTGGATCTGTTTGTGCAAAAGATCTGGTTTGATGACTGGGTATTTCGCCTAGAGTCAGACAATACGCTTGGGGCCTCTAAGTGCCGTTACCGGGAGCGCTATGAAGGCACAACAATCGAGGGAAATATCAAGCTGATACAGGATTCGTGCAGCAGTCGCTACCGGCGACTCGTTTTAAGCATTCAGACCACCTTTTAACGAAAATAGCCATACCAATTATTTGGATAGCCAGTTATGACATTGCGCGAAAAAATGCATCGTGAACAGCAACTCAAAACGCTCTTTAATCAGGCTCAGAGTCATGCGTTTGAATACTCAGATAACGCTTTAGAGCGCAATGTTTTTCCCTCTGCTCAGGCACTCACAGATCTTGCTCAGTTCGATGAGCCCCTGCCTGCTAACTCAGCTGATGCTGAATCAATACTCAAACAGCTGCATAGATACGGTTCTCCAGCTTCAGTTGCTCAAACTGGAGGCCGCTACTTTGGTTTTGTAAATGGCGGCATTCTGCCCGTGACTCTGGCGACCAAATGGCTAACCGATTTTTGGGATCAGAACACGGCTCTGCACGCCATGTCGCCAATCACCTCAAAACTAGAGGATATCTGCGAACAGTGGCTGCGCCAGTTATTTAACCTGCCAGACAATACGGTGGCTGGTTTTGTTAGCGGAACCTCATCGGCAATCCTCTGTGGCCTTGCCGCGGCACGTTACCGCATCTTCAAGAACCAAGGCTGGGACTTTAACAAGCGCGGCCATAATGGTGCGCCGCCTATCCGGATTATTGCCGGTCACCATACCCATGGCGCAGTGATTAAAGCCATCGCCCTACTCGGCTTTGGCATCGATAATATTGAGTGGGTAGAGTGCGATGACCAGGGTCGCATTGTGCCGAGCGCCATGCCGGTAATCGACAATAGATGTATCATTTTATTGCAGGCGGGCAATGTAAATTCTGGTGCCTTCGATCCATTGCATGAAATCTGTGACAAAGCTAATGACGCCAATGCCTGGGTGCATATTGATGGCGCTTTTGGTTTATGGGCTGGCGGCACGAAGCAACTCAGTCATCTAACTGAGGGCTTGGAAAAAGCTCATTCATGGTCGGTAGACGGTCATAAAACACTCAATACGCCCTACGACAGCGGCATAATAATGTGCTGCGATAAAGACGCTCTAGTGATGGCATTGCAGGCGTCTGGCGCCTATTTAAACTTTAGTGAAAGCCGTGATGGCATGCTCTACACTCCTGAAATGTCCCGTCGTGCCCGCGCTGTTGAGCTATGGGCCGCGCTTAAATATCTCGGCAGTGATGGTGTCGATGAGCTGGTCTGTGGCTTGCATGAGCGCGCG
>TARA_Y100000385_G_scaffold291462_1_pt1 | contig 12091 bp, 13 predicted proteins | sample TARA_Y100000385 | Tara Oceans TARA_Y100000385 (sample SAMEA2620980) | marine metagenome | biome: marine biome (ENVO:00000447); feature: surface water layer (ENVO:00002042); material: "saline water (ENVO:00002010), including plankton (ENVO:xxxxxxxx)" | depth 5 m
TTGATTCTAATTTTTTGATTCATCGTATCTAGTTATTATGCTGAAACTCCTTTAACTTTTGCAACCACTTCTTCAGCAACACCTTTTGGTGCCTCTGCGTAGTGTGAAAACTCCATACTTGACGTTGCACGTCCAGATGACATTGTTCTCAATTGCGTTACATATCCAAACATTTCCGATAATGGAACATCAGCTTTAACAACTTTAGCTCCGTTTTTATCATCCATACCTCTCATGACACCACGACGACGGTTAAGGTCACCTACGATATCACCCATGTTTTCCTCAGGAGTTACAACTTCCAATTTCATCATTGGCTCAAGAAGAACTGGGCTTGCTTTAGGCAAGGCAGTTTTAAATGCCAACTTAGCACACAATTCGAATGATAAAGCATCTGAATCGACTGCGTGGAATGAACCATCTGATAAAGTAACTTTCATAGCGTCCATTTCGAAACCAGCCATTACACCATTTTTCATTGATGCTTTGAAACCTTTCTCAACAGACGGGATAAATTCTCTAGGAATGTTACCACCTTTAATTACGTTAATGAACTCCAATCCTGTTTTCTCTGGATCAGCTTGAGGTTCAATCTTAACAACGATATCTGCGAATTTACCACGTCCACCTGATTGTTTTTTGTATACCTCTCTGTGATCGATCGGAGCTTGAATATTCTCGCGGTAGTTTACTTGAGGAGCACCTTGGTTCACCTCAACTTTAAACTCTCTTCTTAGCCGATCAACGATAATATCCAAGTGCAACTCTCCCATTCCTGAGATAATTGTCTGTCCTGATTCTTCATCAGTTCTTACTTGGAAAGTTGGATCCTCTTCTGCAAGTTTTTGTAGACCTACACCCAATTTATCTGAATCTGCTTGAGTTTTTGGCTCAATAGCCACCCCGATCACTGGATCTGGGAAATCCATAGACTCCAATACGATTGGCGCTTTTTCATCACACAATGTATCTCCAGTCTTAATGTCCTTAAACCCAACGAATGCTCCGATATCTCCTGCTCCTAACTCTGGCACTTGATTTTGTTTATCAGCGTGCATTTGGAAAATTCTTGAGATACGCTCTTTCTTTCCAGAACGAGCATTCAATACATAAGATCCAGCTTCTAATTTACCTGAGTAAGCACGTGTAAAACATAAACGACCAACGAAAGGATCCGTTGCAATTTTAAATGCTAATGCTGCGAATGGCTCATCGAAAGATGGCTTACGCATCTCAACTTCATCAGTTTTTGGGTTAGTACCTTCGATTGCGTCAACGTCAACTGGTGAAGGAAGAATTTCCATTACCATGTCTAACATTGCCTGAACACCTTTGTTCTTAAATGCAGAACCACACATCATTGGTATAACCTTACCAGCGATAGTAGCCTCACGTAAACAATCCAGGATTTCTCTTTCTGTAATTGACTCAGGATCCTCGAAGAATTTCTCCATCAGTGTCTCAGAATCATCAAATTCAGCGACTGCCTCCAATAATTCTTCTCTCAATTGAGTTGCTTCATCAAGAATATCAGCAGGAATTTCGATTTCCTCGAAAGTCATCCCGTGATCATCTTCGTTCCAAACGATTCCTTTGAAGTTGATTAAATCAACAACACCTTTGAAATCATCCTCTGATCCAATGTTAATCTGTAAAGGTAATGCGTGACTACCTAACATCTCTTTTACCTGACGACATACGTTCAAGAAGTCTGCACCTTGACGGTCCATCTTGTTAACGAAACCGATTCTTGGAACATTGTAGTTATCCGCCAATCTCCAGTTTGTCTCAGATTGTGGCTCAACACCATCAACTGCAGAGAATAGGAATACCAAACCATCAAGTACACGTAATGAACGATTCACCTCAACGGTAAAATCAACGTGACCTGGTGTGTCAATAATATTAACGTGGTATTCATCATTTCTATAGTTCCACTTCAGAGTTGTTGCAGCAGAAGTAATTGTAATACCTCTTTCTTGCTCTTGCTCCATCCAATCCATGGTAGCTCCACCATCATGTACTTCTCCAATCTTATGGTTTACACCACCGTAATAAAGAATACGCTCAGTAGTAGTGGTCTTTCCTGCATCAATGTGCGCGGCAATACCAATATTTCTTGTGTATTTAAGATCTCTTGCCATGCCTTAGAATCTAAAATGTGAAAAGGCTTTGTTAGCCTCTGCCATTCTTAATGTATCTTCTTTTTTCTTGTAAGCTGCTCCCTCTTCTTTCGCTGCTGCGATTACTTCGTTAGCTAACTTTTGCGCCATAGTTTTCTCGTTACGCTTACGAGCGTATCCGATCAACCATTTCATTCCTAGCGATTGCTTTCTTCCTTCACGAACTGGTGTTGGAATTTGGTAGGTAGCTCCTCCAACTCGGCGACTACGAACCTCTACACTTGGAGTAATATTGTCTAGTGCTTTTTTCCAAGTCTCTAGACCTGTAACACCTTCTTCAGTTTTCTCCTCAACGATATCCATCGCTTCATAGAAAATTTTGAACGCTAAATTCTTCTTTCCACTGAACATCATGTTGTTGACGAATTTCGTCACCATCACTTCGTTAAATCTTGGATCCGGAAGGATTGCTATCTTTTTGGCTTTTCTTCTTCTCATCTCTTAATTCTTTAATCGATTACTTCTTAGGTCGTTTTGTTCCGTACTTCGAACGACGTTGAGTACGTCCTTCAACTCCAGCAGTATCTTCTGCACCACGAACTATGTGGTAACGTACCCCTGGAAGATCTTTTACTCTTCCTCCACGGACCAATACTAATGAGTGTTCTTGTAGGTTGTGACCTTCACCACCGATGTAAGCATTAACTTCCTTACCGTTTGTTAGTCGCACTCTGGCAACTTTACGCATCGCCGAGTTCGGCTTCTTAGGTGTAGTGGTGTACACACGCACACATACTCCCTTTCGCTGAGGACAAGAATCAAGTGCTGCTGACTTGCTCTTCTTGACTACTGCTTTTCTCCCTTTGCGAACTAATTGTTGGATAGTTGGCATAAAAAATACTTGTTAACTTTAATTAATATACAATTCACCCAAAGCCTCTTTTGGGGGTGCAAAGATATGAGATTTAATTTATAAACCAAGGGCTACTGGGAAAAAAGAGTGTTTTTTTCACATGAATGTGTTTACATCTTTTTTTAGAGTGATTTTACTAAAGATTTTTCTCAATCAAAAAATTTAATTTTCACTCCAATCAGCCTTGTACTTGAGTACATTTCCCAAGTCTAATTTGAGACGCCAAAATTATACTAAAATATTCAATTGAAAGCTTAATAATATCAGAAATTAGACCTGTATAATTTGAGGTAAAGCTGATTTTTCAGAGACCACATCCAGTCCAACAATTGCGATATTTCCAATAATCCAAAAAAAACAGGGTATGAAATTATATACAGCGCTATTTATTATATTTCAAACAGCATTCACTTTTACAGGTTACTGTCAACCTGACAGCCTACTAATTAATGAACGGACACCATCTTGGGCCAAAAACGTTCTTGTTAAGTCTGAACTATTTGGCAATTACACGATACTAGACGATATTAATCCATTTTACTTTGAAGTTGATCTCAATGGTGATGATCTCACAGATATTGTTTTAAGAGTAAAACACAAACTAACCGGCGATGTGGGAATATTCGTAATTAACGGCGGTAAGAATCTTTGCTTCGTAATGGGCGCAGGAAAACCCATAGGAATGGGTAGCAACATCGATTGGTGTAATAAGTGGTTTATTTTTCGAGACAAGGCAATCTATAACTTCGACTCGAAGAAAGTTAAGACAGTCATAAGAACCCCTGGGATAGAATTACGGAAAACTGACAGCAAAAGTGTCATTATATACTGGGACCGAAGAAAGTATATTGCAAAAATTAAAAGTACATAAAGTGCTATGCTATCCAGACAGCTCTCCTTCCAACCAATCAAATGCCCTTGTACCGATTTGATCATTATGCCATATGCGTGTCTCCGCTGAAGAAGTAAAAACATAAGTTGGGAATCTGCTTTTGGAAATTGTCTCAAACGGAACAAAATCACTTTCCAGAACAATATTGATTCGACCTTTAGCTTTCTCAAGATATTGGTCTAACGCAAGCGAATCAGTTGAAAGTACTTTAAAATCGATATTGACACTTGATGTACGCTCTTGAATTTTTAATAGCCTATCCAATGCCTCGTGACAGTATGGGCAATTCGGAATTGCAATTACAGTGAGGTGATCCATTTCGGAAATCTCATCAGCGGGATCAACGATAGAATAATCGTTAGCAAAATCACTTTCATAAATGGGATTACCCATAAAGTATACCAAAAATGGGACGACGGTAAGTAACCAAGCAGAGATCCGAACCTTCCGATTACTCGACTTTCTCCTCACCAACAGAGTCATCACAATCCCGAGAAGAAGAAAAAGAGCGTACGGAAGCACCTTACTCATTGTCCACCCAAAGCCAAAAGAGCTAAATAAGTCATTCATAGAAATTGGTCTAAAAAAAAAGACCGCCAAAAGAAGGCGATCTCAATTAAATTATTGTAATCAATTAATTGATTTCACATGCCGTAGTCGTTGTAAATCCGAATACGCTTGCAGAATCATCACCTTCGTCACAAGTTTCAGTTGCCTTACCTTTTGTGTCGTTGATAGTAACTGTCGTAGTGCCTGTTTGAACTCCTGCCGCTGTAGTTACACATTCGCAAGTGTAATCTTTTTTACAAGACATTAATCCAAATGCCGCGAATGCTGCTACTGCTAATACTTTTTTCATAAGAGAATATTGTTTAAGTTAGAATTACGCCCAAGGTAAGGTTATCTGAGCTAAAATCCAATATAGATTTTACTAACTGCTTATTTGGCGCATGATTTACCTATCGGTACATCACTGAACGAACCGCCTTAACAACTCGATCAGTGCTAGGAAGAGCTACAGGAATTAACGTTGGTGAAAACGCAAGAGGCGTGTCCGTCTGCATTACTCGCATGACCGGAGCATCAAGATAATCAAATGCATATCTCTGTAAATGATACGCCATTTCCGATGCAATAGAAGCCAATGGCCAAGACTCTTCAACAACTACACAACGATTCGTTTTCTTTATAGATTCAACAACCGTCGGATAATCGATTGGCCGAACTGTTCTCAGATCAATAACTTCACAGCTTACACCCTCTTTCTCAAGAACCTCAACAGCCTCAGCAACCACTTTCAAAATCTTCCCAAACGAAACAATAGTTACATCGGTTCCTTTCTTCGTAACGTTTGCCACGCCAATAGGAATCATAAATTCTCCTTCAGGAACCTCACCTTTGTCTCCATACATCTTCTCAGACTCAAGAAATACAACGGGGTCATTATCTCTAATAGCTGCTTTCAACAAACCTTTCGCATCCGCTGGGTTTGCTGGAGTGACAACCTTTAAACCTGGCACATGTGAATAAAACGCTTCAAAACTTTGTGAATGCGTAGCTGCTAACTGTCCAGCGGAACCGTTCCCTCCTCGAAATACAATCGGGCAATTATATTGACCTCCTGACATCTGTAACATTTTTGCCGCACTATTGATAATCTGATCAGCCGCTAGAATGGCAAAATTCCAAGTCATAAACTCGACAATTGGACGTAAACCATTCATTGAAGCACCAACCGCTATCCCAGTAAATCCAAGTTCAGCTATAGGGGTATCAATCACTCGCTTTGGACCAAATTCATCAAGCATTCCTTGAGAAACCTTATAGGCACCATTATACTCCGCAACCTCTTCTCCTAAAAGAAAAACATTCTCATCACGACGCATCTCTTCTGACATCGCTTCACATAGTGCTTCTCTAAATTGTAATGTTTTCATGTCCTGTAATTTATACCCTAAACATTTAATGGGTCGCCAAATGTACTAAAATTAGAAATTAAGAGAAAACTTTTTTAGTCGATATTAATCCTAATAAAAAGCGCCATCGCATTAGCCATTATACTTAGTTCAGAAAAACCTCTATATCAGCATTGGAGATGGTGATACAAATCCAATCGAAAGTACAAAATCAAATTTTTGAACAACCTAAATTTTCATACATTTACGGGATGATAATTAAACAAAAGACTTTTATCAAGTACGTCTTAACGATTGCGTTTCTCCACCTCCTATACGTCTCAGATGCCCAAGAGAAGTTTACCGATGATCTGGTAATAGGTGGTAATTATCAGTTTGGGTTATTGGTGCCAGAATATTCCATTGTTAGCTATACAACTACAAATCATGCCCAATCTTTCGATTTGGCTATCTATAAAGAGAAGAAAGGAAATGACATCTACGAACAAATATTTGGTTACCCCGAAATGGGGTTAGCATTGTTCTACAGCACACTTGGAAACTCAGAAGTATACGGAAAGGCTTTTGCTGCCAACTATTTCTATAGAATCAACTTGTTCTCAGGAAGGAATTTTAGAATTTTCAATCGAATGGGAATCGGTTTAGGCTATTTAACCAAAAAATTTGACCTTGACAAAAACCATCTAAACGTAGCCATAGGATCAAGTATAAACATACATTACAATGTGCGCTTTGGAAGCTCATTCCAACTCACAGATCGATTTAGTATGAACGCAGGCCTATCGTTTGACCATTATTCCAATGGAAACACTGGATATCCGAACATCGGCCTTAACTATCTCACTGCTTATTCAGGTGTCAACTATCTAATAGGTGAAAAAACCGAACGAATAGAAAGTGAAATTCCTGACTATGAAAGAGGTCATTCATTTGAAGTACTTGCAAGTCTGGGAGCCAAATACACTAGATCATTTTTAGCGAAGTACTATCCCACTTATTCGGCAGCCTTTGAATACAACTATTTAATTGGTCGAACTTTCAACTTTGGAACAGGACTCGATGTTTTTTATGACACCTCAGTCATTCCGCAACTTGAAGAAGCCGGAGAAGAAACTAGAGTGACAGACAATTTTCAAACAGGTATTCATCTGTCACAAACAATTGTATATCGTAATTTTAGATTTTCCCTCCAAGAAGGGTTCTACATTGGACTTGCTAATCGTGTAAACAATAAAGCGATGTACAGTAGAGCAATTCTCAAATACTTTGTAAACGATAATTTTTCTCTGCGCTTCGCTCTGAAATCACATTTGCACATCCTTGATTATCCTGAAATTGGATTTGGCTACAAGTTTTAATTATGAGAACCTTTTTATTCATTCTACCGATTTTAATACTTTTCTCTTGCGGGAAAGAGAACAAAGAGATTCAAATCACTCGAGACTTAGAAGCCTTTTCCTATGTTCATTTAAATAGCTCATTTAATGTCATCCTAGTGGAAGATACGGCATACTTTGTGGAGCTAAGCGGTAAGGCCAAAATTGTCAACGCTGTTGAACTAACTATTGAAAATGGGATACTGAACATTGAACGTACCTCCAGTAATGACTGGCTCTCACCAAAAAGTAATAAAGTAACACTAACGATACATGCACCACCTCTAGAAGGTGTAAACGCAAATGAAACTTGTGGGATCACTACAAGAAATCCAATCACCTCAAATGAGTTTGGACTGGTACTTAAAGGCAAGGGGAGTGAGGCAAGTTTGGATTTAGATTGTCACACCTTCTTTTTCTGGAACAACGCACCAACTGGTGGTAGAATAACACTCACCGGTCAATGCTACGCTATGAAACTTTGGACAACTGCCTTGGTTAAGGTTGACGCATCCGATGTTCAAGCTGAATATGGTATCCTTGAAAATGAATCGAAAGCAGATTGTAGTATAAGAGCAAGTACACTATTTGAATATAGTATTAAAGACGAAGGGGATGTGCATATTTATGGCAGTCCTACGCAGACAAACCTTATCGATCATTCTGGTTCGGGAGAATTGATTACTCACTAACTTAGGCTCGAATTTTCATCGATTTCTCCTCTACAACTTGGAAAATATAAAAGAATCCAAATTAAAGCCTTTCTTATACCCTAAAACGGTCAATAAATTGTTAAATTCGCGAACGATTTAAAGAAATTATTCCCTATGAAAATATTAGTTTGTATCAGTAAATCTCCGGATACGACTTCGAAAATCGCCTTCGTAGATGGTGACTCGAAATTCGATGAAAATGGAGTTCAGTATATCGTAAATCCATACGATGAATGGTACGCTTTAGTCCGAGGACTTGAGCTTAAAGAAGCAAATGGCGGAACAGTTACAATATGTACAGTTGGTCAAGCCGATGATGATGCCGTAATCCGTAAAGCACTAGCAATTGGTGCTGATGATGCAGTCCGAATCGATGCAGAGCCAACAGATGCTTATTTTGTTGCTATGCAAATCGCTGAATTTGCAAAAGATGGAGGGTACGACCTCATCTTAACTGGAAAAGAAACAATTAACTATAACGGATCACAGGTAGGTGGAATGTTAGCTGAGGCAATGGACCTTCCATTTGTATCTGTTGCTTCTAAACTGGATGTAAATGGTACTAAAGCAACTATCGAACGAGAAGTTCAGGGAGGTGTGCAAAGTGCTGAATTAAATCTACCAGCGGTCATTTCATGTGCTAAGGGTATGGCGGAACAACGGATTCCAAACATGCGAGGAATTATGGCTGCAAGAACCAAACCACTTAATGTTGTTCCAGCAGCAGATATCCAAGCGCTTACATCATTTGAAAGCTACGGACTTCCAGCAGCTAAATCAGCGTGCAAGATGATTGATCCAGAAAATATGGATGAATTAGTAGAGTTATTACATAACGAGGCGAAAGTCATTTAATCCACTTCTATTATGTCAACATTAGTATATATAAATAGTACAAACGGCGTTTCTAAAAGCGCACTAGAGGTTGTAACTTACGCTAAGAAATTAGGAAATGATGTCATTGCTATCACTGTAGGTGGAGCTGACGATTCTAGCTTAGGTGCACTTGGAGAATACGGAGCGAGCAAAGTCCTAGTTGATCGCGCCGTTACTTCTGATGATGCACAACAACTTACACGCGTCATTACCACAGCCGTAGAATCAACTGGAGCCGATACAGTAATTTTCTCCCATGATTTAGTTGCAAAAGCTGTTGCATCTAGACTATCAGTTAGATTAAAAGCTGGACTTGTTTCTGGAGCAGTTGATGTTCCATCAGGAGACACTGTAAAAGTGAATGTATTCTCTGGAAAGGCATTTGGAAATGTAAAGTTGTCCTCTGGCAAAAAAATCATTTCTCTTTTACCTAACAGTTTCCAACCTGAAGGCGGTGGAAGCGCTTGTAGCGTTGAAGACTTTAATGGAAATGCTGGAGAAGCATCCATCACAGTTCTTGGCACTAAGAAACCTGAAGGTGATATTCCATTACCAGAAGCTGAACTAGTTGTCTCGGCAGGAAGAGGACTTAAGGGACCTGAAAACTGGGGAATGGTTGAAGATTTAGCCACATCCTTGGGAGCAGCTACAGCATGTTCTCGACCAGTTGCTGACATCGGATGGAGACCTCATCATGAGCACGTGGGTCAAACAGGCGTAGCAATTCGTCCAAACCTATACATTGCAGCTGGTATTTCTGGAGCAATCCAACATTTAGCTGGAGTAAACGGCTCTAAGGTAATCGTTGTTGTAAATACTGATCCAGAAGCGCCGTTTTTTAAGGCTGCAGATTATGGAATTGTAGGAGATGCTTTTGAAGTATTACCACGATTGAATGAAGCTGTGAAGAAATTCAAGGCATCAAATTAGTAAGTAATAAAGAAATCGTATTTTTACGAAACAATAATTATCGGGGAAGTAATCTTATTTCCCCGATAATTTATACTTGAGGAAAAGGAACGGGGAACATGGATAAAATCAAACTTGAGATCGTAGGCTTATCATATAGTCAAACTCAATCAGGTGCATACGCATTGGTCTTATCTGAAGTAAACGGCAGCCGTCGACTTCCAATTATCATAGGAGGTTTCGAGGCACAAGCAATTGCTATCGAGCTTGAAAAAATGGTTCCTACTCGACCACTTACTCACGATCTATTTAAGAATTTTGCTACCACGTTTGACATAAATGTCAAGGAGGTTGTGATCGACAATTTAGTAGAAGGAATATTCTATTCTAAGCTTATTTGCGAAATGGATGGGAAGATTACCAAGATTGATGCGCGTACATCCGATGCTATTGCCATTGGAGTTAGGTTTCAGTGTCCAGTCTACACTTTTGAAAGCATACTTTCAAGCGCAGGAATCTTACTTGACGAATCAACCGAAGAAGATGAAAATCTTTTCGCTGAAATGTCAGAGGAAGAGGATGAAAATAAGGATTCAATTGAATCTCGCTCAGTTGAAGAGCTCGAAGCACAGCTTACAGATGCTCTTGCAAACGAAGAGTATGAACGTGCTTCTAAATTAAGAGATGAGATCAATAAACGTGGTGCATAACCAATCACCATTTTGATTGAATTTACTTCAGAATGAAGTACTACACTAAATACAACTACTTGCTATGGGAATCAAATCTAGATTAACACTACTCAATTTTCTTGAGTTTTTTGCTTGGGGAGCTTGGTTACTATCTGCAGGGGCATACATGTTTTTCACTCTTAAATTCAGTGGTATTCAAATTGCTGCTTGTTATGGGACCATGGGTTTTGCATCCTTATTCATGCCAGCCATTATGGGGATTGTTGCCGATAAATGGATAAGTGCAGAGAAGATTTTGGGCGCCTCGCATTTAATACTAGCTGGTCTCCTTATCGCTTTAGCCAACGTTCAAGATTTTAATTCGTTCTACGCAATTATCTTTTTAGTGTCAATGTTCTACATGCCGACGATTGGACTTAATCGATCCATTTCATTCGCTACCTTGGAAAATCGTGGGATGGATATAGTGAAGGTTTTTCCTCCTATCCGTGTTTGGGGGACTGTAGGATTTATTCTTGCTGCTTGGTCTGTAGATATTCTTGAGTTTGGGATCACACCTAATCAATTTTACGTAAGTGCGATTGCCTCTGCCGTTCTCAGCATATACTCCTTCACCTTGCCTAAGGTTGGCGTTCAAAAATCATCTGAAAAGAAGACCGTAATTCAAGCCCTTGGACTCGACGCATTTAGATTATTTAAGTCAAGAAAAATTGCGCTATTTCTAATCTTTTCAATGCTTCTTGGATGCGTCTTACAGATTTCAAATATGTGGGGTGATCAATTTCTTCAGTCTTTTGGTGTCGAATATGCTGGTTCTTTTGTGACAGAATATTCACTTGTTTTTCTTTCCTTCTCTATGGTGTCAGAGGCATTGTTTATCCTTTCTATACCATGGTTTCTAAAGAAATTTGGTATCAAGAAAGTTATGCTAATGAGTATGTTTGCATGGGTACTTCGATTTGCGTTCTTTGGAATTGGTGATCCTGGGACAGGGTTCATATTCTTGACATTATCGATGATCATCTACGGAATGGCTTTTGATTTTTTCAATATTTCAGGGTCAATGTTCATGGCTAAGGAGTCCTCACCTTCCATTCGATCAAGTGCTCAAGGCTTATTTATGCTCATGACTAATGGGATCGGTGCAATAATAGGCGCCTACGGAAGTGGATACATTGTTGATTTGTATTCTGTTTATAGTGATGCAGGTGTCATTAGAGATTGGCCAAAAATATGGTTTATTTTTGCAATCTATGCCCTTGTAGTTACTGTCGCATTTGCCTTAATTTTTAAGTACAAGCACGATGCTAAAGAGCTTGGCGAAGTGGAACATTAAATAGATTATGGAATTAATCGAGCGCATCTTTTCAATTAAGTCTAAAACTGACTTTGACAAGGTAGCATTAGATGTTTTTCATTATCAAGTCGAGCATTGCTCCGTTTATCGAGAATACGTTGAAAAAGTAAATCGCAACAACCCAAGTACGATTGAGGATATCCCTTTTCTACCAATCTCATTCTTCAAGACCCACAGCATTAAATCTACTGATTTTGAGCCTCAAGTAGTTTTTAAAAGTAGCGGGACAAGTGGTCAGCGCTCAACTCACCAGATTAAAGACTCTGCCGTTTACGAACGCTCCTTTACATCAATCTACACTAACTCAATCGGAATACCAAGCGA
>TARA_Y100000385_G_scaffold291926_1_pt1 | contig 12076 bp, 5 predicted proteins | sample TARA_Y100000385 | Tara Oceans TARA_Y100000385 (sample SAMEA2620980) | marine metagenome | biome: marine biome (ENVO:00000447); feature: surface water layer (ENVO:00002042); material: "saline water (ENVO:00002010), including plankton (ENVO:xxxxxxxx)" | depth 5 m
AAGCTATGTAATTTATTCATTTTTCTGTTATATTTATTATAGAATAAATCTATTTTAATTATGGCAGCAGGAATATATAATTTTTCAATTGAACAAGGAACAACTTTTAGAAGAACCTTTAAGTATAAAGATGCATCAGGACTAGCTATAGATTTAGCATTATATGATGTAAATATGGATATAAGATCTAATATAGGATCTTCTACCGCCATATTAGAAGTAAATGAAACTGGAGCTACTAAAAATGGAGTAGATAGTACTAGTAATACTTTTTTTACTATAACATCTGCCTCAGTAGGCTCCCCAGCTAATGAAATCAACTTAATTATGGATGCAGATACAACAGCATCTATGAGTTTTGATTCAGCAGTATATGATATAGAAATATCCGACAACTCTGCTCCTAAGATTGTAACCAGAATTCTTCAAGGTAAAATCAAATTATCTAAAGAAGTAACCCGTTAATTTTTTAATAAATGGGGGGAATCACAGAAATAACAGAAGAATCTATAACTCAATTAGAAATAGTTGAATTAGATGGGGGGCAAATTGAAGTAATTGATGGTTCTATTACCAAAATAGAAATAATAGAACTAGAATCTTCGGTAGATCCTCTTACTTTAGACATTTCCCCTCAAATCAATACAATAATTGTAGATACTACTAGAGATAATGTCAATATAGAAGTAACAACAAATGACCCCCTCACAGTTGAAACTACAACTACTAATAATATAATAGAAATTGTAGAAGATCAGGTAGTATACCAAACAGGATCTATATATAATATTACCAATGTTACAAATGAAAATACAACAAGACAAGTCACAGAAAATATTATTCAGAATATTACCCAAAGTATTACCCAAAGTATTACTCAATCAGTAGGTTTTTCTGATACCCAAATTTCATCATTATTAAACCTTATATATGTAAAAGGTACTATAGACTTAATAGTGTCCCCTTCTTTCTTTGAAAGAAATAAATTAACTAGTGTAGAATATGAATATAGTGTAGTACCTAATGACGACACAACTTCAACCATTTTATTTGGAGGGATTGATGTTAGTCTTAGTCCTAATAATTCTCAATTATATAATGATGTATTAGATTCTTTATCTAAAACATATGAAGTAACCTTTACCCCCACATCAAGTGGGGGAAATCCTAGATCTATAAGTTTAACTAAAGCATCTATCGCCTTAAACCCCCAATATTATGGAGTAAGCAACATAACAGATTTCAATAGTTATAATTATTCAGATTTAAACGCAAATTTAACTAAAAGAGTACAATCAGGAGACAACATATCCCAAACAATATCTCCTACTAACCAATTTGTTTATTTTTTAAGTACTAATAATAATGCAACTATTACAGATGGAAATGGGTTTCCTAACACAGGTGATTTCTTATTATCAACTATAACTGTAAAATATAGTAATAATGTTGACCAAACTTTATACCAATATAGGTCTAAAGATCCCAAAACATTAACTAATTTTACTTATAACATAACATAAATGGCTAAAAAACACTCAGGAGGAATAGTAGTAGCAACTGGATTTAGAGTAGACAACCCATCTCCTTTAGATGATAGATTAGTTGTAGGCACATTAGGTGATTTAACTAGTTCAGTTGCCCTTCCTAATGTATATGGGGGGATTTTAGTAACAGTATCAAGTTCTAATTATGATTTATATAAGTGGAATGGAGAGGATAGAACAAATTTAGATAATTGGTCACTCTTATCAGGAAGTATTAATAATGTTGATACCTCTATAAGTTCTAGTTTTGCAACTACCTCAAGTCGTGCATTATCCTCTAGCTTTGCATCTACTTCAAGTTTTACATTATCCTCTAGCTTTGCATCTACTTCAAGTTTTACATTATCTTCTAGTTTTGCTCTTACAGCAAGTCATGTATTAAATTTAAATGTAGAATCTCTTACTTCCTCATTTAACGGAAATAGACCTATAACAACAGCCCAAATACCTGGATTATTTAATATTAACCCATATGAAAATGCTTATGGTACCTTTAATGAAGATTCATCATCTATAAATGATTTTTTAGAGGCAGTATTTTACCCCCCTAAACCTAATTTACCTCCTATAATAACCTCTAATAACCAAATATCTATTAATGAATTTAAAGTTAGTGAAAGTCTAATACACACAATAACCGCTATAGATCAAACGGTATTAAGTGACCCTACTACTTTAGACATTATTTCGACTTATAGAACCCAAAGTATTTATACTGATGATTTTTTTAGAATAGATAACCCTAACGTAGGTGAAGTTACTTTAAATACTACATCTACTAGTTCTATGAATCTTGAAGGGGGGAATCACACAAATGGTAATTCTCACCCCTTTTATATTGAAGTAGGTGATGCCAGGGGGGCATTTACTAAACAAACTATATATATTAGAATAAATCCTGATGATAAACCAGATTTTATAACCCCCTCAGGTATATTAAACACAATTAATGAGTTTGAACAACCCGGGTTATTTATAGCTAATATAGAAGGAACAGACACCGAAAATGGAGTTACTTTTCAAACCTCAAGTAATAATACTGATAATTTCTTTAATATATCAGAAGAGGGAACCATTACATTAACTTCTGTATCTAATAAATCTATGAATACTGACCCAATCCAAGGGGCCTACCCCTTAGATATTGAAGTATTAGATCAATTTAATCAATCTACCCTTAGGACATTTTTTATAAAAATAAAACCTAACACTCCCCCCATTTTTAAAAATAATAATATTAATGGTAGTACACTTGAAGGATCTTTAGGGATTGGGATATATGCCCCCTCATCTACCACAGGAACTAAAGGAACCATCCACACAATTAATAATTCTACTCTCCCCTTAGAAAATGATGTACTAACATTAGAAACAGGATCCTTATCTAATGCTTTTACTAATGACTTTCAATTAATTATAACTAATAACGAAACTACAAACCCCTCTATTGACATACAACAATATGCTACTAATTTAAATGCTAATGAAAATATAACACATACATTTATATTAACAGCATCAGATTCACACTACCAATCAGAACAAGATCTTAATTCAGTTTCTTATTTAACAGTTAATTTAAATATTACCAATAACAGCCATCCCCAACTTACTAATGATACTCAATCATTTTCGTTAAATGAAAATACTGATAATGGTTTTATTTTAGGAGAATTAAGTGCTTTTGATCCCGACGCTGGGTTAGGAGTTGAGGAACAACCATTTATTCATAGTTTACAATTAATAGGAGCATTTAAATCTCCCTCAACTACTAATATAACTAATTCATTAAATGGAAATTCAATATTTGATCCTCATCAAAACCCTTTCGAAAAAAATTCTAACTTAGAAATTAAACGTAAAAATAATGTATTTCTAAACTCAGATATAGCTAATTTATACAAATATCAAGTAAATATAGGAGGGGATTTCACAGGATCAGGGGCTGACATAGGAGTAGTAGAAATAAGTATTTTAGATCACGAAATTGACAATACATTTAATATTAACTGGACAGATTTAAGTGTAATAGAGTCAGCTCGTAATTCTTTTCCTATAAGAAGAAATCCACAAGGTTTTGGTGGATTACCTGCTACAATGAATTTTAACTCTAATGAACCCCATACATTTACTATTTCATCTTCAAATGATTTTATAACAACACAAAACCAGGGAAATGATACTATATTAAAATTAAATAAAAACTTAAGTGGGAGTAATTATGTAAGTGGGGATACTATAGAAGTAGAAATAACAGCATCCCAAACAAATTTCCCTACTACTACACAGTCATATAAATATAATATCATAATAACACCTAACACACCCCCTAATTTAACAATTAATACTAACACCTATACTAATAACCATTCTACAAATGGAGCAATAAATGGTAATAATATTTTAGCTACTATTAATTACCCTAATTTTGATGCTGAGGGGGACATCCCTAATTTTGATAGCTTTATATTTGATGGTAATTCTTTAACTACAATTTTAGATACATCTAATAATAGGTACGAAGTTAGATCCACAGCAAACTTAGGGGTGGGTACTTATCCTTTCACAGCATCTTTAAAAGACATTCATGGTTTTTCTTCTAGTAGTGTAGAAAGCAGTATTACTATAAGAGAGGCGGGAATTTCTACTTTATCAGGAAATAATAATGATACTAATGAAGACCAACCTCTATTTTACATAATTGAAACAGCAAACGAAACTAATAAGGTAGTAAAAGAATCAAGTGGTAAACCTACATTAACTCAAGCTATATTAAGTGTATCATACCAAGATATATTTGAAAATTCTACAACAGCTTTTACAGCATTTGTAGGGAATAATAGCAACATATTTTCTATAACACAAAATGGGGAAATATCCGCAGGAAGCGGATTTAATGCTCAATCATATTCAGTGGGAACCATTTTAGAAACTACCATACAATATACAAGTAATACAGGAGCCAACCGTTTTGGTATTATATACATAAAAATCACAGAAAACGAACCTCCTACGGCAACATTAAATGTAATATCCAAATATCAAAGTATATATAGCTTAAACACTTTAATAGATATAAATATAAATAATACTCCAGTTCAAACATCTGAATTCGATACTATTAATACTCCCGTAGTATCTATAGGGGGGTTTGACACTATAGTAAACACCTTAGCAAACGGAAATTTTGAAGTTAATAGTAACGGCAATTATACTGTTTCTAACCCCCTTAGCACAGATTATACTACTACTTTTTCTTCAAATAATTCATTTCAATTTTATGTAATTGAGGGGGCATTAGAAGGGGATAATGTAGTAATATCACCTAATGGTAACATATCAGGAACTCCAGCAGATATAGGAATAACATATGGAACCCCCAACCCCTCTAATACAAACTACTCAGTTGTTTTAACAGACTCCTCTAATAAATCAAGTACATATAATGGTGTTTATTCCTTTCAAAGAGCCACGGCTACTGTCAACAACTTTTCTATTACAGTAAATGGGGATTCTTCTAAATTTTCAATAAATTCACATGGAAATATCACAGTAGGAAGTGGATATAATTACACATTCGGGGATGGGCCCCTTACAGCGGTTGTAACAGCAACTAATAATTACAATCACACACAAACAAAAAACATTACAATTAATATAACTGAAAATCACGCCCCTACAGCTACCATTACCCCCATAACAAATTTAGTATCCCCCCTTCTCCCAGGTACAACATTATTTCAAATTAATGCGGGAAACATTAATGATACTGAACAAGATAATGTTAGTCTTAGTCACCCCTCAACAATAAGCTTCTCAAATATAAACATTATAGGGACCCAACCAATTTCCTCTCCTTACACTTCTACTACCTTTCAATTTCAAAATGAAGCAATAATAAATAATCAAAATCCACCAGACGATAGTTACACAACTACATGGACTAAAAATAATACAAATTTTTACGTAATAGAAACAGCTACTAATGGTAATACAGTAAGAACCAACAGTAATGGAATAGGAGGAAGTCAAGCAGACTTAAATATAAGTTTTTCACAACCTTCCCCTAAATCATATAATTATAATGTAATTTTAGAGGATGATACGGGATTACAAAACTCACTTAATGGTACGTTCAATGTATCCTATTTCACTGCTGGTATACTTTCACAATATAACAAGATATACGCTAATGTAGGAAGTCAGGGAACCTCTACAAATCAAATACCAAATCTTCTTACCATTGATTCTTCTTTAAGAATAGGTGTAGGAAGTGCATTTGCTAATCAAAATTTAACTAATGGTGATGTTATTTTAGCCAAAGCACAAATAACTAATAATTACAATGACGTTAAAACATATAATTTTGCAATAAATGTAGTAGATAACCAACCCCCCTCATTTACTATTAATGAACAAACTTCTTATCAAGCCCCTATAACACCCAATAGTACTTTATTAACTATACAAAACATAACAGACCCCGAAGGTGATAATATAGGGGATGTTGTTTTTACTGTAACTAATCCTAATGGGACTAGTTTAAGTACTTACCATTCAACTATAAGTGGATATAGTAATATCCTTATTAAAAATAGTTCTACTATAAATACTGCGGGGACTTATAGTTACTCAGTTGCTTTACAAGATGAACACGGTAATACGTCTACCCCCCAAACTGGAACTTTCACAATAGCTGCTGCTCCTATACCCGACCCTGAAGTTTATTTTTATAAGTGGGATGGGGGTACAGATGCTGATGAAGCTGGTACTTTAATATCATTAGGAAGAAATCCTACTAATGGTGCTATAGTAAACAACACAGTTTTGGGTAAACTTAGAGATGCTTCTACTTTAAGTCAGAATTTTAGCCCTATATATCAATTTGGGGGAAGTTCTATGGGTACTATGACATATTTAGGAAAAAAATCGTTATCTACCCTTTCAGATGGTAGTTCAGGAACAGTAAATGGAAATGGGATATCACAATTAGGAAATAAGAGCTATTCTAACCAAAGACTACTAATATTATTTCCTCCTAATGTATCAGGAAAACCATCTAGTATGTATGATGGAACTGTAGCAGGTATTACAAGTAATATATCTAACCGATATTTTTTATATTACATTAACCCTAATACTATTCCGGGTGTTGCGGCATCAGGGGTGTATAATTTTACTAAAAATGGGGAAACATGGGGGTTATTGTTTACTGAAGCCCAAAGAAATGGAACCAACAAATTTTATTTAATACCCGATGAAATAACCACTAATTTACCAACAACTTAAAATATGAAAAATGTTATTATTTGATTCTTCAAGTGGTTTAGATGCTTTAGAAGTTGGCTATAAAAAAGTAGGTGCCCAAGGAGCAGTAACTCATATAGATTTTATAAGAGGTGGATACAAAACTGTACCCTCCTCATCAGATATAATAAACACACATCCTTCTAGATTAGAACAGGGGCAAATTATATATACTTTATTTGAAGACAAAACATATATAATAAAAAAATTCTTTGCGTTTACTCCTGATCCCGATTATTATTATCAGGCTTCTGATTCGTCTTCCATTTCTGAATTCTACTTCCCTACATCTAACATTGAGGGGTCAGGTATTGGTTTCCCTTATGCCGGTTCAGATGCCCAATATGGAAATCCTTCTCAAGCAATCATCACAGGTTCGCTTCTTTTATCGGGTTCAGGAAATATAACAGCAAGTAACATTTCAGCTACTAATTTAACATTATCTAATAATTTAAATGTAGGGGGTACACTTTCATTTGATGGATTTAACTTCACAGATGGAACAATTTCCATTCTCTCAGGAAGTAATATTTTTGGTTCGGGGAGTAGTAACACTCATAAATTTACAGGATCATTATTAGTATCAGGGGGGACCCATCTTATTAATGGAGATCTTACAATATCGGGATCTTTAGACATATTAGGAGATTTTTTATTAAATGGCGATGCCGAATTAGATCATGTTAAAATTAACGGAAGTAATAGAGGAGTTAATAGTCCTATACTAGAAGTTATTAGTGGAAGTTCAATCGCATTCCAGGTAACAAATGAAGGAATAATTCAATTAGAAGATTACGCAACTCCTAACGTAGGTGATGATTTTGAACCCACCCCGATTAAAGGAGGTATTATGTTTAGAAATAATGAAATGTATATAGGAAAAGATTAGTATTTTAAAATACTTTTATATTTATAACAAATTAATATATTAGTATGGCATTTGACAGTTTTAAAGGATTAAAATTCACCGCAATTACTGCGTCAGCTTTAACAAATAAAAAAGAACCCTATAGAAAAATTCCTTCTGTATTAAGGGAGGGGAGAAAATCTAGAAAAAATAAGGGCTTTTTTGATTATAATCTAATATTATCCTCATCAGATAAAAGTATAGAATCACCAGTATATGATGATACTAATGTACACATAGAAGAAAATGAAACCACAGGCGAAGTAGGAGTATATATATCTGCTTCTTTATTTAGAAATATGATGAATGATTATTTATCAGGTAGTTTACCCTCTTCATCATATGCTAGTATAAGCGCTAGTTTTTTTGAACAAATAGCCCAAGGAGTAGAAAACATGCCCCCTGATGAAGCTTATGTAGGTATATTAACTGATATTTTTGAACCTGGAAGTGCGGGATCAGGATCCGAAATAACGGGACCTATTAACGCCACATTTGACTCTATAATGCCGGGAATAGCAGACAGCTCTACAGGAAACGCCTATTGGACCATTGTAAATAATTCAACTAATTGTTTATCATCTTATTTTGTACCCGCGGGAGTACCAAGTGATAAAGTTTCAGAAGGAACAGGTAATAATAGAATTACACACCAAAAATTAATAACTAATGCTCTCACAGCATCTGGGTTATCTCACCTTACACGTTCTTTTCTTAATGATGATAACCTATATATTCAATCTACCTACATACCTACATGGAGTTTATTACTTACTCCTCACCATGCTGATTATTCAATGTGGGCATTAACTTCAAGTTATTCTTCAAGTCAAGATAAAGGATTTTCAGCAAGTGAAGCTATGATGACCACAGAATACGATACAGTTCAACCTACATGGGACAGTCCGGGATTTGAATTAGCTAGTAGAAAACACTACTATAATAGAAATAATGCGGATGATGGACAGTATTATTATGCTACTATAAAAGCAGTTATGATGGGAGAATTTAGTGGCAGTCAGGTAAATGACAACGCCCCTCAAGAAACTATAGTATTTTTCCCCTCAAATTCAGTAGTAAGAAGTGGCTCATTTAAATATGCACCTGAAATCTCGGGGGCGGCACACGCTACCTCCTCTACAGATATACGAGAAATATATTATATATCGGGTTCAGGAGGCCCCTCAGGCTCATATATTCCCTCATCTAATTTTGGGAAGAATGATTTTAGTATATCAGGATCTCATATATTTTCTGATAGTACATTACAAACACCAGCTGACCCTGGATTTTATTATGCAAATGAAATAATAGCAGGTATATATCATAGGGTATATGGGTGTTTTAATGGGTTTTATCCCCATTTTGACTATAATACTAATAAATGGAGGATTAACACATCAGGTTCTTATTTTAACACAGCTTCTAGTGATGCTAATACTACTAATTATATTTTTAAACTTACTAGATTTACCTCATCATCATTTCATAATGTGTAAACAAAATTAAATCAAACTAAATAGGTTTTGTCTTAAATAAACAATGACAAAAAAAGAATAAAATGGCAAAGTGGAAAAAAATAATAGTTAGTGGTAGTGATGCCGAATTAAACCATATTACAGGTAGTGGACAATTAAAATTTCCTAATTTAAATAGTACTGAATCATTATTACTAAAACCCTTAGTAATAGATTCTAATGGAATTATCTATAAGGGAACAGGGTCAGTTTCCTCTAGTTATGCTATTACTTCAAGCCATGCTTTAACAGCAAGTTATGTATCCCCTGACAGTATAGATGGGCAAGTAGGTTTTCCATATTCCGGCTCAGATATAATAACTTCAAATGATAATTCCGCAGCTGTTATTACCGGTTCTTTATTTTTAAGTGGATCAGGTAATATCACAGCTTCAGGTAATATATTAGCTAATGCCTTTTTTATTTCAGAATCAGGCACTAAATTAGCAGATGTATCTAATAGTACTATAAGATTAGGTGATAACGATTTAAAACTTGACATATCAGCATCATCCTTAAATATTAATGCATCAGGCGGTATAACAGCAAGTGTTGTTCCCCAAGTTGAAAGTCCCCCTTACGTTTTAGCCCAATTAACTAATGATGAAGTTGTAAAAATTCCTTTAGCAAGTTTAGGATCATCAGGTGGTAGTAATTCAGTCAACAATAATGTAATAGATAATCTTACTTCATGTAATGATAATATAAATATAACTACTACAACTACAGCAACATCAGAAATTGAAATCCTTATAGGTTCAATAATAATTAATGATGTAGCGGGTGGTACTACATATTCTAATCCAGGAGGTGGAACATCTACAGTAGATACAAATCAATTCATTTTTGTTCCTTTTGAAGGATACACATCAGGTTCAGTAAACTCAGGTTCTAAAGTTAGAATTAAAAACAATGCTAGTGAGGCTATCCCGGGCCAATCTAATTTAAGTGCAGATTTTGAAATTGAAGGTATATATGCACCTGCTTCATCTGATGAGGGTAGTGATACTTTCATAAGTGCTGTTGACACTGGAATGGGAGGGGCAGATGAAACGTTTGATATCCCTAATAATAGAATCGTATCCAAATTTCTTCACTACCCTCAATATCATTCCGCTAGTTTAAATGGTTCCTTAAATAGTAAGGACATTTTAGAGGAAGCACAATATTTTGGAAATACAGTAGGCTCAGATAAATACAGAAGTAATTTAGTATACCAACTTTTTCTTATTCAAGAACAATCAACTTCAAATATTGTAATTTGTTTAGATGATGATTTAAGTGTAAATGACATAACACAATCAGGTGATTTATATTTTGAAGCATCGGAATCAATGTCATTAAATGGTATAGTAACTGAATCTGTACACACTATTAGTTATTATGGATATGAAGAAGGACCTGGTACTGGTTCATTACAAATTACGGCTTCTTCAATTGTAGTTTCAGGTAATTTAGAGGTAAAAAATAATGTAGACATAGGTGGTACCCTTTCATTTGATGGGTTTACATTTTCAGATGGTGATATATTAGTTACTTCAGGTAGTACAACATTTGGTTCAGGAAGTGGAAATAAACATGAATTTACAGGATCCATATTTACTTCTGGTAGTATAACATTAGGAGCAACTGATAAACTTATAGGAACAGCAAGTTATGCTGAAGATGCAGAATCTTCAAGTTATGCAGCTACTGCAAGTTACATATCTGCAGCTGATATAGATGGTCAAGTAGGTTTTCCATACTCAGGATCTGATCTTATAGGCACAGTAGGTACCCCAGACGCAGCAGTTATTACAGGTTCGCTTATTTTAACAACTGGTTTTAGTGGATCAGGTAATATTACAGCTTCAGGTAATATAAGTGCTTCAGGTAATATAATAGCAACTAGTTTTACAGGTTCATTATTTGGTTCAGCCAGTTATGCTGTAACCGCAAGTCATATAATTACAGCAAGTTATGCTATAACAGCGAGTAATGTAATCACAGCAAGTTATGCTGTGACAGCAAGTAATGTAATCACAGCAAGCTACTCTATTAGTTCAAGTCAAGCTGAAAGCTCAAGTTACGCAGCAACCGCAAGTTACATATCTTCAGACAGTATAGATGGTCAAGTAGGTTTCCCTTATTCAGGATCTGATTTTATAGGAGTATCTGGTACCCCAGACGCAGCAGTAATTACAGGTTCGCTTATACTTCAAAGTGGGGTAAGTGCATCAGGTAACATTACAGCTTCAGGTACTATAAGTGCTTCAGGTGATGTGATAACAACTAATTTAGAGGTAAAAACTATAACGGCTTCTAGTGATATAAGTGCAAGTGGAAATTTAACAGCTAAAGACGCAACACTTTCAGGAAATTTAATAGTTCATGGAAACATGATTGTAAGTGGTACTCAAACTACTATACACACCGAAAATTTAGCCATTGAAGATAGATTCATAATCTTAGGTTCAGGTAGTAAATCATCAGCTAATGTAGATGTTGGTATTATATTTGATTCAGGAAGTGTAGATGGACTAGGAATGGGTCTTTTCTATGATAATAGTGCCAACAGATTAGCAGTAGGTAAGGACCTCGGTGATGTTTTACTTTCTAATCCTGATTCTAATTATGAAATAGGAAACCCTAATGTGTATCCTGACGCACAAAATCCATTAGATATGGGTATAGTAGCGGGTAATATAATGACTATTAGATCAACGGGAAGTGTAGGTAGTACATGGAATACTGGATCTGATGTGCAATTTGGAAAAGGGGAAATGGGTATAGATGAAAATGATGATGTATGGATTTAT
>TARA_Y100000385_G_scaffold290440_1_pt1 | contig 12070 bp, 9 predicted proteins | sample TARA_Y100000385 | Tara Oceans TARA_Y100000385 (sample SAMEA2620980) | marine metagenome | biome: marine biome (ENVO:00000447); feature: surface water layer (ENVO:00002042); material: "saline water (ENVO:00002010), including plankton (ENVO:xxxxxxxx)" | depth 5 m
AATATTTATATAATGTGGGGAGAAATCCCCACTTTATTAATCTTTAAATAATAAAAATTATGGGATATATAAAAATGCCGCTGGAAAACGCAGCTGGAGATAAAGCAGGTGAAATTACTTTAAACTTTAGCAAAGCTTATTCCGTTAAAAAAAATGGTTCGGAATTACGAGTAAGAACAACACCAGTAGGTGCTGCAGGCCAAGTGGTTGGATGGGCAATTAGATTTACTTCTACACCAACAGAACAGGATGCTCTTAACTTACAAAAGTTAATTGCTTTAGCTAGTCAAGAACCAAGAAACATACTTTTGTTTGAACTAGAAGATGATACTAGTAAGGTAAGACAAGGTGGACTAGAGCCTTCAACAATTGATGATGAATAATTTTAAAAAATAAAAAAAATGGCAAACTATATAAAAATACCAATATCTAAAGATACTGGATTACCTTTAGCTGCTTCTGGTGCAATAGTAACTGTATCTAACTGGGACTTTGCTAGTATAACTACTGTGACTGCTAGTCAATCTAGTGGACCATTAAGTTCTACTGTAGCTCCTTCAGGAGGATCATCAGCACAATTTACATTTACTACAAGTTCAGGTTCAGATATATCAATTGCGGTTGACAATGCTGGAGATGGTTATAAAATTGGTGATGTTATTACCGTAAGTGTTCCAAGTGGTGGAATAAACGGTGATGGAAGTGCTAAAGATGTAACCGTTACGCTAACTGCAGACATGTTGGCTAGTAGTAGCGATTTTCCTGAAGAGTTAATACCTATTGACAATGTATTGTCATCTACTACAGGTGATAAGTACGTTAGATTGTTCACTGATTTATTAACTGCTGGAAATAACTTAGCTTATTTTGAGATTGAAATAGATAATGACTCTAGTAGTTCGACTATTTCTGATCAAGTATTAATGGCTGTTGATGACACTATGAAAAAAGCAATTAAAGCTCCTAATTCACAACCAACAGTTGTGTTTCCAGGATCAACTAGTTGTTTTAACGTGAAATACGTAACAGAATAAAACAATTCCCCTGTTTAGGCAGGGGAATTTTAAATTACCTCAATAAAAAAACAATTATTATATTATATTATATTATATTATATCATGGAAACAAAAACAAAAACAAAAACAAAAGAAATTAAAGAAGAAAATATTTTTAAAAACTGGGAGTTCAAAGATAGAACTTATATACTTTCTGGTAATTATGAACCATTAACTTACACTCTACCTGTTAAGCACACTAGAAGATATCCATTACTATGGTTTGATGAATCTAAAGGTTATAACAGAGAGCTTAGGTATGCTACTAATCAAAAATCTCCATTTGTTGATGAACAGAAAGGTCCTGTTACATTATCTCATTTATTCTTTGAAAAAGGAGTTTTAATAGTTAAAAAAGACAAACCTATATTACAGCAGTTTTTATCACTGCATCCTCAAGCAAATAAAGTATTCTACGAACATGACAACGTTGAAGAGGCTAACAACGATTTAGAATATATTGAAATGGAAGTTGAAGCACTTAACCTAGCAATGTCATTAGATATAGATCACTTGGAATCCATAATGAGAGTTGAAATAGGATCTAGTGTAAGTAATATGAGTACGAGAGAAATAAAAAGAGATGCGTTGTTATTGGCTAAAAGAAAACCTTCACTTTTTGTTGAACTAGCAACAGATGATCACGTTCAATTAAGAAACATAGGTATAATAGCTGTTGAAAAAGGCATATTAAATCTTTCTGGTGATAATAGAACTTTTTCATGGGGTAGTAATAATAGAAAGTTATTCAATGTACCTTTTGATGAGCATCCATACTCTGCTTTAGCCGCTTGGTTTAAAACAGATGAAGGATTAGAAGTTTTTAAAAACATAGAGAAAAAACTAAAATAACAAGTGATAATAAATAAGGCGGCCATGCGCCGCCTTTTTTAAAACAATACTAAATGGTAAATAACGTAGATATAATATACAAAACTGTTTTATCAATATTGAATAAAGAACAAAGAGGATACATGACACCATCTGAGTTTAACAATATAGCTAGGCAAGTTCAATTAGAGATTTTTGAAAAAAACTTTGAAGATTTAAACCAAGCTCTACGTATGCCTGAAAATGATAGTGAATACGCTAATAGAGAAAAACTTTATGAAGAAAATATAAGTTATTTTCAAACAGTAAATACATTAAATGTAGTAAACAATTCGTATTCTTCTACGGTTTATAGATTAGGTTCTTTATTAACTAATTATAAAAATGTAGAAAGAGAACTACAACAAGTAACTCAACATGAGTTAAACTTAATAAATAAATCTAAGCTTACCAAACCTTCTGAAGAGTTTCCAGCCTTTAGTATATTAAATAATGGGCCTTCGGTTTTAATAAATGTTTATCCAAGCACAATCCCCGCAGATCAAATAGACGTAAGTTATATAAGATTTCCAATTGCTCCAACTTGGGGTTTTACACAAGGAAATGTAGGTCAATATATATATAATGAAACTAATTCTACTCAGTTTGAAATATCTATGAATAACTTCACTGATATAGTATTGAATGTATTGATGTACGCTGGTGTAGTTATAAGAGATCCACAAATAATACAAGCAGCAGCTGGTCAAATAGCTCAAGAAAACGCTAACAAAAAAAGTTAATTAAATGGGACTAATAACTGAAACAAACGCACAATATTATGCTGGTCAACAAGCTTTTCAAACAGCTGGTGGGTCAGGACCTAATTATTTTGTATGTACATTTAATATTGATTTACAAGATTCTCCTATAAAAAATTATAGAGTAAAAAATAACGATACAGAAATACCTATATCAAACTATTCAGTAGTACAGAATAAAATAACTATAACAAGTGCTTTAGTTTCAGGTAATATAATCGTGGAATTAATTAAACCTGCATTAGAAAGCAATTTAGGTAGTTATGAATATATATCTATATCTGACATAATAGACAACTTTTTAGTTGCTTATGTTGGAAATGACAAATTCATACCAAACGCCAAGAGGTCAGATATTATGTTTCATGCTAAAAGAGGTTTACAAGAGTTTAGTTATGATACTTTAAAAAGCATAAAGTCTCAAGAAGTAGCTATACCTGAGCATTCTTTAAAAATACCAATTCCGCAAGACTATGTTAATTATACAAGATTATCATGTGTTGATAATAATGGTGTTCAAAGGACAATATATCCAGCTAATAGTATAACTACAAATCCTACAGAACCTATAATTCAAGATAAAAAAGGTAGTTATACACAAGGTAGTGAAGGAAACAACTTACAGCCAGAACAGTCAAAAATAAATGAAAGATGGAAAAAAGCAAACAATAGTGATCTTAACGGTGAGTTTAGTGAAGACTATATTTCAGCTTCTAATATCTACAATAATGCTTGGTGGAAAACAGCTTATGGACAGAGATATGGTTTAGATCCTGTAACTTCTCAAGACAATGGATGGTTCACTATAAGTGAAAGAGATGGTTGTTTTCACTTTAGTAGCAATTTATCTGGAGGTATATTAATTTTAGAATACATATCAGATGGTTTAGCATATGATAAAGATACTAAAATACCTAAAATGGCCGAACAAGCTATGTACATGCACATCGCTCACGCTATGGTTTCAACCGCTAGAAATATGCCTGAATATATAGTTGCTAGATTTAAAAAAGATAAAAGAGCTTCTTTGCGTAACGCTAAGATAAGACTTCAAAACTTAAAACTAGACACTATAGTACAGGTCATGAGAGGTAAGTCTAAATGGATTAAATAATATAATATGCCACAAGCAAAACATACTTTTGTAGAATCTAAAATGAATAAAGACCTTGACGACAGATTGTTGTCAGGAGGTCAATATAGAAATGCTGTTAATATAGCTGTAAGTAAATCGGATGACTCTAATGTAGGTGCTTTAGAAAATGTTTTAGGTAATTATAATATAAGTAGTTTTTTTCCATCAGGATATAATATACCTGTTGGAATTGAAATAATAGGATCTTATTTTAATACTGTAAGTAATGACATAATAGTTTTTGCAACTAATTTTATAGACCCAATAAATCCTTCTAATGTACCTTATACAAAAACTAGCGCTTATGCTAACTCTAGTCATTTCATTAATGTATACAACACAAAGACTGAAGAAGCAAAAATACTAGTAGAAGGATTGTTTTTAAATTTTTCAATAAACAATAAGGTTTTAGGAGTTGATATTGCTGAAGACTATTTGTTTTGGACCGATAATAGAAATCAACCTAGAAAAATAAATTGGAAAACAGCTTTAAACAATGGTGCTTATTATAGAAATGAAGATACTATATCTATATTAAAATATGCTCCTTATCAGCCTATTGAAGTACATGAAGAGACTGTTATTACAGATGTTATAACTACAAGTGTAGCCACATCGGTTGAAATTGAAACATATAACAGCTCTACACAAGCTTATGGAACACAAGATCTTTTAGCATATTGTTCTTCACCAGCTATTCAATCACCTTATGGTAAAGTTGTTTTTAGTAATGCTAGTATAGAAAACATACCTTTATATACATATTTTAGACTTAAGGATAGTAATGGTGGTGATTCAATACTTTTACAAATATTTGCAAAAGATCCTAATAACAATACTCTTTACACTTGGCCTAGAATAACCAATACTTCAAAAGCTTGGGAAAAAGTAACGTTCTTTAACTCTAATATGAGAGACACTACTAGTACACACTTACCGCCTTCTGCTAGGTTTTATTTGAGTTCAACTAGTGGAGTATCTACAAATGTGTTAGCTCCAACATCGACTTCTCAAGGTTATGGCATTTTTAAAGAGAGTACTACAAATGATTTTTCATTATCTTACTTAAATGGTGGAACTAATATTGATGCTGGAAGTGGTGTTATAGGAGATAATGACGTTGTACAAACTGACGAAAGAGCTGCTAAGTATGGTTTACCTTTTGCTTTGTTTGGTAATGTTATAAATACTAACGATACAGAAGCTACGCAACTAAGTTATTTTGAAACAACTACGGGGCTTAAAGTTAATGGAGAGTGGATACCAACTAAAATAACTAGTAATACATTAAAAAGTAAAGATACGACACCTTGTTTTTTAGTTAATAGTTCTATAACAGATCCTCAAGAAAAATTTCAATCATCTTTTGGATTACCTAAATTAGCTGATCAATCTGCATCTGCAATACCTTGGAATTTAGGCCTTAGTGATGATATATCTTTTAGTTTTGGTAGTCATTATTTTGACTTATCATTTCCTAACCCACATTATGATCCAAAATGGGCTGGGGATAGTGAAAACTTAAAAGATAAATTTGTTAGATTTGCTTATAGATTTAAGTTTGACGATGGAGAATATTCTTTAATATCTCCATTTACTCAGCCTTTGTTCATACCAGAACAAGATGGTTACTTTATAAATAATACCCCTAGGTATAATAAAGGTTTAGATACTAATACTAGAAACCAATTAAGATTAGCAGGTGAAAACACTGTAGTTGATTTTATGGAAAATAAATGTACTGATTTTAAATTAGACATTCCAACAGAGTACAAAGTAAATGAATTAAACAGTAGACTTAAAATAGTAGAAATAGATATACTATATAAAGAATCAGATGGATTAGCTGTAAAACTTATTGATACTATAGATACTACCTCTAATAACACTAAAGTATCTACTAACTCAACAAATACACTTACTTATAAATATCAATCTGCTAAACCTTTTAAAACTCTACCTTCTTCAGAAATAACAAGAACCTCTGACAAAGCACCTATAAGAGCTTTAAGTCAAGCTATTTCAGGAAATAGAGTTATATATGGTAATTTCGTAGATAATCATGGATCTCCAGCAACATTAGACTATGAAACATCAGTTTCTGAAAAATCTAGATTAAATGTATCTGGATCTTCTAAGTCTAAATTAAGATATCCAAATCATACTATCAAGCAAGGTAGAACTTATCAAGTAGGAGTGGTTTTGTCAGATAGATATGGTAGACAAACAGATGTAATATTATCCCCACCTAAAGAAGAATTAAGACAAATACCATTAGGCGATGGGACAACTCTAGACTTTGGAGATTCTACAATATATCATAAGTATAAGTCTAACAGTTTTGATCCTTTAGAATGGACTGGAGACAGTTTAAAACTTCTTTTTAATTCTGCTATACCCTCTAGCCTACCAAGTGTTGGTGGTTATCCTGGTTTATATAATGGTGATACTTCAAGTTCTAGTTATAATCCATTAGGTTTTTACACTTATAAAATAGTTGTAAAACAAAAAGAGCAAGATTATTACAACGTCTTTGTTCCTTCACTAATGTTAGGTCAACCTTCTCCAGGTTCTGTACAAGTAAACTGGAATGGACTTGCAGATGGATCTATAGTTGAAGCAGTTCAGTCTGGTGGTTTTAATATTACAAGTTTAGAGAGTACACTGTCGCTTGAAGTTGGCATGGTATTTACTATGATAGGTGCTGGAGCTAATTGTCTCAATAGTCAAAATGAGCGTACTTTTGTAATAACAGAAATAGTAGATGAAAATCACATAAGATTTAGTCCTCCTGTACCTAATTATTTTCCTAATGGCAACCCAACAAACCTTTACAGTGGTGTATTAGGTGGAGGATCAGACACTAGCACCTTACCTAATCAAGGTAATCCAGGTGCTGGTGGTTGTTGTAATGCTGGTTCATCATTAGGATGTTATCAAAATTTTACATTAACTTTTACTAGACCTGGTTCTATTGGTGGAACTTGGTTAGGTGATAGTATGACTACAACTCTTTTAGGTGATAATATAAATAAAATACCACCAGAGCTTTTAGATGTTAGACCTACTCAAAGCATGTATGGATCTTCTGATTTAGGTATTATACCTAGAGTAGCTAGATTTGATACTAATCAATTGAGTTTTTCTTCTAGTTCAGGTATCTGCGTATACAACTATGTGTCACAAGTAGATCCTGGAATAAGACAAGAAAACGTTTCTGTATTAGGTAACTGGAATGATATAGTTAGTGAAGAGTTTGCTAGTAATCTTTATGAAGAAAGTAAAAATCCTGTAGTCGCTATAATGAGTAACACTTTTAGAATAGGTAGTAATAAAAATTCTAAACAATACTCTGCTGTTTTTGAAACAGAACCTGTTGTATCTAATTTAGATATATTTTGGGAAACTTCTTCTAGTGGTTTAATATCTGAATTAAATGAAAGAATATTAGTGTCAGATGATCCTGTTGAAGCTTCTTTTGGTGTATTCACTCAAGATGAAGCAACAGATTACAAAACTACGCCATCAGATGTTTTTGAAGTTTCATTTAAAGATTCTGCTGGAAATGTTTTAACAACATTGATATCTGTTATATTATTATCAGTTGCAGACACAGTTAGTGGAAATACAAATTTATTGACATCTGAATATGAAATGGGTGTAAATAGTGGCGGCGTATACTCAGTTAGAGCAAAAGAAAGATGTGTGTTTCTACATGATCAAAATAGAAATAACAGGGTGTTTACTTTTAGAGCAACTACTATATCTGGTAGTCAAACTGATTGGTCTAGTAGTGGAACAAATTTAAGTATATTAAATTCTTCTCCTAATCTATATGTTGATTATGGCGTTGCTAAACCTCAGCCTCCATATGTTCCTACTCCTTCTAATAACTTATTTTCAGATTTAACTATAGATTTATATACATTTACAAATTCTGGTTATTTACCAGGTAACCCATATAAAGCATACTTTGACAATGGTTCAGCTGAGTTTTTTGACCCTGCCGGTTATACACCTAGTTATACTAAATTTAGAGATGTTGGGCTAACAATGAGAACAGAAAAAGCAGATGGTACATTATTTAATAGTGGCAACTCTACTGCTGGATTTTCTTGGGAATTTAATGCAGGTTGTTTTGCTAGTTGCAGTGGAGGTTTAGATCCTTACCCATATTATTGGCTTTTAAGATTTGATCCTTCAGTTGTAACTTATACTACTTCTGATACTGTATATTTAAATATAACAGGATTTGATGCTGTTACTGGTAATTACAATTCATTAACACAAAACTCTAACAGTTTAACTGTAAATGACTTTTCAGTACAAACAAATGAAACTAGGATTAAAGTTAGTTTTACTGATAGCACTCCTTCTCCTGTTACAGCACCTCCTTTAGAAACTAGATTTATAGGGTGTGGTGCTACTGGTAGCAATCAGATGGGTATATCTGCTAATACAGCTCTTTGGAATGTTTTTCAAACAAGTCCTAACCCATCGGTTAGTCAAGGTGGAACTGTTCTTACTATACCGAACACGTTTGGAAACAGTAATGGTAATGGTTTTAACTTTGCCCCAATTCCAGTCCCGCCAGCTACTAATTTAACAGGTAAAAAAGGTCCTTACAACCCTCAATTAAATGGTCAAACTAGTTTTGCATCAGCAATGGCTTTAGTGCCTGCAGCTTCGAATGCTAATTGTGGTTGTTGTCCTTGTCTAATTAATTGTAGTGCTTGCAATCCGGTAACTTAAAATTAAAATTAAAATTAAAATATAAAAAATGGCACAGAATGGTTCAGGTTGTTGTGAATTTATGATTCAAACAAATAATGGTGTTGGAAGTATTTTTACAGCTAAAACACCAACGAGCTTGTTAGACACAGGCACAACTAATCAAAAAAGTTTATTTACTCAAGTACCCGTTATAGTGGGTGCTTATTACGAAGACCAAGGTTCAAGTGCTCTATTATCTTGTTTAACTGGTAGTACTCCAGGAATGTTAACTTTTGGAGGTGTTCCACCAACTGGGGGTGGTACTACTATAGCTTTATCCAGCCAAAACCTTAACGGAGAACCAACTTTTTTTTCCGCTTTAGATGCTGGGGATCCAACTTATTCATTTAAATATAGTTGGACATATAGTGGTGGACCTAGCTGGGTTAATCAAATAAATTTAGGTTGGGTAGGTAGAGTAACTACATCTTCAGGCATTGGTGGTGGTACTGCTGATAGGTGGAGAATGGAAACAACTTGTTCAGACAATAGTGTGGCAGGTAGTCAACCTAGATGTGTTGTATTCTTCTTGGGTATACAAAAGATGACAGGAGGGCAATTTGACGGCTCAGGCGCACCAGCTAATTATGGCGGAAGCTTAAATCAAGCTCCTTTTGCTGCTGGTGTAGTAGATAGCGCTCTATTTCCATTGTCAATAACTCAAAGTAATTAAAATAACAATATGGCAGCAATAGTAGAAATAGATTATTTTAACTCTTACTGGTTAAAAAGAATACAAACTGGACCTCAAGTTATAGATGGTTGTAATAATAGCATAGAAAATCCTATGTTTAATGACCAAGCATATGTTAGTAATGTAGATCCTAATATAACTTGGCCAGGGCCTGCTTGGTATGGAGATGCTAATAAATCTACAAATCCTAACGGATTATTAGTTAGAAATGGTAATATATTTATTGAAGAAAGTAGAATAAGAGCTGGTTTCAATAACGTACAAACAGATCTTGGTGTTAAAGCTTATATAAACGAAAAAGAACCTCAACAAAAACATAGAATAAATGCTTTAATATATTCAGGATTGTTTAATTCTAGCACTGGAATTAATAGAACAAATGTTTTTTCAGTAGCAGATTCTATAACTAAAGCTGCTGATATAAATAATGGTAGTATACAAAGAATATATACAGAAGACACTAACTTAATTATATTTCAAGAAAATAAAGTAAGTAGAGCTTTAATAGATAAAGATGCTATATTTTCCGCTGAAGGTGGAGGATCTATAACTACTAGTAACTTAGTTATAGGGCAAATAATTCCTTATACAGGTGATTATGGTATTAGTAGGAATCCAGAATCTTTCGCTGTTTTTGGATTTAGAAAATATTTTGTAGATAAATACAGATCCTCTGTAATGAGATTATCTAGAGATGGTTTAACTGAAATATCTAATTATGGTATGATTGACTATTTTAGAGATAATCTATCATCTATACAAGATGAGTATACTAAACAAGGTTTTGTTTTTTCTACTCAAAGTGATCTAACTAATTCTAGCACTATTGTTCTTGATAATTATAATAGAAACATACCTTTATTTATAGGTTCAGTTTTTGAGATACAAGATTCTACTGGTTCATGGCCGGTCTCTAGTAATTATATAACAAAATTAGTTTCTTTAACTAGTACATCGGTAGAGATACATTTAAACGATCCTATAACTATTAGCGTAGGAGATAATGTTAGGTTTAATAGCTTTACAAAAGGATTTATAATTGGAGGATTTGACATACATACTAAACAATATCATCTTTCACTTCAGCAAAACCCTCATATATATGACCAGTCACTATCAACATATGATACTTTAGCTTTTGATGAAAGTGTTTTGGGTTGGACTAGTTTTTTAACTTATAAACCTAATTTTATGAGTAGTTTAAAAAATAGTTTTTATTCTATAATATCAAGTGGTTTATATATTCACAATTACCAAGGTTCTGCTAATAATAGAAATACTTTTTACGATGTATCTACACAACCACAGGTTACTTTTGTTTTTAATCCTCAACCAGATTTAAGTAAAAATTTCCAAACTATATCATACGAGGGAAGTAATGGTTGGAAAATGAGCATATTAAAAAGTGATGATTTAGAACCTATAATAAGTCCGTATACGGCTGATTCAAATGGTAATTTTGTACCAAACTTTGGAGTTGCTAATTGGATTAAATATGCTGATAGCTCTAATATAATAAGAAGTTTATACGAAGGTAGATATGAAGATTATTCTCCATATAATAGTGGTGCTCTTGCTTTAACACCGCCTTTCAAATATTCAGGCTTTGTACAGAAAGAAAACTTATATGTAGCTTATATAAACAATAATAACACTACAACAGCTGGTGAGGTTTTATTCATGGAAAACGGTGGACCTGTTTCTTCTGGAATTAAAGCAAACTATGTGACAGCAACAATGACTACAGACGAAATAACAGACAAAGACGGAGCAAAAGAACTATTTGCTGTAAGCACTACCTTTGTTAAATCAGGATTTTAAATTAAATTAAATTGAATACAAGAAGATTAAAAGAAGAAGATTACAATATACTTAAAGAATGGTGGGATTTTTGGCCAGGTTGGGAAGCTCCACCAAAAGACTTACTTCCTAATGATGGGACTGGTGGTGTTATTGTAGAAAAAGAAGGTACACCTATAGTAGCTGGATTTCTTTATACTACAAACTCTAAGATGGTTTTATTAGAATGGGTAATATCTAATCCAAAGTATAGAGAAAGTGACAGAAAAGACGCTATATACGTGCTTATAACAGCATGTGAAAAGATAATAAAAGAATTAGGTTATAGATATGCAATAAGCATAACTAAAAACCAAAATTTAATAAATAAACACAAAGACTTAGGTTGGAAACAAGATGAAAAACCTTCTTACGAGTTAGTTAAAGTTTTAAAATAATAGATATGGGATTAATGACAGCAGGCTTGGTAATATCGGGCGTAGGTATGATAGGAGGTGCTATAGGTAATAGAGCGGCTAAAAACGCTATGGAAGAACAAGAGGAACATTGGAACTCTCAATCTGCTAAATATGAAGGCATGTTAAATGAAGCTAAAGAAAATAGACCTGATATAAAAAATCCATATGCTAATATGACAAATGCTTTTGCTGACTTGTCTAATCCATATGCTAACATGACTAACGAGTATGCTAATTTAAGTGTTTCTACAGGTGCTGCTGAGTTTCAAGCTGAACAAGCAGATATAGCTTTAGCTAATACATTAGATACTATGATGGCAACTGGCATGGGTTCAGGAGGTGCTACTGCATTAGCTCAGGCAGCTTTACAAAGTAAAAAGGGTATAGCGGCTGACATACAACAACAAGAATCTGCTAATCAAAAATTAAAAGCAAAAGGCGCAATGGACGTTGCTCAAATGAAAGCTGAGGGTCAATTAAGAACTGATCAAGCTAAGGCTCAAGGAGAGCAAGCTGTTCAACAA
>TARA_Y100000385_G_scaffold289964_1_pt1 | contig 12040 bp, 7 predicted proteins | sample TARA_Y100000385 | Tara Oceans TARA_Y100000385 (sample SAMEA2620980) | marine metagenome | biome: marine biome (ENVO:00000447); feature: surface water layer (ENVO:00002042); material: "saline water (ENVO:00002010), including plankton (ENVO:xxxxxxxx)" | depth 5 m
ATCTAATTACGATCGTACTACTCTTACTTGTTGGATCACAGTCTTATTCACAATGTGCATCGCCAACGACTATGCTCTTCGAAGACTTCGAGGGTGCAGCTCCTGTAATTGTTAGTATTCCAGGCACAACTTACGGTTCGGTATGGAGCCTAAAATGGGCAGTACGCCCAATCCGGAGTTTATACTTGGGTAGTACGTACCAAGAATCTATTCAACGACGAGATTCATGTCTTTAATGGCCATGTCACTATTCTGAAATAGATCACACAAAAAAAGCCCGATCAGAATAAATTCCGTCGGGCAGTTATATTAACTTTCTATGTTTATTTTGGGTAGATCTTATTGATCTTTTCAGCATGAATCTCCATGATCTTCTTTCGTTTCAATTTGAGTGTAGGGGTGAGTTCACCGCCTTCGATTGACATCTCAGAAGTTAAAAGTTCAACACATTTAAGCTGCTCCCAGCTTCCGTATTCTTTATTGAATGTCTCAACCTCTCTATTTATTCGGTCAATCACCTTCTGATTGGACGCGATTTCGTCATTTGTAGCGCTGTCTACATTTAGGTCCTTACGCTTACCCCATTCTTTTACGAATTCAAAATTTGGAACGATAAGGGCGGATGGGAATTTTTGACTTTCACCAATCACAATTATTTGTTCGATGAATCGCGACTCCTTGAATTTGTTCTCCATTGCTTGAGGAGCAATATATTTACCTCCGGACGTCTTGAATATTTCTTTCTTTCGATCGGTAATCTTTAAGAATTTACCCTCAACGAATTCGCCTATATCTCCAGTATGGAACCATCCATCTTTAATAACTTCGTCTGTCTTGTCTTGAAGCTTGTAATAGCCCATCATTACGTTCGGTCCTTGAATAAGGATTTCACCATCTTCAGCAATCTTAACCTTTACGTCATCAATCATAGGTCCAACAGTTCCAATGCGAATGCCGCGATCAAAACTATTTACCGTACACACAGGAGATGTCTCAGTAAGTCCGTAACCTTCTAGTATTGGAATGTCTGCTGCTAAGAATATTCTCGCCAATCTTGGTTGAAGCGCAGCACTTCCAGAAGCAATTGCTCTAACATTTCCGCCTAGGGCTACTTGCCATTTACTGAAAATTAGCTTTCGCGCTATTTTAAGTTTTAAATTGTAAATGAAGGAACGGTTTTCGAAAGTATATGATTCTGCCAATTGAACCGCCCAGAAAAATAGTTTTCTTTTTATTCCAGTAAGCTCATCGCCTTTAGCCATGATTTTATCAAAGACCTTCTCAATTAAACGAGGCACAGCCGTGAAGACATCAGGTTGAACCTCTCTAATATTGTCGCCAATGGTATCCATCGACTCTGCAAAGTAAATTGAGGCACCAATGTACATGTACAAATAGTGAAGCATTCTTTCATAGATGTGGCATACCGGAAGGAACGAAAGTACTTTTGAGTTTTGATCGGCCGGAATTGGTTCGATACATCCGCTGACATTGGATAAAATGTTCTTATGCGAAAGCATAACACCTTTTGGGAACCCCGTCGTTCCTGAAGTGTAGATAATCGTAGCCATGTCCTCATGTTGCACTTTTTCCATGCGGGATTTCACATTGTTTTCATCTTCACTCGAACCAGCAGTTTTGATTTCCGACCAGTTCTTCGCGTTAGAGACGTTCTCCATTGTGAAGAGATTTTCTAATGTTGGAATTTCACCTCGGATGTTTGTGATTTTTTCATGTAAATCAGCATCTGCAACAACGCATAGTTTAATACCTGCATCATTGAAAATATATTCATAATCACTCTCGGAAATATTCGGGTAAAATGGAACAACGATGGCTCCAACTTGTTGAATACCGATATCCATAACGTTCCATTCATAACGAGTTGGAGATACCAGGCCAATCATATCGCCAGGTTGAACACCCATCGCAATTAGTCCTTTCGATATTTCCATCGCTTCACTTAAGAAATCTTGTGTGGAAACTGGTTTCCACTCACCATCTGTTTTGGTGACGAACATATTTTCTTGAGGATACGATGCGAGTTGATGGTAAGGTACATCAAAAAGTCTTTTAGCTTCAATCATGAATGGGAAATTAGTGAGTTACGAAAATAGAAAAAAAACAGCAAATTAATATTCGATGAGTATACACAATTGTTCGACAAGAATTCCAGTTTGGTAATCAAAGGACCAGGAATGTGCCGAAAAGCAGTATTTATAGGTTATAATTGTAACTATATCAGGTCTTCGTTTGTTTTAACTGGTAGATCTGAACAAAGGTTTTTTGAAAAGAAGTGAATACAATATCGTCGTAAGAGAGCAATCCAACAATTTGTATGGATATGCAATCCGTTTTCTTCGCAATGAAGAGGATGCTAAAGATATTGTACAAGATGTTTTCGAAAAGCTTTGGCTGAATAAAAAGAAGGTTGAATTTGGGAAAGCCAAATCTTGGATGTTTACTACTGCTCACAATGCCATGATCAACTTTGCAACACGCAAGGGACGAATCAAGTTGAGTGACGAAATGGGTAAGTATGATTCTAGTTTTACAAAAGTCAGTGCGTTCGAGTCCAACCAGGTGGTTGACAGAGCGGTGGCGATTCTTCCTCCTGTTCAAAAAAGTGTCATTCTTCTTCGTGATTTACAAGGATATTCCTACAAGGATATCGGCGAAATTCTTGAGTTGAATGATTCTCAAGTCAAAGTATACTTGTTCAGAGCTAGAAAGAAAATTAAAAACCAGTTAAAAGGAATGGTGGAATTGGTATGAGTAAACCCTCTTTTTCAAATATCGATTTATGGCTGTATGAGCTAGCGGAAGGTAACCTTTCTCCTGATCAAGTACAGCGTTTAGAGCTTTTCTTGCTTCAAAATCCGGATTTGGATATCGATCGTGATATGTGGGAAGCTGCTCGAATTGAAAACACTCCAGTTGTATATCCTGATGTTGCAGTACTAGAGCGCAAGAGAAGACCGACAGCGATTATTCTTGGTTCGTTACTTCTTTTATTATTGATTGGTGCGGGAACTTTCGGTGTTTGGACAATTTCAGATGGTATTGAAGAAGAGAAGACGCCTAAGGCTACTATCGATGAGAAGCAAACGAAACTTGAAAAAGAAGTGGATTATTTAATAACTGAGTTGGCACGAATGTCGAATACATCAGTTCAAATCGAGGAGTCTATGTATTCAATTCAGCAAAATCGATTACTGGAAAAATCATCAATTGCATTCATGAATCCATTATTTGGAGGTGGTGCTTTAAATGACCGATGGAGTATTGAATCGAATACGGATAACGATGGTAGCTGGTTTACATCTAGTTTGGCGACTACTAATAGTGCAGTGCAAAATGATGAGCTTGCCATTGGTAGTGAATATGCCGCACAAAATGAAGTTAGCAACTTACAAGCATCAATTGAAGCAGTTGCAATGAATAATGGTCAACTAAGTCATGGTAAAGCCAATGAATCATCAACATTAGAAGAGTTAAATGTCAGAAATTTTGGGCGTGAGCATGTGGGACGTGAAGACTTTCATACTCGTGCAGTTGCTCAAATAGATTATACTGGAAGACATCGATGGGAAGAGAGATCCCGACCCATTAATTATGGCGCTTCAAGTGGAGGGGGGTCTGCTAAGCTTTCATTCGTAAAGAAAATGAAGAGAATGACAAGAATGGTTCGAAGAATGGCGGATAACCCAGTTGCTCTTAGAAATTCAAGAGATCCTCATTACCATGTGCCAGGTTTGACCTCAAACGATGTTAGCTTCAGTTCTGCTGGGACGCTTATTTCGACAAGAGTTCAAGCGATGTCAAGAATTCAGTGGCTTGGCCAAGAAAACGAGCAGTTAATAAATGAGTTAGCTATTGATGGATACTCATATGGCATCAGAGGTGGATGGGGAGTGCAACTCAATCATTCAATGTATGACGATGGAGGAATTCATATAGGACAAGCAGCATTTACTTATTCTCCTAAATTTTCCGTGAACAGCTCGTTCTCCATTGAACCTTCTGTCAGATTTAAAATGGGGAATAAGCACCTAAACTCTGAAATGTTGGATGGAATTGATCGTGTTGAGTTAGATCGTGGAACTGCACATGACTTCTACCCAGGAGAGCAAAATCAAATTGGGCGCAATCTTTGGTATAAAGATCTAGGAGTTGGTCTCCTCGTAAACACGAAATGGTTCTTTGCGGGTATTCAGGCGGATAACTTGTTCAAGCATAACGACAATATATACTCGAATGATTTTGGACTAAAGCATCGCGTTGGCAATCACATAATTGCCACTGTTGGAACGGATTGGTTGTCAAGAACTGAAAAACTGGGATTGTCACCATATGTAGTTTACCAAAAGAAGGATAAACTTTCTGAAGCTTGGGTTGGGATGAACTTCAAGTGGAATTGGTTGAACCTAGGAATCGCTACTTCTCAAAAATTGGATCCATCAGCTTCTATTGGAATGAAATTCGATCAGTTTAGTTTGCACTACAATGCAGATTATACTACAAGTAAAATGACCAGCACGAGAGCGCTATCACATCAAGTGACCATGCGCATTCAGGCGAAACCGAGTCGTTCAGGACAGCGACTAATTAAATTGTAAGCGTATGAAAAAGTTAGTGTGTTACATACTATTGGGGATGATGAGTGGGAGTGTTCATAGCCAGGATTTAGAATTCACACAATTCTATTCGAATCCGATTTATTTGAATCCGGCATTAGCTGGAACTAATCAGTGTCCGCGATTCGCAATGAATTACAGAAACCAATGGCCATCTCTTACAGGATCATATGTATCATATGCAGCGGCATACGACAATTATTTCGAGAATATTAATGGAGGAATTGGAATTCTTGCAGTGCATGATGTCCAAGCGAAAACGATAAATTCATCGCAACTTGGTGTTATGTATTCTTACCATATACAATTGAATCGAAAATGGACATGGTTGTTAGGAGCAAAGGCAAATTATTGGCAAAAATTCCTGGATTGGGATAAGTTGACGTTTGGTGATATGATTGATCCGCGTCGTGGTTTTATCTATCAAACTGGCGATGTTCCTCGTGGTGGATCTCGCGGATTTTTCGATGCCTCTGCTGGGACAGTTCTCTTTAACAAGAATTTTAATGTAGGATTTGCAGCTCACCATTTAAACAGACCAAATGAGTCTATGATCGTTGGCGAATCAAAACTGCCTATGCGATTTACCGGACATATGTCTGCATATATTGCATTAGGTCAGAAATCTCAATATAAGAACAAGACGGTCATCATGCCTTCTGTAATTTATACGTATCAGAATGGGTTCCAACAGTTGAATCTTGGGACATATGTAAAGTATGGCGCGTTCACGGTGGGTACATGGTTGAGAAACCAAGATGCATTCATACTAACAATTGGAGTTGATACAAAGAAATTCAAAATTGGATACAGTTACGATGTTACTGTTTCGAAATTGAACAATGGTGTGTCAGGTGGTGCTCATGAAATTTCACTCGGATTTAATCTAAACTGTACGAATCGACCTGCGACGTTTAGAACTATTTCGTGTCCGTCTTTCTAGAGAATTAAAGTATAGCTTCAATCACTTTTCTGGTTTGTAGATTGTTGCATGGAAAGGTTTATTCTACCGAATAGACCTTTTTTCCTTTTATAAAGACCGTGTTTGCGAAGTTGTTCTTGAATCCTGAGTAGGTAGCAATAGGATCTTCAAAAATGACAATAGTCGCGTCTTTTCCATCTTCAATGGTTCCTAATTCGTTCTCCTGGAATGCAGCCATTGAAGCCCAAAGTGTCATTCCCTTGATACACTCGTCGAGCGATATTTTTTGTTCTGGAAGAAATCCTCCTACTGGACGGTTTTCATGATCCATTCGGTTGGTTGCTGCATGAATTGTTTTAAACGGGTCCATCTGGTCAAAAGGGAAATCTGTGCCTATTGCAATAATTCCAAATTCATCTAGAATTCTTTTGTACGAATAGGCCCGATCCATCCGAGATTGACCAATACGTTTTTCTACCCACGTATGGTCTGTCACAGCATGCGTTGGTTGAATACTTGGAAAAGCTCCAGCTGCAGCTAATGCTCCTAAGTCAGTTGTTTCAATAATTTGAGCATGCTCAATTCTCCAGCGATGATCAGGATTCGTCTTAAAAACTCTTTTATAGAGTTGAAGCATTAGCTTGTTGGTCGAATCTCCAATAGAGTGCGTGTTCATTTGATATCCAACCTCCTCACAAATCGTGGCTATTCGGTCAATTTCTTCAAATGGGGTTGTCAAATGTCCTGTTTCATCAGGCTTATCCGAGTATGGTTCTTTCAAAAATGCCCCACGTGATCCTAAAGCTCCGTCTGCATATACTTTGAAGCTACGTATGGAGAGATTTTTATTTGTGTAGACACCATTCTTTCGAGCAAAAGCGATATTCTTTTCAGACGGAATAAGCATTCCATATATGTTCAAGTCGAGAACTCCATTCTCTACCCATTTTTCAATAAGTTTTAAATCTGTGTTCTCAATTCCTGCCTCATGCACTCCGGTGATGCCGTAACTTAAAAGTTCGGTTTGTATTTCTTTAATGGCATCTGTTAATTCTTTAGTTGAGAACTTTGGTGCCAAAGCAAAAATTGGGGTCATTGCATTATCTATGACCATGCCAGTTGGTATGCTGTCTTCATTGCAAAGGAACTGGCCACCTTCGTACTTCTCCGGATCAGTTTCAACCGTCTTAATTACATCCGTTGACGTTAAGAGATAGTCATTCACTAACATCGAGTGACCATCTATACGAACTAAAGCAACGGATACATCTGGAAATTCTTCACTTAATTGTTCGTTAGTAGGCAGTTCTTCTTCACCCCAAAGGGATTGGTCCCAGCCTGAGCCGATAATGAACTTAGTTTTGTTGCGTGCCTTGTATTTTAGAACTCGCACCACCATCTCGTCGTAGGATCTGCATCCTACCAAGTTTACACTTAGTTTTTGTCGTGCATATGCCATTAAGTGACCATGTGCATCTATAAGCCCAGGATAGACCACCTTTCTTCCAGCATCTATATATTCATCAGCGCTGAATTTGTTGAGAATTTGACGTTCCGGACCAACTTCAACAATTTTCCCATCTTTTATTGCCACTGCGTCTTCAATGCTATTTGATCCGTTAAGCGTATGGACTTGTGCGTTGTGAATGACTAGATCAACTGACTCTCCTTTCATACAAGATGAAACTGAGATTGCAAATGCGAGAAGAATGGAAGCAAGAAGTAATTTCATTTAGATTTTTTCCCAAAAATAATGCTTTAGTTCTAAGCACTCAGATTTGACTGGAATTAGTAATTTTGAATTCAATTTTTTAGTACATGGAAATTCCAAAGACATACGAGCCGCAAAAGGCAGAAGAAAAGTGGTACTCACACTGGATGGAGAAAGGTTACTTTCACTCAGAACCGGATGATAGAGAGGCGTACACGATCGTCATTCCACCACCTAATGTCACGGGGATTCTCCATATGGGGCATATGCTTAATAACACAATCCAAGATGTTCTTGTACGTAGAGCACGAATGCAAGGGAAAAATGCCTGCTGGGTTCCGGGTACTGATCATGCATCGATTGCAACAGAAGCGAAGGTTGTTCAGAAATTACGTTCAGAGGGGATTAAGAAATCTGACTTGACGCGCGATGAATTCTTAGCACATGCATTCGAATGGAAAGATAAACATGGTGGAATTATCCTTGACCAACTTAAGAAATTAGGAGCGTCATGTGACTGGGAAAGAACAAGTTTCACGATGGATCCTGAATACTCAGAATCAGTTCTTGATGTTTTTGTTGATCTCCACGAGAAGGGGAAAATATACCGTGGATTGCGTATGGTAAATTGGGATCCTGAAGCATTGACAGCTCTCTCTGATGAGGAGGTTATGCATAAGGAGGTGAATTCGAAACTCTTTTATGTTCGGTACAAAATTGCCGAGACTGATGATGATTGGTTGACAATTGCTACAACGCGTCCAGAAACAATTTTGGGTGATTCGGCTATATGTGTGAATCCAAACGATGCGCGTTTTGCTCATTTACACGGAAAAGAAGCGATTGTTCCGATCGCTAATCGTAGAATCCCAATTATAGCGGATGATTACGTTGATATTGAGTTTGGTACAGGTTGCTTGAAAGTAACTCCAGCTCACGATACCAATGATTATGCACTAGGTCAGAAATATGACCTTGAAGCGATAGATATTTTGAACGATAATGGTTCATTGAACGCAAAAGGTCTTCATTATGAAGGTCAAGATCGTTTTGAAGCACGTAAGTCAATTGAGAAGGAGCTTTACGATAAAGGATACTTGATTAAAACTGAGGATCACATCAATAAGGTTGGATTCTCTGAGCGAACAAATGCTGCGATTGAGCCTAAATTGTCGCTTCAATGGTTCGTCGATATGAAGGACCTCTCCACAAAAGCATTAGATAATGTAATGGATGGTGATATTGCCTTTCATCCGGAGAAATTCAAAAATACTTACCGTCACTGGATGGAGAATATCAAGGATTGGTGTATTTCACGTCAGTTATGGTGGGGACACCAAATTCCAGCATGGTATTACGGTTCAGGTGAGAATGATTATGTTGTTGCCAAGACTAGAGAAGATGCTCATAGGTTGGCTGAGGCAAAATCGGGAGGAACTATCGCAATTGATACTTTACGTCAAGATGAAGATGTATTGGATACTTGGTTCTCAAGCTGGTTATGGCCGATTTCTGTATTTAATGGACTAACACAGCCGGAAAATGAGGAGATTAAGTATTACTATCCAACAAATGATATTGTAACCGCGCCAGAAATTATGTTTTTCTGGGTAGCGAGAATGATTATTGCTGGAAATGAATATATTGGTGACATCCCATTTAAGAATGTTTATTACACTGGGATCGTACGTGACAAGTTAGGACGTAAGATGTCTAAACAACTTGGAAATTCACCAGATCCAATTGAGCTTATCGCAAAATACGGAGCGGACGGTGTTCGAATAGGAATTTTAATTTCTTCTCCAGCGGGTAATGATTTACCTTTTGATAGCTCGCAATGTGAACAGGGAAGAAACTTTTCTAATAAGCTATGGAATGCTTTCCGTCTTGTTGACTCATGGAAGGTACAAGAGGACTTACCTCAACCAGAATCTTCAGTTCGAGCAATTGAATGGTTTGAAGCGCGCTTTAACCAGGAGTTGGAAAACATAAATACGCTCTTCGAGAAGTTTAAGATTTCTGAGGCATTAATGGCTATTTACAAATTAGTTTGGGATGATTTCTGTTCATGGTTTCTTGAAATGATTAAGCCTGGGTATCAACACCCAATAGACAAGAAGACGATAGAAGCGACGAAAGACTTTTTCGAGAAATTACTGAAAGTACTTCAACCATATACGCCATTCGTAGCTGAGGAACTATGGCATCTAATCCGTGAGAGAGCGGAGGGTGATGATATAATTATTGCTGCTTGGCCTGAAGTAGGACCGGTAGATGAAGCAATCCTAGGTCAAAACAAATTAGCGGCAGAGGTTGTTACGAATATTCGAAACATTCGTAAGAAAAACAATATTGCCAATAAGGTGAAGCTGGAGCTTTCTATCAAAAAGAACAAGGAACTTGATACTTCATTTGATTCTGTAATTGTGAAGATGGCTAATTTGTCACAATTGGAGTATACGGGTTCCAAAGTTGATAATGCGAACACATTTATGACGGATCAGAATGAGTACTTTGTGCCATTCGGCGATATGATTGATGTTGAGGCTGAGAGGGAAAAGATGACTTCAGAGCTAGAGTATACTAAGAAGTTTCTTAGTGGTGTTCAGCGCAAGCTTGGCAACGAGAAGTTTGTTGGAGGAGCACCTGATAGTGTCGTAGCTGTTGAGCGTAAGAAGGAATCTGATGCTCTAAGTAAAATTGCTATATTGGAAGAGAAGATTGCTTCACTTAACTAATATCCTACTATGTCACTCGACGATTCACTGCTAGATGAAAACATAAAGCCTTCAATGTCTACCATGAAGGAATTTGTATACCCGTTAGAATTCGAATTTAAAATTTCGAGTCTTGCGAATGACTTTACTGCCAAGGACGCCAACGGGCAAACTGTTGCATATGTCCGTCAGAAAATGTTCAAATTCAAGGAAGCCATTTCTGTTTATTCCAACGGTTCTAAACAGGATGTTTTATATACAATCGGAGCAGATCGAGTAATTGACTTCAATGCAAATTATGAATTCAAGAATCAGGATGGAGTTGCGTTCGGTAGAGTAGGTCGGAGAGGTGTTAAATCAATATTAAAAGCACATTATGAAGTTTTTGACCTTGAAGGCGAACAAGAATTTTTGATCCAGGAAGAAAATCCTTGGACGAAGTTTTGGGATGCGCTATTGTGTGAAGTCCCTTTGCTTGGTATGTTTTCAGGCTACTTCTTCAATCCTAGATATATCGTGAAGCGTCAAGATAATACGGAGGTTACTCGACTATCGAAACAAGCTTCCTTTTGGGGAAGACGTTTTAAGCTTGAGAAGCTTTCTGACACGTCAGATGGAGAAGATGAACGAATGCTACTTGCGCTAATGATGATGACTCTCCTCGAGCGCAGAAGAGGATAATCCGATTGATCTATTTGAGAACTTTAAGTGAAGGTAATACTTCACTTAAACCTTAATCATACAGTATTTCCTGAACACTTGATTTTGAAACGAAATGATAATTTTCTTTCGCTTCTTCAAAGACACTTTTTGCCCAAGGTAAATCGCTTTTATCTTTTGAATCACGAAGTGTTTGGTAGATTCCACCTATTAGCCATCGTCTTCCAACTAGTTTCAAATGTTTCTTCATATGAGGACGAGCATCCTTATATCCAGTTTTAATTGCGAGTTGATACCATTCTGATTTTATCACAGCATTTGCACTTCGACTAAAATCAAGTTTATCGTCAATCATGGCCATATCTGATGGTGCTAGGTCAGTCGAAAGTGCTCGGATAAATGCAAGCCATTCTTGTGTTACGTAGTCACCACGGCTCATGGACGTATTAGCTCCAATAAAGATGTTCTCGCCATCATTGATGTCCTCCGCAAGCTCTACCATTCTGGTTAGTCGCTTAGAAGTGATTTCTACGCAATTAGCTGGCAGTCCTGGTTGATAGATCCATTCATCTACGTTGAAGTCTGAAATGTTATTTGGCTCAAGTAATTCAGCCTGTAAGTATTTAACAAAGTCTTCTGTTCCAATCGTCTCAAAAGCATGATGATCAAAGTATTCCTTCAGGAAGGCGTCAAACTTCTTTCTTCCAACGCGTTGTTCTAGTGTTCTAAGGAAGAATGCACCTTTCACATAAGCGATATCCGTAAGTCCTTCATCTGGGTTTCTTGCATCTAGCTCAAGTTTTAATCGAGTGTCTTCTGGATGTTCCCCATTTTCCATGTCCTCTAGTGTCAGTGCAAGCTCTTGGCTTTCAATGACTGCTAAGATATCGGCAACTTCTTTCCCATAGAGTTCTTCCATTATACGGTTTTCGAAGTAAACCGTAAACCCTTCGTTTAACCAGAAATCATCCCATGTGGCATTTGTTACAAGGTTTCCTGACCAAGAGTGGGCAAGCTCATGAGCAACAACAGAGACTAAACTCTGGTCTCCTGCTAAAAGTGTTGGATTAGCAAACGTTAGTCTTGGATTTTCCATTCCACCAAAAGGAAAAGAGTACGGAAGTATAACCATATCGAATTGATCCCAACGGTAATCGCCGTACAAGTTTTCAGCAGCTGAAATCATTTTAGGAAGATCTTCGAATTCATATTTGCAGGCAGCAGATAATCTTGGTTCCGAATAGATTCCGCAGTTTTCACCAAGAGATGTATATTTCAAATCTCCCACGGCCAGCGCAATTAAATAAGACGGAATCTTCTGCTTCATTTCGAAGCGGTAAATTCCTTCCTGATTTTTTTCGGTTGGGTTATCCGCACTCATGATTGCGAAGAG
>TARA_Y100000385_G_scaffold290640_1_pt1 | contig 12034 bp, 11 predicted proteins | sample TARA_Y100000385 | Tara Oceans TARA_Y100000385 (sample SAMEA2620980) | marine metagenome | biome: marine biome (ENVO:00000447); feature: surface water layer (ENVO:00002042); material: "saline water (ENVO:00002010), including plankton (ENVO:xxxxxxxx)" | depth 5 m
ATTATTGTAGAGTATATGGAACTATAGCCATTAAACTCATTTTACTTCCACAGAGCTTATTAAAGTGTTCTTGATATGGCAGTAGCTAGTCCTCTCAGCTCCGCTAGGCCTCTTAACCTCCCAATTGCAGAATATCCAGGATTAGTAATTTTCTGAAGATCATCTAACATTTGATGCCCGTGATCTGGTCGCATCGGAATAATCCAATCTGCCCTGCCTAAAGATCTTCGTTTCGACTCTTCTTTTAAAGCAGCTTTTACCATAGCGTACATGTCTACATCTCCTTCCAAATGATTGGTTTCTTGAAAATTACCCATTTGGTCTCTAAGTGTACTTCTAAAATGCAAAAAATGAATTCTTGATGCGTGTTTTGTAAACATAGCTAACAAATCATTATCGGGTCTAACGCCAAAAGATCCTGTGCAAAAAGTAAGACCATTACACAGTGAAGGAACAGCTTTAAAAAACACATCCAAATCATCTGCTGTACTTACCACTCTTGGAATGCCAAAAAGAGAAAACGGTGGGTCATCTGGATGAATACACATTTGAATCCCAGAAGATTCAAGAGTAGGAACAAGGTCCTTTAAAAACAAAATCAAATTTTGCTGTAGATCTTTTTTATTTAAGTGATTGTACGCTTTAATACAATCATTAAATTGGGATAATGTATAGCCTTCCTCTGCTCCAGGTAAACCTGCAATGATACTTTCAGTTAACCTGTTTATATCATTGATTTTTAATTTTTTATGATATTTTTTTGCGCTGTTAAATTCTTCAACCGAATATTCATTCACTGCCTTTGGCCTATTAAGTATGAATAAATCAAAAGCACGCATCGCATTAACTTCAAAAGCAAGGGCTTTGGATCCGTCTTCTAAGGGTTTGTACAGATGTGTCCGTGTCCAATCCAAGACTGGCATAAAATTATAACAGACGGTAACAATGCCACAACTTGCTAAATTCTCAAGTGTCTTTTTATAATTTTTAGTATACTTTTCGAAATCACCTTTACGCTGCTTTATGTCTTCGTGAACGGGAACAGATTCAACAACTCCCCATTTTAATCCAGCTTTTTTGATCAACTCTTGATAAGATTTAATTTGATCTATTCCCCAAACCACCCCATTCGGGATGTGATGTAAAGCAGAAACCACATTTTTAGCGCCAGCTTGACGGATATCACTTAATGAAACAGGATCATTTGGACCATACCAACGAAAAGATTCTATCATATGATGTTTAATTTAGACTCCACTGTAGGCAGAAAATCCACCATCAACAGGTAATACGATACCAGTTACAAAACTGGCGCTATCGCTGCATAAAAACTGAATGGGTCCATTCAATTCTTCAGCTTCTCCAAAGCGCTGCATTGGGGTATTTCTTATTATTTTTTGACCTCGCTCAGTCAGACTTCCGTCCTGATTTAACAAAAGGTCTTTATTTTGCTTTCCGATAAAAAATCCAGGAGCAATTGCATTAACCCGAATTCCATCTCCAAACTTTAAAGCCATTTCTACTGCCATCCAGCGAGTAAAGTTTTCCATCGCAGCCTTAGATGCAGAGTAACCCAATACACGAGTAATTACACGATCAACTGCCATCGAAGAATAATTGATGATTGATCCTTTACCCTTTTGACTCATAACTTCTCCAAAAACCAAAGATGGCAGTAAAGTTCCTTTAAGATTCAAATCTACAACTTGATCAAAATCTATTTCCGAAAGATCAAAAACTGATTTGTCGTCTGGTATAACAGCACCAGGTAAATTTCCCCCTACAGTATTAATTAATACATCAATTCGATCAAACTTTGACATCACTTCTTTTCGTACTTGAATTAAGTCAGATCGATTCATTACATCAACTACAAAAATATGAACCTTTGTGTAGGGTGTCAATTTTGAAGCGAGTTCATCTAGGAGGCCTCGGTTTCTTCCTAAAATCACTAATTGTGCTTTTCCTTTTGCTAAGCTCAATGCCAGTGCACCACCTAGAGCTCCCGTAGCTCCAGTAATTACAATTATTTTATCTTGAATCTCAAACAAAATTTATCATTTTATACATTGTATTTTGAATTCCATTCTACTACTTGGTTAGTATCCATTGCCTTTATACCCATCGCAACTGCAAAGGATGTTTTGGCTCCACTTTTAAAATTGGATAGTGGCATTTTGTCCTCGACAATGGCTGTTCGAAAATCTTCAAGCGCCTGTCTTGTAGGTTCTTTGTGTTCGTAATCAATTGGAGTCCCCTTGCCTTCTATCCAACTAGTTGTTGCTCCTGAAACTCCGTCAAAATCAGTCATTTTCTTATCGTATTTACCTTCTGGATATTTCCAAGCTTGATGATAATCAATACTAATTGTCCCCTTATCCCCTAAAACTTTAATTTGATAATCATCTTTGGCATTGGAAGTCAAACAGCTAAAGCTCGCTTTAACTCCTTTGGGATAAGAATAGATAAGATGAGTATTGTCATAGGTTTCACGTCCATCTTTCCAATAACTTATATCACCAAAACCTGTTACTTTTTCTGGGTGTGCATCTAAAAACCAATTGCAAAAATCAATCTGATGGGAGCTCAATTCAGCAGTCAACCCATAAGAATACTCTCTGTACATACGCCAGTTGATTTGACGCTCAAATTTAGGATCGTGTACAGGTCTTCTCCAGTTACCGTTTCTATTCCATTGGGCTTGAACGGAACTAACCTTTCCAATTTCTCCTCCTTGAATCATTTCAACCACGTGAGCGTATAAACGGGAACTGTGATATTGATGTCCTGTCTGAAATATTTTTCTATGATTACTTTTAACTTTCTCGTGGAGTCTTAGAGTAGCCATGTCACCCTTAACCATAGTCTTTTCACAAAAAATATGTAAATCAGCGTCAATAGCATCCGATGCAATAGTTTCATGAGTATTTAAAGGTGTGCTTATAATTACTGCATCCAGTCCTTTGTGCTCTAAAAGATTTCTGTAATCTTTATATGTTTTTACCTTAGGGGAGATTGAAGTTGCAGCTTCCAATCGGAACGGAAGTGTATCGCAAATTGCTACTAAATTGAGCTTCTTAATTCGATTTAAAATTTTCATTAAACCTTGGCCTCGATCTCCAGTACCTATAACTCCAATATTTACAGAATCACTTGGAACAGAATTGTGTAAAGAAAAAATATATGCGTCAGGAATTACAATTGGTGCACTTATCGCTGCAGCACCCTTTTTAATAAACGATCTACGTGAATTCATATCATAAGAATTAACAAATAAAATCTATATTTTTAGCAAATGCAATTTAACAAAAACTTTTGCTATCTTGAATTATCTTAATAATTTAAGCTAAATGAATTTGAATAGATTTTATATAAATTATACACTTATTATTTTTTGTATTTTACTTTATCCGAAAACCATTCTTCACGCTCAGGATGTAGAATGGAAAAATTTACTCCAGAACAATAAACTAGATAATTTCAAGCAACTTAATGGTGAAGCAGAGTTTAAACTCGAAAATGGAATTTTAGTTGGCATCTCAAAACAAAATACTCCAAATAGTTTTTTAGCAACCAAAAAGAGGTACAGTGACTTCATTCTTGAATTTGAAGTTAAGGTTGACTTTGGTTTAAACTCTGGTGTTCAATTTAGAAGTGAGAGTATTTCAACTTATATGGATGGTAGAGTCCATGGTTATCAGTGTGAAATAGAAACAAGTCAAAGAAAATGGGCTGGAGGGATATATGATGAGGCAAGAAGAGGCTGGCTTTACCCGCTCACAAGAAACAAAAAAGGACAAGATGCTTTTGTCAATGGAACATGGAATGCTTATCGAATAGAAGCAATTGGAAGTGAAATAATAACTTATGTCAATGGAATACAAGCCTCTAATTTGATTGATGAAGTTACTTCAGAAGGCTTTATTGCATTTCAAGTTCACGGAATTTCAAATCCCAAAGACGAAGGGAAAAAGGTGAAATGGAGAAATATTAGAGTGTTAACCGTAGATCTTGAAAACAATAGAATGATTTCATCAAATTTGGCCCCGCAAATAAGTTATCTTGAAAATAAATTAACAAAAGAAGAAAAACGCCTTGGATATAGAATGTTGTGGGATGGGAAATCAATTCAAGGGTGGCGTGGAGTAAAATTAAAAGATTTCCCAAATAAAGGCTGGGTTATAGAAAATGGAATACTAACCGTTGAAGCATCTAATGGAGCTGAGTCAAAAAACGGAGGGGATATTGTTACCTTAGAAACATTTAGAAACTTCGAATTGAATATTGACTTTCTATTGACCGAAGGTGCCAATAGTGGCATTAAATATTTTGTAAAACCTGATTTAAATAAAGAAGATGGTTCTGCCATAGGATTAGAATTTCAAATATTAGATGACCAGAAGCACCCTGATGCCAAGATGGGTAAGAACGGCAATAGAACTGTAGGCTCTCTCTACGATTTGATTCGTGCCGAAAATAAAACAAGCGGGTCAAGAGGAAAGAATTTTAAGGGTATTGACCAATGGAACAACGCCAGAATATTAGTAAAAGGTGGTAAAGTTGAGCATTGGCTAAACCATGTAAAGGTTGTTGAATTCAATCGCTTCAGTCAAGTTTTCAAAGCGCTAGTAGAAAAAAGTAAATATGAAAAGTGGGAGGGGTTTGGCAGATGGCCAGATGGAGTGATTCTTTTACAAGACCACGGTGATAAGGTTTCATTTAAAAATATTAAAATCAGAGAATTCTAAGCTCATGAAAAAATCACGTAGAAATTTTATAAAAAAAACCTTGCTGGGAACTACTTCCGCTGCCGCTGGAATACTTAGCCCTAATTTTATGATTGGAAAAGACATTCTAGGTGCAAACGACAGAATAAATTGTGCCATTGCTGGTGTTCGCAGTAGAGGGAAAGCACTTGCTGCTGCTATTCACCTACAAAAAAATACAAAAGTTCTTTATAGTTGTGATGTTGATGAAGTCATCATTGAAGAACATAATATGTGGAGTAAAAAAAATATAGGATATCTCCCAAAAGTAGAAAAAGACTTTAGAAAGCTTTTAGAAAAAAAAGACCTTGATGTTATTTTTATCGCTACTCCTGAACATTGGCATACTCCAATGACAATATTGGCAATGCAAGCTGGAAAACATGTGTATATTGAAAAACCTTGTAGTCATAATGCTCATGAAAATACATTGTTGGTAGCTGCTCAAAAAAAGTATGGTCTCAAAGTCCAAATGGGAAATCAACAACGTTCAGCAGTTACTAGCATTAACGCCATTAATGATATCAGAAATGGCATTATTGGTGAAGTATACAAGGGAGAGGCCTATTACTCCAATAACCGTGGCTCAATAGGTATAGGGAAAAAAGTTGCCATACCTAAAACATTAGATTGGGAATTGTGGCAAGGACCTGCTCCAAGAAAAGCTTATAAGGACAATATACATCCGTATAATTGGCATTGGTTTAGAAATTGGGGAACTGGGGAAGTCCACAATAATGGAACACATGAAATTGATATTTGTCGATGGGCTTTAGATGTCGATTTGCCTGACAGTGTTTCTTCTGTTGGTGGAAAATACACCTACCAAGACGACTGGGAATTTGCTGATAACCAACAAGTTACATTTAAATATCCGAAAGGAAAATTTATCACTTGGACAGGACACAGCAGAGGTCTAATTAAGCCTGAAAGACCGGGACGTGGAGTGACCATTTATGGAAGCAAAGGAAGTATTCAACTCGACCGCAACTTCTACAAGTTGTATGACCTTGGCGGTAATTTAGTCAAATCTGAATTGGAAGGTGAGATGAGTCAAACTACAGATACAAGGGGGCAAGGCCAACTAGATGTAAATCATGTTGGAAATTTACTTAATGCTATTCGTAAAGACGAATCACTTAATGCAGAAATTAAGGATGCAAGTATTTCAACAATGCTCTGCCACCTCGCCAATATGTCTCAAGATGCTAGGGAAGAGCTTCAGATTGACCAACAAACCGGAAAAGTAAAAAACAATAAGATGATCATGAAAAACTGGAATCGTGAATATGCTGAGGGTTGGGAACCAAAAGTTTAATCCCGAATTTTAAAATGATATCTAAGCAAAATACTCTTCCTTTCATACATGATAATTTTCTTTTAGAAACAAAAGAAGCGCAGCAACTGTATCACAATTTTGCTGCTCCGCTACCAATTATAGATTACCATAATCATCTACCCCCTAAAGCCATAGCTGAAAACAAGATTTTTAGTAATATTACTGAATTGTGGCTTAGTGGAGACCATTATAAATGGAGGGCTTTGCGGACTTTGGGTGTTGAAGAGAAATACATTACTGGAACTGCAACTGACAAAGAAAAGTTTATAGTATTTTCAGAATCGGTTCCCTATATGATTCGAAATCCATTGTATCATTGGACTCATCTTGAACTCAGTCGTTATTTTGGAATTGAAGAATTATTGTCCCGTAAAAATGCGATTCATATTTATGAAAAAAGCACAGCAATGATTAAAACAGGAGAATTCTCGACACAATCTCTACTTCAGAAAATGAAAGTAGAAGTATTGTGTACTACTGAAGATCCAACAGACAATCTCGAAAATCACAAAACTCTAAATCAATCCGATTTTAACACTAAAGTAAGTACTGCCTTTAGACCTGACAAATCATTATTTATTAATAGGGAAGATTACAATTCCTATATAGAAAAGCTGAGTCTAGCTGCAAATATTAAAATTGATAACTACACTGACTTGTGTGATGCAATGCAAAATCGGATAGATTATTTTCACAGGAATGGATGTCGACTAGCTGATCATGGTCTTGAGTACATGCCATTTCAGCAAACAACTAACAGAGAAATTAAACGAATTTTTGAAAAAAAGAGAAAAGGGGCGCAACTGAGTAAGATAGAAACAGAAAGGTTTCAAACGGAATTACTTTTATTTTTGGGTAAAGCTTATCATAAACTAGGATGGATCCAACAGTTTCACTTGGGTGCTATGAGAAATAACAACACACGTATGTTTAATAAATTAGGGCCTGATTCTGGTTGGGACAGTATCGGAAGTTACTCCATTGCCTATGGATTGTCACGTTATCTTGATACACTAGACACCGAAGATCAGCTTACCAAAACCATTTTGTACAACCTTAACCCGGCTGACAATGAAATTATGGCTACCATGATTGGTAATTTTAACGACGGAAGTACAAAAGGTAAAATTCAATGGGGATCTGGCTGGTGGTTTTTAGATCAATTGGATGGTATGAAGGATCAAATTAACATCTTATCCAATATGGGACTGATTAGCTGCTTTATTGGCATGCTTACTGATTCAAGAAGCTTTTTATCCTTTCCTAGGCATGAGTACTTTAGACGTTTAGTATGCAATCTTTTTGGAAATGACATTAAAAAAGGAATACTTCCTCAAGACATGAAATTGATAGGAGGCATTATCCAAGACATTTGCTATAACAATGCCAAGTGTTATTTTAATTATTAAATTTAAAATTATATATGAGTCAAGTTATTACTTTCGGAGAAATCATGTTACGTCTCTCTACTCCAGAATTTCTTAGGTTTTCTCAGACAAATCAATTTGATATTGTTTATGGTGGAGGAGAAGCAAACGTAGCAGTTTCATTGGCAAATTATGGTATAGAAACAAGTTTTGTGAGTCGTCTTCCTTTAAATGATATTGGGGATGTTGCATTAATGGAAATGCGTAAAAGAGGTGTCAATACTAAGCACATACTTAGAGGAGGAGACCGCTTAGGGATTTATTTTTTAGAAACAGGTGCTGTATCCAGAGGGAGTAAAGTGATATATGATCGTGCGAACTCAGCTATGGCTGATATTAAACCTGGAATGATTGATTGGAAATCTATTTTTAAAAATGCTTCCTGGTTTCATTGGACAGGTATCACCCCTGCCATTTCACAAGGAGCAGCTGATGCATGTATTGAAGCCGTTAAAATTGCAAGCCAAATGGGTATTACCATCTCAACTGACTTAAATTACCGTTCAAAACTTTGGAACTATGGCGTAGACCGGGAAGCCATTATGACTCAACTTACTTCCTATTGTGATATCATTTTAGGGAATGAAGAAGATGCAGAAAAACATTTTGGAATCAAACCAAAAGGACTGAACATTACTAAACAAGGTCATAAGGTTAAGGCTGAAGCTTTTTTATCAGTATGTAAACAGATGATGAAAAAATTTCCAAATGCCAAAAAAGTAATTACAACACTAAGGGGGTCGATTTCTGCTTCGCATAATACTTGGGCAGGAGTACTTTATGATGGATCAAGCATATATGAAAGTCCAGTTTACCAAATTTCACATATCGTAGATCGTGTAGGCGGTGGAGACTCCTTTATGGGAGGATTGATCTATGGTTTAATCAACTATTCAGATGATGACCAACATGCACTTAATTTTGCAGTTGCTGCCTCATGCTTAAAACATACCATCAAAGGAGATATAAATCTAGTAACGGTTGAAGAAGTTAAAAAATTAATGAGTGGGGACGCTTCTGGGCGTGTGGCTCGATAAAAACATATTATGGCTCAATTTACAAGACATCAAGTTATTTCAGAAATCCATAACAGCGGAATGGTTCCACTCTTTTATCATCATGATATAGAGGTAGCTAAAAATATTCTCAAAGCATGTTACGATGGTGGGGCAAGACTCTTAGAATTTACGAATAGAGGAGACTTTGCTCATAATGTTTTTAAAGCTTTAATAGAATATGCTAATCAGTCACTGACAGGAATGATTTTAGGTATAGGATCTGTTACCGATGCAGCATCAGCTAGTTATTACATGATGAACGGAGCAAATTTTATTGTTACTCCTGTTTTTCGAAAAGATATTGCAGTAGTTTGTAATCGAAGAAAAGTATTGTGGTCTCCAGGTTGTGGATCACTTTCAGAAATTACTCAAGCTGAAGAGTACGGTGCAGAAATCGTAAAACTATTTCCAGGAAAAATATACGGTCCAGAATTTGTAAAAGCAATAAAAGAACCTCAGCCCTGGACAAGTATTATGCCTACAGGTGGTGTTACAACTGAAAAAGAAAATCTTCAATTATGGTTTGATTCTGGAGTTACTTGTGTTGGACTTGGTTCTAAATTAATCTCTAAAAAAGTAATCGAAGAGCAAGCCTATGCGAAATTAACAGCGAATGTCAAAAAAAGCTTATCACTGATTAAATCTCTTAAATAATCCATGAAGCTCTATATTAATTTCTTTTTGATATTATTTATAATGCTTTTAGTTAGCTGTAATTCAAATTCTTCTAAAAGAATCATTCGACTGGGCCATGGGTTAGACGTAACCCACTCTGTTCATCAAGCGATGGTCAAAGCTGATGTATATTTAAATGAACTTTCTGGAGGAGAGATGCGTATTCAAATATATCCAAACCAACAACTTGGAAGTGAAAGAGAATGTTTAGAATTACTTCAAATTGGGAGTTTAGATATGGCAAAGGTCTCAGGTGCAGTCATGGAAAATTTTGCTCCAAAACTTAAAATTTTTGGATTACCCTTTCTATTTGATAACAAAGAGCATTTATTCAAGGTTTTAGACGGTCCTATTGGAAAAGAACTTTTAAGTGAAGGAGATGACTTCTGGCTTAAAGGAATTGGGTATTACGATTCTGGAAGTCGAAGTTTTTATACCCGCGAACGACCTGTAGAGAGCCCTAAGGATTTAGAAGGGTTAAAAATTAGGGTACAGGAAAGTGCCTCTGCTTTTGAAATGGTAAAACAATTGGGAGGCTCCCCTACTCCAATCTCATGGGGTGAATTATACACAGCTATCCAACAAGGTGTGATTGATGGTGCAGAGAATAACCCTCCTAGTTTTTATCTCTCTAGACATTATGAGGTTTGTAAATATTACATCGTAGACGAACACACCATGATTCCGGATATCCTTTTGGTCAGTACTCATCTCTGGAATCGGATGAGTTCACAAGAACAGCATTGGCTGCAAAAAGCTATTGATCTATCTGTACCCTATCAGAGAGAATTATGGATTAAATCTGAAAATGAATCTTTAAGGGCTGTTATTGATGCAGGTGTAGTGGTAAGCTATCCTGAAAAAGTAGCTTTTCAAAAAGCTACCTTACCCATGTTGGAATCCTTTAAACAAGATCCAGAAATTGCAGAATTAATTGAGCGAATTCAAAATGAAAAATAGCAGAATATTTATAGACAGATTAGTTGAAAGTTTTTTGATCGCCATCTTAGGAGTTATGGTCGTCAACGTGCTATGGCAAGTATTTACTCGTTTTTTCACGAATAGTCCAAGCTCATTTACGGATGAGTTGGCGCGATATTTAATGATTTGGCTGGGTATACTTGGTGCTGCTTATGTTACTGGAAAAAATGAGCATGTTGCCATCGATTTTTTTGTAAAAAAGTTTTCTGAAAAATTGCAAAAACTCATTTCAAGTTTTATTTCAATTTCAGTACTTAGCTTTGCTTTTTTTGGAATGTTGATTGGCGGATGTCGTTTGGTTTACATCACAACCAAACTGGCGCAATATTCACCCTCACTAAAAATACCATTAGCTGTTGTTTACGCTATCGTACCTTTAAGCGGACTTTTGATTATTTTTTATAAACTCACTCAAAGCAAGAAATAAGAGTTTATGGAGTTTTTATCCGTTTTTATACTTGTAATCAGTTTTATGTTTTTTATAGCCATAGGTACACCTGTAGCTTGGAGTATTGCAATTTCATCATTACTTACAATTTTAGTCTCCATTCCAAGCCTTGCCGCAGTCACTACAATTGCACAACGCATGGCAACAGGACTGGACAGCTTTTCCCTTTTAGCCATACCCTTTTTTATACTTTCAGGTCAACTGATGACCAATGGAGGAATAGCAGATCGATTAATCCATTTTGCCAAAAGCTTAGTGGGTTCATTACCAGGGGGCTTGGCTCTCATCAATATTATCTCTGCCATGCTAATGGGTGCTATTGCAGGATCAGCTATGGCTTCTGCTTCAGCTATGGGGAGCATACTCGGTCCCAAAATGGAAAAAGAAGGATATGACAAAGAATACGGAGCAGCAGTGAATATCACCTCAGCGACTATCGGTTTGGTGATCCCTCCTAGTAATGTATTGATCGTTTATTCTTTGGCCAGTGGAGGGGTTTCCATCGCAGCACTTTTCCTTGCTGGATATATCCCAGGAATCCTCACCGGACTTTTCTTAATGATTGTAGCTGCAATATGGGCAAAGCGAAAGGGATATCCAACATTTAAAAATAGCAGTATTTCACAAATATTCAAAACATTTATCGTTGCCTTTCCTAGTTTACTTCTTCTCGTAATTGTTATTGGAGGTATCGTGGCTGGATATTTCACCGCAACTGAAGCCTCTGCTGTAGCTGTTTTGTACACCCTAATCTTGGGAATAGCATATAAAGAAATTAGAATGAAAGACCTTCCAAAAATTTTATTAGAATCTGCAAATACAAGTGCAGTGGTCATGCTTTTAATTGCAGCCTCGATGAGTATGTCATGGATCATGTCTTATGAGAATATTCCTCAAAACATGAGTGATATACTTCTTGGTATTAGCGATAATAGAGTTGTAATCCTTGTCATTATAAACTTATTACTTCTTTTTGTAGGAGTTTTTATGGATATGACCCCTGCAGTATTAATTTTTACTCCGATCTTTCTACCCGTAGTTAAGTCTATAGGTATCGATCCTATTCAATTCGGAATCATTATGGTCCTCAATCTCTGTGTCGGGTTATGCACCCCACCAGTTGGCTCTGTATTATTTGTAGGTATTGGGATTGCGAAAACAAGTATTGAGGATATCATCAAACCTCTGCTACCACTTTTTATAGCAATGATCGTTGCACTCATACTAATTACTTTTTTTCCAAAAATTACCCTATGGCTTCCTCAGCAATTTGGTTTTTAATTATTAGAAAGAGAATATGAATTTTACAGATATTGTAAATTCCAACAGTGTCAAGAACC
>TARA_Y100000385_G_scaffold291170_1_pt1 | contig 12011 bp, 16 predicted proteins | sample TARA_Y100000385 | Tara Oceans TARA_Y100000385 (sample SAMEA2620980) | marine metagenome | biome: marine biome (ENVO:00000447); feature: surface water layer (ENVO:00002042); material: "saline water (ENVO:00002010), including plankton (ENVO:xxxxxxxx)" | depth 5 m
GCCCCCCACGACAACCCGTAAAGGAGCATACTTGTGGCACATAACAAGGAAACAGACACTGTAACTGATGAGCAGGCAAAACAAGAACCAGCCCGAACAAGGCGTGGTAGACCTAAAAAGAACATAGACCTAGAAGCTGTATTCAAGATGGCTAGTGTAGGTTGTGTAATGCGAGAGATATCGTTTATCCTAGACATACACGAAGACACAATTAAACGCCGTGAAGACTGTCGTGAAGCATACGATAGAGGTGTAGAAAACTCTAAAGTTAGACTACGTAAAGCAATGTTTACTAACGCTATTGACAAAATGGTGCCCAGTGTTCAGATATTCCTATCTAAGAATATACTAGGCATGAGCGATCAAGGCTCACATGACACTGATGGCGATAACATTCTTCCCTGGAAAGACTAATCTAATCATAAAAAAACCACTGACAGCTAACGCATGCCAGTGGTTTTACAACTTAGTCAACACCACTATTGTGATACTGACAATGTTAAAAAAAATACACAACTATACTGTAGCATGATCTCGGATAGTTGTCAAGCATTTAATTTATAACCCACGAAAAAAAAAGGTAATTTAATTGCCTTTTTCTGTTGACAACTGGTATATTATATGCTATTAATAGTTATAAGTTAGAAAAAAAACGGAGATATCCAATGTCAAGACAGAATAGAAAAATTGCCATTTCTTGGGCTAAAAAGACAGTAAAGCCAACATTTATGGCAATCAGTGATCAATACTGGACTTGTGTAGAAAACTTTGATCAAGCAGATGCTATTGTAAACAAACTTGCTAAACTTGGTATTCTTGTGTTTCAAGGTCCAAGTAAAACTGGTGCAGTCCTTGTTCATAAAAAACACAAAGGTTTAGATGTTACACACATGGACATTGCTAGTGACAGACCTCACCTAGATAAAGAAGTGTGTTATTCAGGCACAATAACCAGAGATGACCAGGTGATGATGTTGTCACCTTGGCAGTTAACATTTGCGTAAGAGGAGACAGCGTAAAATATAACTGACTACTAATTAATTCACTGTATATCAATAAAAAGACACCGACAATAGTAATATTGCCGGTGTTTTAGTATTATACAAGTGTTTAGGAATCATTTACTATAGTATTGACTGTCCAGACACTCTAAAGTGAGAGTTGATGTTAAGTCAATTACTCATGTAATTGATCACAACACGATTCTCTTGAATCTGTTGTAGTGGTATTTACTGTATAATAAATATACATGGGAACTGATAACAGTTCTTATAATTGTTAACAGGATATCCCAATGAAAGAAATGAAACAACAGATCGCAACTATTGAAAAAGATATAGAAGTGATCAAAAATAATCATCTAGCACATATTGAACGCAGCATGGAACGCATGGAGAAAACCATGAATAAATTAGATAATCGCATGTGGGGCATAGTAGGTATAATTATTGCTAGTGCTGTTGGGAGTATGTTTATATAATGGCAAGAAGATTAAATCAACCATATAGAACACCTGGTAAAAGTAAAAAGTTTGCTGTCCAGGTTAGAGATCGATCCACTGGTAGAACTAGAACAGTGCGATTTGGAGATCCACAATTAAGTATTAAGAGACGTAACCCAGAACGTAGAGCTGCTTTCCAGAGCCGTTTTGGACCACGTTTTAGAGCATTAAAAGGCCAAAAGAACTTGTCACCATTGTATTGGAGTTGGCAGGCTTGGAAGCCAGGAACAAAGTGGGTGTAAGAGTGACGCAAATTAAACCATTCACTAAACAAGAACGATTAAGAAGTATCGTGAGAGAGCAAATTAATCGACCGTGGACAACAGAGGAGAAACTTTATCATGGCAAAAAAACCAATGAAGACCAAGAAGAAAAAGAGTAAAAAACGTAGTAGATAACAGTATAAGGAGCACAGCATTGAATTATACTATACACACCGGGGATAACAGAGATATCCTCAAAACATTAGCGGACAACAGCGTAGACGCTGTCGTTACTGACCCACCATATGGCATCAACTTCCTGGGTAAGAACTGGGATGCAGATACAGGCAGTTTGGAGACATACACTGAATGTCTCCGTGTGCTACGGCCAGGTGGGTATATTCTGGCATTTAGTGCCGCAAGAACTTATCACCATTTAGCCATCACACTAGAGAGATCAGGCTTTGAAATAAGAGATCAGCTTATGTGGTTATATGCTACTAAAATGCCTAGAGGAAACAATCTAAAAGGCGCACATGATCCTATATGTATGGCAGTTAAAGGATCACCTCGTCCACTAAACATAGATGAATGTAGAATACCAAGAGAAACCATGCGTTATCCAGCAAATGGTGTAACCCGTCACACTTACAATGAAAGCCAGGCAGACAACTGGACTGGCGAATATACTGTAAATGATCGTGGTGGTTATCCACATAATGTAATTGGTGAAGTCGCTGACTATCAAAAGTATTTCTATTGTCCAAGAACAACCAGTGAAGAAAAAGGCGATTATAACCAACACCCAACAGTTAAGCCTGTAGAACTAATGAAGTATTTGATTAAATTAGTAACACCCGTGGGTGGTGTGGTGTTAGATCCGTTTAATGGTAGTGGATCAACAGGCATAGCCGCCACACAACTTGGAATGACATACATTGGGTGTGAACTAGATCCACTACATGTTGAAACCACACACAGACGATTACGTGAATGGGCAACACCCACTACACACTTTGAGGATCTATTTGAATGCCACTAAGTGAAGCACAAGCTAGTATTGGTCATGATGATACTCGTTTTAGAGTAGTAGTAGCTGGACGTAGATTTGGTAAAACATATCTGAGTGTAAGAGAGATGGCTAAGTTTGGTCGTCATCCTAATCGTAAAATAGTATACATTGCTCCAAGTTATAGACAAGGTAAACAAACAGTGTGGCAGGACTTAAAGACCAGACTGGGCGACTTAGGTTGGATAAAACGTGTTAACGAAACTGAATTAACTGTTAGTTTAATCAATGGCACTGTTATAATGTTACGAAGTGCTGACAACTATGATAGTATGCGTGGACTAGGTATTGACTTTGTGGTGTTTGACGAGTTTGCTGACATCAAACTGGAAACCTGGACAGAAGTTATTAGACCAGCACTAAGTGACCGTGAAGGCCATGCTATGTTTATTGGCACACCCAAAGGCTTTGGTAACTGGGCAAAGAACTTGTGGGATCAAGGACAAGATCCAGACTTTACTGACTGGAGTAGTTACCAGTATACTACACTAGATGGTGGCAATGTTAATGCTGAAGAGATTGAGTCAGCCCGTCTAGACTTAGATGAAAGAACATTCCGTCAAGAGTATATGGCTACATTCGAAACATATCAGGGTGCTGTATACTATAGCTTTGATAGAAGTCAATTGTTTGCTTTAGCTGACATGGATCCTGGTGTCCATGATAGAGAAACACTACACGTTGGTGTTGACTTCAACGTATCCCCCATGAGTGCTGTTATCGCTGTAAAGCGTAGTGAAAGACTGTTTGTTATAGATGCTATAGAGATATTTGGATCCAACACTGATGAACTATGTCAAGAGATTAAGACACGCTATGGTGAGGATCGCAAGTATATGGCATATCCAGATGCCAGTGGTGGTGCCCGTAATACCAAAGGCAGTAGTGACCATAACATATTACGACAACATGGATTTACAGTTAAATCGCCAGGACGTAACCCACCAGTTAAGGATCGTATAGCCAGTGTTAACAGCGCATTCAAGAGCTCAAACGGTGCTATCAAACTTTATATAAATAACACTACTAAAAGATTAATTGAGTGCGTTGAGAAACAAACATACAAGGGTGATACTAGAGTTCCTGATAAAGACAGTGGATTCGATCACCTTATTGATGCGTTGGGATATATGACTGTATACCACTTTCCAATTCAGCGACCCGCACAAAAGGAACAAACGAGTGTATTTGGACACTTTTGAGGATAACACATGCTTACAGATAAACAGATAAAACAAGTTCACCCAGAGTATAGCGAATATGCAGCGGACTGGGACTATTATTACCGCAGTTACATAGGTGGCAATGAATATCGTGAAGGTGCTTACCTTAGAAAGTATCTAAACGAAGACTCCGCACCAGGTGATCAATACGGACAGCGATTGTTAAACACAGCCTTACAAAACCATGTTAAGAGCATTGTTCACATCTATCGCAGTTATTTGTTTAGAACATCACCAACAAGAACACTAAGCAACACTGTGGCATTACCAGATGTAACACAGTTTATGACAGACGTTGATCTCAACGGCACTGACTTAAATGCGTTTATGAAGAAGATTCAAGACAGTTTAATGGTATATGGTAGTATGTGGATGGTTGTAGATCGTCCAGCATATAGAACACTTACCCGTGCTGAAGAGCTAAACTTAGGCATACGTGCTTATGTAAATGCTTATGTGCCAGGCAATGTATTAGATTGGGAATATACACCCAGCATTACTGGACGTCAAGACTTAACATTCTTAAAACTTATTGAACACAGTGGCGATGAATATGATCAAATCGTTGCTTGGTATCCTGACACAGTAGAACGCTACTGGGTAGAGAAAAAAGGTTACAAACAAAAGATTATGAGTAAAGGTTCAATTGGTGCTCATGAATCAGCATACAATGACGAGATTGAATATGGCAAAGTATTAAAGGCAGAAGAGTATGCTAACCCACTGGGTTACATTCCTGCGTTTAGATGTAGCACTGATGATGGGCATAGCCAAATCGCAGACATTGCTGACACACAACGTCAAATTTATAACCGTTTAAGTGAACTAGAACAATCAATACGTATTAGTGGACACCCAACACTGGTTAAAACAGCAGAGACACAAGCAAGTGCTGGAGCAGGTGCTGTTATCACAGTGCCAGAAGACTTACCAGGCGACAAGAATCCATACTTGTTACAGCCAAGTGGTTCAACTATACAAAACATCTTAACCAGTATCGAAATGGACGTCACAGCTATTGATAAAATGGCACACGTTGCTGGCATGCGTGGCACTGTTGGCTCACCAATGAGTGGTGTAGCACTACAAACAGAGATGCAAATGCTTAACTCAAGACTAAGTGACTTTAGTGAGATACTACAAGAAGCAGAATATAAAATATGGGATCTATTCTTTAACTGGCAAAACATTCAACCAGATGCTGAGTTCCAGATTGAATACGAGAAAACTTTCGATATTAGAGACAAGCACAGTGACTTAGAGCTATTGCGTAAAGCAAATGAGTTCAGCACAGTGCCTGCCTTACAAAAAGAAATTCAAAAACAAGTTGCTAAACTATTGGTAGATGATGAGCTAACACTCAGCCAAATACTAGATAGTATGAACCAACCTGTTATTGATGGCGAAGTGCACAGCACTCAGTCACCTGACACTGTGCTAGAGCACATTGCCGAAATGATTACTGAAGGATTTACTGATCAACAAATCAAGGAGATGCATCCAGAGATTGCTGATGTGGTAATACAACGTCTTCGTAATCAATAAATAATAACACTACTCATTAGGAGGTAACGGGACAATGACCGACACGACATTGGATACAGCAAGCGAAGCAACTGGAGTTAACGCTACTACAGCTGAAGAAACAATCATCCAGGACCAGGCTCCAAGCGAACGTATGTTTACACAAGAAGAAGTAAACGCTATGATCGCAAAAAGAGCAGACAAGATGGCCAAACAGAAGTTTGGTGACATCGATGTTTCAGAGTATCAAGAGCTTAAAGCAGCGAAAGAAAAATCACAACGTGATGAACTAATTCGCAAAAATAAGTTCGAAGAAGTTTTGAAGCAACAGAAGGAACAATACGACAGCGAAGTTAACAGTCTACGATCACAACTAACAAGTGTAAGAGTAGATGGTGCTGTTTTAGATGCCGCAACAAAGCATGGTGCTGTAAGCCCAAGTGATGTAGCGCAACTAATGAAAAACAGTATTCAATTGGATAGCAATGGCAATCCAGTTGTGTTAGATGGTAGTGGAGATGTTAGATATGACGCAGGTAATGCGGAACCATTGAGCATTGAAGCAGCGGTAAAAGAATTTCTAGAACAGAAACCTTATTTCCGTGCCAGTAATCCAGCCGGAGCAGGAACAGTTAGTAATTCCCGCCCACAAAAAACTGAGCAAATGTCTTTAAGTGATTTAGATATGAAAAATCCTGAACACCGTAAGATGTATGCTGAGATGATGGATCCAAAGCGAACTCGTAAGTTCTATTCATCTTAATATAGCAAGGAAAAATAAAGATGGCAAATGAAATCGACACAGGTGTATCAAACGGCGTCTTGCACGAGAATATCTCGCAAGCAGCACAATACACATTCCAAGAAAACGCTATGCTACGTAACCTGGTTACCATGTATGATATGACAAACACACCAGGCTTAACAGCAAGCATTCCAGTATGGCCAGCGGCAACAGCCGTATCGGCTCTTACAGCAGGCGCAGACCTATCAAACGATAGTGCGTTAGCGGCAGTAACAGCAGTTGACATTACAGCAGCTGAATACGGCAACATGTCAACAATCCAAGATATCGTTGTAGAAGCATCACCAAGTGATGTGGGCGCAGACGTTGGACGTCAATTAGGTGGTGCGTTAGCATCAGCAATGGACGAAACAATCGTTGACTTGTTCACAAGTTTCACAAATGGCGTTGGCGCAGCAGGTGCTGAAGTAACTCCAGAAACAATCATGGCAGCAGCCGCAACACTACGTTCAAATAGTGTTCCAATGCAAGGCTTAGTATGTGTTCTACACCCACTAGCAGCATTTAACGTTAAGAAAACACTTCTTAACGCAGGTGGTAACTTCGGTGCGTCACCAGACCTAGCTAACCAAGCAGGACGTGAATACTTTGTAGCACGTATCGGCGGAGTTGACATTTACGAATCAGCAGCAGTTGATGTAGATGGCTCAGACGATATGGTTGGAGCAGTATTCCACCCAGCAGCAGTTGGTATGGCTCTTAAGCGTGACCTACGTATTGCTCTTCAGCGTGACGAATCACTTCGTGGTTTTGAAGTTGTTGCATCAGCAGCATGGGGCGCAGGAATCATCGACAATGTAAAAGGTGTTAAAATCACTGGAGACGCTGCTATCTAATAGTAGATATTAATTAAGGATAAACTAATGGCATTCGCAACAACAGCAGATTTAATAGAATACAATCCGGATATTACGGAACACGGTGTTGGTAACTTCGACGAACAGTTAACCAAAGCACAGAAGGACATCGAAAAGATGATCAAAGTGCGTTGGTTTGATCAAGAATACGCCAGCAACACAATCTATAGACTGCACCGTGTTGGGGCGGCATGGGACGAGACTAAGTTAGATGAAACCCAGTGGACAAAGACATGTGTCTATCGTGCGCTGGCAAATTACATCTTACCAATGTTAAGTAACTTCCGTCCAGAAGGCGATGCTTTCCGTGAGCAGATTGACTTCTACAGTGGCAAGTTTAGTGAGGAAATGGATTTAGAATTTGGTTTTGGTATCAAATATGACTCCAACGACGACGGCGTTTACGCTGAAGGCGAAACTCATGAATTTGTTCAGGACAGGTTAATCAGATGAGCAAGCGTGAAGACATTGCTAATGATATCGTAAAGGCATTAAAAGCCATTGCGAGCCCTAGGTTAGGCTTGGTGACTAGAGAACCCATCATTATTGATGAGATCAGTCGCCAGGCTATTCCTGCCGTATTCGTTGAGAGTGCGGATGAAGAGCGTGAACAGCTAACAGCTGGTAGTGCTAGATTGGGTAGAATATCATATAACTTGGATATTATAGTTAAAACAGACATGCGTGATACAGAGAGAAATGCTCTTGTAGAAAGCATCGAAGAGAAACTAGAACAAGACGTAAAACGAGACAACAACGCCTTAGATGGTGAAGTTGTAGTTGTGGAAGTTATTGATCCAGGTGAAGCCACACCATACGCAACAATGCGTGTAGTTTATCTTGTTACATATCGCTACGAGAGAGGAGCAACTTAATGATTCATACATTTACAAAGATGAAAACCCCCCAAGGTGAAGTAGTAGACATTCCAGATACCAAAGTTGAGAAACATCTTAACCGTGGTTGGGAATTGGCTAAAGCTACACCTACTAAAACCAAAGAACCAGAAATGGTTCAAGAAGAAGATTCTCACGAAGAGATCGAAAATGAGGAAGAAGCATAATGGCAACACTATTAGGCAAAGACGGCTTTGTAGACGTAGGCGGAACCGCAGTTGGTGAACTTCGTGGATTCTCTGTAGAGCATACAGCAGAAACAATCGATGACACTGTAATGGGTGAAACTTCACGTGGTTACAAAGTAACATACAAAGGCTTTACTGCAACAGTAGACGTATTATATGATCCAGCAGATTCTGGACAAGATGCGTTCGCAGTTGGTTCAACAGTAACACTTAACTTGTATCCTGAAGACCAATCAACATACGGAACACCAGATTCTGGTGATGAGAAGATTACTGGTTCAGCAATTGTAACTGGTAAATCAATCACAAGTTCGTATGATGGTATCATAGAAGCAAGTGTAAGTTTACAAGGGTCAGGCGACCTTACGTTTACAACAGTAAGCTAAAACAAAAGGATTGACGATGGGTAGAAAATTTAGAACAGCAAGTGCGGCTAGTAATAGTATCACTAAGTCACTAAATTCCATCGTCAATCATTTCTTGGATGACTTCTTTGACGAAGTTAAAAAGACCACTCCGGTCCGCAAAGGCCAAGCAAAAAGAGGGTGGCGCAAAAGAAATAAATATGATATAGATCGTAAGGGTAAAACCACAGTTATGGAAAACCGTGTGCCTTACATTGGTCTATTAGATGAAGGAGCAAGCCGTCAAGCACCAAGAGGTATGACAGATCCAGCATTTAGAAAACTATCAAAAAGAAGGTATAGGAAACGACTATGAGCACAGTATTAGACAAAGCAAAATCACACATGAGAGACAAAATCAGCGGAGGCCTTAAAGGACCTATCGCTGTTCCTGAATGGGAAACAGAAGTATGGTATAAGCCAGCTACAACATTCCATCAGGAATCTAAAGTTATCGAACTGCAGCAAGCAGGTAAGACAGTCGAAGCTTTAGTGCAGACATTAATCAACAGAGCGTTAGACAAAGATGGTAAAAATATCTTTAGACTTGCGGACAAGCAGGACTTGATGCGTGGTGTTGACCCAGCAGTTATACTTCGTGTAATTCAAGACATGAATGACGAAGACGACTATGACGGCGACAACTTGGAAGAGGTTGCGTTAAAAAACTAAGAGGCGACACTCAGCTTATGATGCTGTATCGTATAGCTCAAGAGTTACATATGAGTGTCGCAGATGTTATGTTATTAAGCGCAACGGAAGTTCGAGGATGGGCAACCTTCTTACAGATCCAAAACGAGGAACAAAAGAAGGCCGCCAAAAAGAGAAACTAAAGGACGCACATTGTGGCAAATACATATGAACTAATAGTTAAAACAGTAGACAAAAGTTCGAGAAATCTTAACAATATTGACTCGAGCTTAAAAAAACTTGGCAGAACTGCTAAACTAGCTGGTGCGGCACTGGCTGGTATAGCGGCTGGCCAAGTAGCAAGAGGTATTGTCAATCAATACAGAGAGTTCGAACGTTATCGAACTGTATTAACGACATTCCTAGGCAGTAGTCAGAAAGCAAATGCTGAACTACAAAGACTACAGACATTAGCTAATAGTTTGCCACAAGATTTACAAGATATCACACAAGCCTTTACTGTATTGTCAAGAAATGGTATTGATACTAGTAGTGAATCATTAACAGCATTCAGTAACATCGCAACTGCCAACGCTAAGTCGTTTAGTCAACTTGGTGAAGCAGTTGCTGATGCTCTTACTGGTGAGTTTGAAAGACTTAAAGAGTTTGGTATTAAGGTATCAAGAGAAAACGATGGGTTCGTTGCTCGTATTGGTGATCAACAAGTAGCTGTTGCCAAAACAAGCACTGACTTAGTAAGACAACTTAAATCACTAGGTGAAGAAGGTGGTAGATTTGGTGGCGCAGCCGCAGCTAATGCTGATACACTAGACCAAAGTTTTAGTAACTTACAAGGTGCGTTATTTGAAACAAGTGTTACAATTGGCGAAGAATTACGTCCAGCACTTAAAGGTGTTGTAGACGACACAGCCGCACTATTACGCAATAATGAAGAGCTAGTTAAATCGTTTGGAGTTGGACTAGGCGAAGCAATTAAAGGCACCGCAAATGCCATTAAATTCCTAGCAGCGAACTTTGATCTTATCCGTAATGCGGCTTTAACTTTAATCTTTATTAGAATGGCAGGCAGTGTTGCTAACCTTACAGCTAAAATTGGTAGCTTTACAGCCAACGCAAAAGGGTTTACTGGATTCTTTGGTGGTGCTAAAAAGGCCGTGGTTAGTTTTGCAACGTTTATACCAAGACTAATTGGCAGTGTAACTGGACTAAGTGCCGTTTTAGGAACTGTAGCTAGAATGACTCCTATTGGTAGAGTTATCTCAATAGGATTAGCAGCCGCCAGCACCGCAATGGTATTATTACGTGACAAAACATTCCAAGTAGGCGAAACAACCACAACAGTAAGTGAAGTTGCGCAAGCTGGTTTCTTTGCTATAAGCAAAATTGCCACTAGTGTAGCAAACGCTATAGGTGCCGCATATCAATCTGTAGTAGAACAAATTACTAGTTTCTTTAGTCAAGGTTTTGGAGCAGATATTGCCAACGTGTTCCAAACTGTAGGTGAATTTGCCCTTACCATTGCCAATGGCATAATCGGCGGTTGGGTAGTTACTTATCGCAGTATCGTAGGTATATTCCGTAACTTACCAGCAGCGTTTGTGGAAGTATTTAGAGCAATTGGAGCAACAGCAACTGACTTTGGTTCTAGACTTGTATCACAGTTTGGAAATATTGGTAGCGCACTTCTTAAAGCAATCAAAGCACCATTTAGTAGTGATATAACAATAGGTGATGCTCTTAACGATTTAACTACAAACGCATTTGCTGGTTTAGGAGCAAGTATTAGTGAAGACTTTGCGCCAGTTACTGAAGGAATTACGTCAGCACTAGCAGGTGCTAAAGAAGCACTAAGCGAAAATTATATCGAAAATGCTATGGGGCGGATTGGCTCAGCAGTAGAAAATACTGTTTTAGAGTTTAGAGAATACAAAGCAGAAATTGAAGCGGCAAATGAAACAAGTGCTGTTGCCGCTAGTATATTAGATGAGCATGGTGGCGCCATCAATAATGTTGCTGAGGCAACAACAGCGGCAACTGAAGCAACAGTTGCAAACACTGACGCAGTTACTACACAATTAACCAAATATCAAGAAGCCACTAAAGCAATTGAAGATTTCCATAAAAATCAAAAACTAACTGCTGAAGGTATGACTTTACTAGAAAAAGACTTTGCTAAAGGCGGTATGACTTTTGATGACTTTAGAATTGGTATGGATGGCATGGGTGCGGGAATGGATGACATTCAAAACCGCAGTATTGCGATGGGATTAACTATTTCAGACGCATTTACAAGTGCTGGTGATAGTTTAGCAAGTGGACTTGCCAGAGGTATTGTCCGTGGTGAAGGCATCATGAACAGCTTCAAGAACTTTATGTCAAGTATATTAGAAACTATCTTAACACAAATCATCCAACAAGCATTTATTGGCCCACTAATCAGCAGTATGACAAGCGGACTAGGACAAGCGTTTAGTGCGTTTGGTAGTGGTGGCGCAGGCGCATTTGGCGGCGGCGGATTAGGTAGTATGATAGGCGGAAGTTTATTTGGACCAATAGGCGGCATGATAGGTGGTTTATTTAACTTTGCTGACGGTGGTGTTGTTCCTGGTAGAGCTACAAGTGGTGACAGTGTGCCAGCGATGTTGACCCCTGGCGAGGTTATATTAAATAAGGGACAGCAAGCAGCAATG